>Ga0209373_10001861_pt1 | contig 23139 bp, 22 predicted proteins | sample Higcelweek5metaG_FD_187173 | JGI IMG/M metagenome (GOLD analysis project Ga0209373, IMG submission 187173) | Freshwater pond sediment microbial communities from the University of Edinburgh, under environmental carbon perturbations - High... | ecosystem: Environmental > Aquatic > Freshwater >... | reverse complement strand
TGCATGACGGACTTCAGAAACTGTGCGGTTTCTATTATCAGTTGTTGTTTCGATCATCACAGCAGTACCGGCAGGACCATATCCTTCAAACAGGATTTCTTCATAGTTTACACCATCAAGCTGCCCAGTACCTTTCAATATGGCACTTTCAACATTCTTTCCAGGCATGTTGGCTGCACGCGCATTTGACACAGCAGAACGAAGACGCGGATTTGCATTTACGTCACCGCCGCCAGATCTTGCTGCAATTGTGATTTCGCGGATAAGACGATTGAATAATTTTCCGCGAGCTGCATCTGTTTTACCTTTTGCGCGTTTAATGGTTGCCCACTTGGAATGTCCTGACATTTTATTCTCCTTAATAATTATGTAAAATATTGTTTAATTCAATTTCTTTACTTATACAAATACACGCCACTTTACAATCAAGAGTCAGGTGGATGCAGCACGAGACCGCTGAAAAAAACTCTCTGTGCGATCCCTGATATCATAAGCCACCGTTTACATTTACATATTCTACAGAACTCAGTCTACCTCCAAAAAAGAGAAGCGTTCTTCGTTCCACTTCGTCAATATTATCAGTAAATAAATACCTGCTCTCATCACGACCGCTGTTCTTTGATGACGTAACAAGTTTCAGCGCAGTCAGAATATCCTGTGCTTCCTTGGCAGTCCATAGCGCACTGTCAAGAAGCTGTATTCTTGTACCGACAGTTCCCTGTATCACTTCCATGAGAAGTGAATAATGGGAGCAGCCAAGTATCATGCAGTCAACACCAAGATCTATTAATTCGTAAAGATAATGCTGTGCTGCGCTGCGTGTCACATCTCTGTCAACAAGCCCCTCTTCAACGAGAGGTACAAATAGAGGCGATGCTTTCTCAAAAACCCTGATATCCGAGCCTATACTTTGTATTGCACGGGTATATGCACAGGTACGAATTGTTGCATGAGTCCCGATTACGCCTATTTTTTTTTCAGCAGTCCGAAGCACTGCTGCCCGTGCACCAGGAAGCACCACACCGATTATAGGGATATCCTTTGCAGCTGCTTCGATCTGTTCCAGTGCAACAGAAGAAATTGTATTACAGGCCACAATAAGCATTTTTATATCGTGCCCGATCAGATATTTCACACATTGTAAACTATACTTCTGTATAGTTTTTTCAGAGCGGTGACCATAAGGTGCATGCGCGTTATCTCCAAGATACAGCACCTTCTCATGAGGCATGAGACGAAAAACCTCACGTGCGACAGTCAAGCCGCCCAATCCGGAATCAAGAATGCCGATCGGTCGTGTGTCACTCATATACCGTTCTCATACTTTTCTCTCAGCCCGATTATTGCATCACAGACAGACTGAGCAATCTGATTCTGAATGTTTTTTGATGACAGCAGTTTCTCTTCTTTTGCATTTGAAAGAAAACCGGCTTCAACAAGCACTGACGGCATATAAGCACCATTAAGTACCCAGAAATTAGCCTGCCCTACCCCAAGATGAAGTTTCCCTATTTTGCTGCCAATTGTTTTTTCAAATTTCTGATCAATAAGAATGCAGAGTTCCTGACTTTCTTTAAGAAATTCATTTCCAGCAAGATCAATAAGAACATTTTGTAAATTGCTGTAATCCTGCGGCTTTTCTTCAAGTTCAATAACAGCATTTTCCCGCATCGCAACAAGCTTGTCATCTTCGTTTTTTGCCTGTGATAAAAAGTAAATTTTATATCCGCGGGTTATCTCTTTGCGTTTATTGGTCCCAGGCACCGCATCAGCGTGAATACTCAGAAAGAAGTCGGCCTTCTTGTCATTAGCAAATTTTGTCCTGTCTGCCAGCGGAATAAAAACATCTTTATCACGAGTCAATAGCACTTTCAGTTTGGTCTGTTTCCTCAGTAAATCCCTGACTTTACATGCAATAGCGAGAACAACATCCTTTTCCATAATGCCGCTTACCCCTATTGCACCCGGATCTTTTCCACCATGCCCCGGATCAATCACTATCGTTTTCAAAGCGTCATCACTTATACCTGCCAGCGGAACAGCCTCTGTTATAACAGCTCCGGTTTCGACTTTTTTCGCCATGGCAGCTTTATTAGGTCTGATTTTCTTCTGACGTAAAGCAATAAGCAGCGTTTTTGTATCCTGAATGTAATCAATCAGAGGATCCTCAATCTCCCGGTTCAGAATCACTGAAACCTGCGCAGATTTCTTGTACTGAAGGGCAAAAACAGAATCAACAAGCCCGATTCTTGTCAATTGACGAATCGTCTGAGTATCAACAGTACCGCCTAAAAAATTGATTGTCAGATTTGGATAAAAGTAGGTGTATTCAAAAGGAAGCGAATCTGCAAGGGCAAGCGTAAAAAGTGTCCCATTCTGTTTTTTGTCAATTGACACAGATGAAACAGTATATCTGGATGAACCTGAAACAACCTTTTCAGCTGTTTTTTCATTTACTTTATCAGTCGCTTTTACAACCGGTTTTATATTTGCTGTTGTATCAGCGCTTATTGTACCGTTTGCAAAGTGTTTTATTTCTGTGGTAATACTTGTCAATGAAAGATACAGCGTAGGCCCGATTCGCCGGGGTGCAACAGCAAGCTGGCATACGACCCCATTGACAGTATAAAACTGATTATCCAGCTTGAACACCATCACCGAGCCTTTTTTTGAGCATGTAAAGCGTTCTGCAAGCGGATCCCAGGTACATGTATAACCGGCTTTTTCACAAAGTAAAGCAACTGCGACAAGCTTTGCCCCGTTTTTGGTGTCAACGACAGGAACTGTAACTATTTCATCTGATCCTGCAACATGGAAAGCCATTTCCGATGCACCAAAGCTCAAAGTTGCAACAAGCGAAATTAAAAACTGAATAACTATTAATCTATGTTTCATAATCCCTTATGATTTCTTACTACCTGTGCAAGATGACGTTTTGATTCCTCTTTAGCCATTTTTTGTCTTTTGTCATATTTTTTCATACCTCTGCACAATCCAAGCTCAATTTTCACCCATTGTTTTTTGAAATAAATCGACAGCGGGACCAGTGTTAATTGTTTGCGGTCAACCTCATTACCCAGATAGGCGATCTGTCTTTTATGAAGCAGCAGTTTCCGTTTTCTTCCAGGTTCAGGCGTATACATGCCGCTCTGCTCATAATTACTGATATTAAGATTATGCAGAAAAATCTCACCACGAAGACACTGCGCGTAACTCTCGGCAAGATTTACTTTACCTGCTCTGATCGATTTTACCTCTGAACCGGCTAAAGCAATCCCGGTTTCGATCTTTTCGAGGATCTCATAATCATGATATGCTTTTCTATTTTGTGCTATTGTACTCATTGATCAAAAATAGTTCCAGACTGCATTCATTCGCAATCATACAAAGAGAGTTTCGTGTTTTTCTCTACTATATTACATCAAAAAATCAAAAAAAGAGAACTGTGCCGTATCTATCAGGAACAAAATAATGGTTGATGAACCAGAAAAGCAGTTTTTTACTGATTTTTATTTACATTTTTATAACTTAGATCTGGTGATAATTAAGGCATTAAATGATATTTTAATATATTATTTGGCTATTTACTAAAAAATCAGCAATATTTTTGAAAGGATGATATAAAATGGAGAACTGCCTTTTCTGCAGGATAATCAATAAAGAGATCCCCGTACAACCGGTTTTTGAAAATGAATCAGTAATCGTGATCAGGGATATAAATCCGCAGGCACCGACACACCTGCTTGCGATCCCAAAAAAACACTATGCGGGTATCCATGATGTACCTGCTGATGACAAGGAAGTTTTCAGCAGCCTTTTTGGGGCAGTTGGAGAAGTGGCAAAAAAGTTCGGTCTTGATTTGGCCGGATACCGCCAGGTAATAAATTCAGGTGAATCCACCGGTCAGACTGTTCATCACATTCATGTTCATATTCTAAGCGGCAGAGACTTTACCTGGCCGCCGGGATGATGCAGCATAAATCAATACGCCTGAATCGGCAGTCAGACTTTTTCGATACCGGCTGATATCTGCATTTTTTTAAGTTCGGAGGTGATTTTTTCCTTTACAAATAAATCATCTCCGTTTGCGAGCTCCTGAATTACTTTTGAAAAAGCACGGTTGTTCTTTTTGAAACACAGAACCGCAGTATCTGCGATTTTTTCACGTACTTCCATCTGTTTTGCAGCTGGAAGAAACCTGGTTTTTTTCCATGCTTGATTTATAATGTTAGTTGCTGAATCTGGATCTGCGACCCCATTAAAACCAATAAATTTCAGAGTGCTGATCATTATGTTTATGTTGTTCATCGATTCAAATCCCTGTGAAAGCAATTTGAAAGTTGCAGCAGGATCTTTTTTTCCTCCAATAATACAAAAACGGAATATCCGGTCCCACATCAGCCTGTCATTTCTTACAACATTAATAAATGTTTTCAATAATCTTACATATAAATTATTTGAATGATTGCATGCGACATTTACCCACGCATCAAGATATGCAGTATCATCTTTTGTAAATTCTGCAAACTGATACAGATTATCCAGACCGACTTCCGGATTAAAGCCGCTTATCAGATCTGTCAGATTAAGCATTGGTAAACGATACGTTGCTGATGGATATCCCCTCAAACGCGTCACAAATTCAATCAGATCACTCTGTACTTCGGGAATTGTACAGTATGGTTGTATCTGTTTTATAAACATTAATAAATTACTGTCAAATTTGAAACGGGAATTGAGACTGCGCTGTATATATGCATCATCTTTACTCTGAATAAGCATCAGACTGTGAAAAACCTGATCACCTGGTATATTCTCATTGAGTAAATAAACTGTTGATGCGACTTCAGCTTTTATATCCGGATCTGCACTGTTTTCAAGTTCACGAAGGAGCTGCCATGATTCAATGTCAACCTGTCCCATTTTTGTAATTGCACGGCAGAGCATCAGTGTAACGGATTTATCAGATTTATTCTTTTTAAGCGCAGAAATATATGCATGATGCTTTCCCATCAGTTCAAGAATCGGCAGAAAAAATTCCAATACAGGTAAAAACAGCTGATTCCCCGCATTTTCCTTTACAAATGTGGTAATGTCAAACATAATGATTTCATGTGTCTTGTTGATCCAGAGCTTTTGCTTTGAAATTGTATTTGCAATAAGATACTCAATAATCAACTGATGGACAAATGTGACAAAAACACCTTGGGATGTCTGGGTTTCTTTAAGTAAACTCAGATGCACAAGCGCCTTATATATCTTTATTCCATCAGTACCTGAAACATTGTTGACAATATGAGATAGTTCCTCCTGTAATATGCAATAGGTTCCTTTTTCCCAGAAATAAAGTACTATACATTCAACAGTCGCAATAATGATTTTCTGGTTCACATGACTGAGTGACGTCATCAGTGAAGAATAAACTTTTGATATTAATTTTATGTAAAGATCAATATACCGGATTGATTCAAATTCATTAAGCACTGCGCCGCGGTTGCATTCAGAAAACAATCTGATAAGGCCCGGATAGCGGCACATTTCGCGATTCTTTTCACTGATCTTCCCGGAAATCATATACTTTGAGAAATAGTTATGTAAAGTTACATTATAATGCGGATCGCGAAATAACGCCCTCTCATCATCAGCTTTCCAGAAAATTACCTGTAATGAGGAAAGCCATGTATGGTTGACAATAGTATTCCAGATCTCAGTTCTGCAGTTAATGATAAGTTTTACAGGTCCGCGTGTAAACCTGACAATTGCATAATGCAGTGCCTCTTTCATTTTTGACAGATTCGCACATTCATCAACACCATCAAGCATAATTATGCATTTTCGTTTTTCACTTATCAACAAGCTGATAAAATCATCCATGTTATTGGAAAAATCAATTCCATAGTTTTCAGATAAATATTCCTTTACATAATTATATATTGAGGTTTCTGATTCAAGCCTGAAATTAAGCCCTGTAAGAAAAACCAGATTATCCTTTGACCAGACTTCGGCAAGTTTACAAAATAGAGTTGTTTTTCCCGACCCTGAAGGAGCGACATAACAAATACCCGACTTATCAGACAAAAGCATTTCCGAGACTAATCTCTCTGCACCCATTGATTCATAAAGTTCTGATTTGTAAATACCATATCCAAAAGAATCTATCAGTTTCTTAATATCTTCGTTATTTGATTTAAATATTGAATTCCATTCCATAACAGTGCAAGGTACCTTAATATTGAAATATTTTGAAAACTGGATAACAGGGATAATTAATTGTAGCCCAAAACGGAGAATTATTCAACCTTTAAACTATATATTATAATGGTTCTAAATGTAATCTCTTGCAATATAAAGAGAAAATGATATTTAAAATAATCAACAGGGTTTAATTATGTCAATTATGCAAGTGGATTTTATTTCAAAGTATCTAATAAAAAAGTCTTTTATAGAATATCAATTGCTCCGGATAAAGACAATGATATCAGATTTCTTTATAATTTTTGAATCTGATAAAATTCTTGGAAACAAGAGCTATATAAAAGAAAAAAATAAATATTACGTAAAAAAAAAGAAGGAGTGATTATACATTACTCCTTCTTTTAATAATAAAAACTAATAAACTGTCAAAATCAATTATTCAACTGAGTCATCATCTTCATTTTCAGCATTTGGCCAGAGACGTTCTGTTTCTGCAATATAATCTTCAAGAGCATTTTCTTTTGAATCCAGATATTTTAAAATCAGAGCGGTCTGTTCCTCATTAAGAAGTATTCTTGTCTGCCTTGTAATTCTGGTTTTATAGTCCCAGGTTTTCAATACTTTTTCAGTCAGTTCAAACGCATCATCAATTGAAACAAACTTGACCTGATCTGCACGCATAGCCATGCAGAAATCCTCATCAAGACATGAATATTCAGAAAGGTTACGAATATGAACTCTTTTCACATCAGCAATCTTATTGACTCTATAGTAACCTGTAACATAAAATTTATCTTTAAATTCAGTACGTGCACCAGTATATTTGGTCATAAAAATAAGATACCGGATTTTTGATTTAAAAAATGCGTTCCTGACCTTACTTTTACTGCATCCAAAGTAACCATAGGTACCAGTTTCATAACTTGGCTCCGGAGTAATATCTGATGGCAGATCTTCAGGTATTTCGCGAATTGGGATTTCTGAAATTGGATCACCTGCATAAAACACAACCATACTTGTATTTGATGCTCTGTAATCCTGCCAGGCAGCACTTTCTATAGAACTTCTCATGACGGTTAACGATGCCATGTTCCACACTCCCAACCAAAAAGTTATACAAAAAAAAACGAAGCCCGTATATTATACGGGCTTACTGATTATTTCAAAACAATGTCTTAAAAAAAGATACACTCTGAAAACAGTGAAGTCAAGCAAAAATAGATTCAACTATGGAAGTCAGGTTAAAATCATTGCATCTCCATAACTAAAAAAGCGGTACTTCAAATTTATGGCTTTTTGATATGCCTCAAGGACTAATTCACGGTCTGCAAATGCACTCACGAGCATAAGAAGAGTTGATCTTGGCAAATGAAAATTTGTAATCAATCCATCAACAATTTTAAATTCATACGGTGGCAGAATCATTAACCGGGTAGTTCCACAGGAACTTTCAAGATTACCATCTGAAATGCCGGCACAGTGTTCAAGAACTCTGACAACCGTAGTACCAACAGCAATTATGCGTCCTCCATTTTTGCGGGTATTCACAATTTCTTCTGCTGCTGTATCCGAGAGCTCGTAGTATTCTTCATGAATCGGATGGTTCCTGGGATCACCGGTTTTAACAGGCCTGAAAGTACCTATACCCACATGTAAAGTTACAAATGATATATCAACACCGGCTGATTTTATTTTTTCGATTAATTCATCTGTAAAATGAAGCCCAGCGGTCGGCGCTGCGATGGCTCCTTTACGAGTTGCAAATACAGTCTGATAATTTTCTCTGTCCTCTTCATTGTCCTCTCTTGTAATATAAGGCGGCAGAGGAAAATGACCGTACTTTTCAAGAACAGATTCAAGATCACTATCCTGACAAGAGCTTTCCAGACGGACTATTCTGCTTCCGTCACCAAGAGCCTTTACTACACGCAATTTTTCATCATTTGAATTACATATAGTTACCAGAATGCCTTCCTTGAGTCTTTTTGCAGGCCGCGCTATTACTTTCCATGAAAGAGAATCAATTTTTTCTGTAAACAGAAATTCAATTGGTACACCATTATCCTTGACACCAAAGAGACGCGCCGGAATAACCCTTGTATTATTGAATACAAGCCTGTCACCAGCCCTGAGCAGTTCTTCTAAATCGCTGAAATGGAGATCTTCAACCGATCTGTCTGACTTATTGACTGATAATAACCTGCATGTATCACGCAATGCAAGAGGATTCTGTGCAATCAGTTCTTCAGGAAGATCATAGTCGTAATCCTCAGTGCGCATTTGATTCAAAAAGCTCCATTAACGTTTATTCAGTATCATGTGCAAAGACTCAGGCCCTGTATCTCCACATTTTATCTCAGAAACCTAATTGGCCCACTTCTTGTTACATTTAAGACAGACCCATACTTTACATCCGATATAGCGGATTTTCTCAAAAATATTTAGTTTTTCTGCTTCCTTGTAACTTCTGCCGCCGCACCATGGACATTTATTACTTCCAACAGGCGGTTGTTTTGAAGAACGTTTTGGTTGTGCCATTTCTATTTCTTTCCTATGAAAATTTCATTCAGCAGTTATCATTATCAAACCGAATCTGATTAAAGGCGTATAATATATGTTATGCATCTGATAAATATCTAAATAATGAGGAGATTAATCATTATAATAGTGCAGATATGACATTATTCAATGTCAATTATTGAATTACTATGAACAGAAAATTCTTTCTTTTTCCGGGCTTTGAACCTCATTCGTATAAAAAAGAACAAACCTGTGACAGCGGCAATTGTGATTATTTTAACAATGTGTGGCATTATGTCAACAAGTTTTCCACCACCCTGAGTTACAATTGTATATCCCTGAAAAAACCAGGTCTGCGGCAGCATATACGCACAAATTTTAAGAAAATCAGGCATTGCCTCGATCGGCCAGCTGTAACCTGAAAGTAGAAATACAGGATATGAGGTAAACACAAGAACAATCAGCGCTGACAGCTTTGACGGCAGGTAAGATCCGATGAGCATTCCAAGCGGGATAACTGCAATAAATTCTGAAAGTGTCAATATTGCAAGGGCAGCCATAGAACCGTTAAATGGTATCTTGTATAACTGAAACTGAAAAGTGAAATAAAAAAATGCATAAATTGAAAAGAGTATAAAGTAAACAGATGACTTCCCGATAAAAAGACGAAATACTGATCCTGATACCTTATGTATAAGTTCATTGAAAGAATTTACTTCGTTTTCGTGAGCCATACTCACAGCAGTACAAATCAGCAGAAGTTCCATTAGAATAAGTGCCAGAAGACCTACAATAATAAAATCACCATATGATTCAGTTGTGTTGAAAAGTGTTTTTGTAGTTAACAAAACAGGAGCAGCGCCTGTCAAAGCCTTTTCAGTGGTCAATCCTTTTTTCTGAAAAAAAGAAACCGTACTGTTTTTCATCTCATCTGATATGACATCATTGACAGCTTTAATAATATCATTTGTAATCATAAACCTTGTGTTATTTACAGATATGCTAATTCTTGCCTGCTTTCCGGTTTTAATTGTGGCCTCATAATTTTCCGGAATGATAATCAGGGCCAGACCCTTAAGATTCTGTAAACTGATAAGGGCATCAGAAACATTTGTATATCCATTATCAACTTTTAACAGTTCATGAGCATCCAAATGACGTATAAGCCGTCTTGAAGCTCCACTGTGATCATTGTCAATAACAATCACAGATACATCACGTTCCAGTTTTGTCGTAAAGATACATGTATATATAAATGAGTACGCTACAGGTGCAGCAAAAAGAAGTATAAAAATTGAAAAACTCGAAAAAAGTATTTTCAGTTCCCTTTTTGTAATTGACAGTATCTGAATTAAATTATGACGGGATTTCATAGCTCACCTGTTTTTTTCATTTTTCCAATGAGCAGAATAAGTGCAAGCCAGGCGAGGAAAAAACCTGTAACCAGAAATAATACAAGCACAGATATTTCATTAAATACCGTAGACATTGGCCCGTTCATCTGAGCTATTTTAAAATAAACAGGCATAAAATGTAAATATGGCAGAACTTGTGCTATTGATGCAATGATTCCGGGCACAGCCGGGAAAGTATATCCGCTTACTAACATTGAGGGCATATTCAAGAGAATCAGTACTTCAGTTGATAGAAATGGATTCCTTAAAATTGCTCCAATCGCAATTCCCGGCAGAAGTGACGCTGAGAGAAAAAGTAACGTTAAAAGAAAAACTGTTACCGGCGGACCAAAAATGTATAAATGAAAAAACGGAAACATAATAAAAAGCACTGCAGACATTAGTATTCCAAAAAGCATAATTATCGCAATATATTTCCCCAAAAGTATAGCTGCAGGAAATTTATATGCGGATTGAATTATTCTCACATATCGTTTTCCTTCAATTTCATGACAAATGCAAAACATTCCGGCAAACATCATTATTATTTGACAAATAACAAAAATGTAGGCAGGGCAGAGAAAATTGGAGTAATTAAAATTTGGATTATACAGATAGATAATATCAGCAGCAACAGGTTGAATGATTGCAATAGCCTGCGAAGCGGACTTCCCTGAAGCAGTGATCTTCTTTAAAAGAACGCCTGCGTTATAACTTTTAAAAATGAGTGATGCATCTTTGAAAAGAGAATTTGAAATAACAATATTCTGGGAATTTTTATAAAACACCGGAAATACCTGATGCTGCTTTTTCAGATCTTTTTCCATTCCGGCAGGAAAATAAAAAGCTGCATATAACTTCTTTTCTCTGAGATATTTTTCAAGATCATTGGTATTTGTCAACTGCATCCTGATTGCCATTGTGCGTGAGGATTCAATTGCACGTGTCAATTGTCTTGACAGTTCACTATTATCTTCATCATAAACACCTACAGGAAGGTCCGTAAGAAGCCCTTGACTGTAGAAAAAACCAAAAAAAAGAAAAAGTGATAAAGGCAGCAGAAACAGGAGGAAAACAAACAACCTGCTGTGGAATATGCAGATTATCTCTCTTCGTGCTGAAATATAGACAATTCTTATCCAGTCGGCGATTGTTTTCATCTTGAATACACTCTGAAACTCATATCTTAAGGTTAATTATTTGCTGACAAAATGTTTACTGTCATACCTGCACGTAAACCATTTACAGGAGATTTCGGCTTACAATGAATTTCAAATGTTCTTATATCAAACTCACCCTTCTGATTTGTCGGACGCCAGGTTGCAAAATCAGCCATCGGAGCAATGTAGCTCACAAAAAACTGATACTCTTCATTGTCAAGAGCAGGTATGCGTCCTTTTAATTCAGTACCTTTTTTAAAACTTGACATCAGGGTTTCCTTGATCTGCAGCACCACCCATATTTCAGATGTGTCAATTACAGTGATTACCGGATATCCCGCTGAAAGCATTTCTCCGGGATCTGCAATTATTTTTTCAACCTCACCATTGACCGGACACAGAATGTTCCTTTCATCAGCATAAATATTCACTTCACTGAAGACATTTTTAGCCTGATAAAAAAGTGACCTTGCAGCATCTTTTTCCTCTGTTCTTGCACCCTCTTTTGCCATTTCGTATTTACTTTTTGCGGCATTCATCTGCTCACGGGCATTGATATACTGCGCTTCAGCCTGATCCTTTTCCTGAGAACTTATTACACTGTCAGAAAATAGCCTGCTGACACGTGTAAATGTTTTTTCCATAAGATCAAATTGTGCTTTAGCCTGATTATATTGCTTCATTGCAGCATCAAGTTCCTGCGGCCTCACACCATTATTTGCCATCTGAAGTTTTGCCTGAGTTGCATCCATTGCGCCGCGAGCCTGTTCAACCTTTGCAAGGATCTCTTTACTTTCAAGTACTGCAAGTAATTGTCCTTTGACAACATAATCCCCTTCATCAACACATAAAGAATCAATGCGCCCGGGGATTTTAGATGAAACATCTATATGACGTGTCTCAGTTGTTCCTGAAATAAATGGATTCTCATAAGCAACATGCTTTCTCATGTAAAGCGATCCGATTCCAATGGCAATCAGAATAATGATAAAAATGGATACCCCAAATAACATTTTTTTCATCTTTTATTTTTCTCCTGTTATAAATGATATTGCATCCTGCGGTTTTCCGGCAGCAGTATACAATTCGGTAAGAGCTTTGTAATAATCACTTAACGTAACAAGTCTGTCAACTTTATTGCGTTCAAGCACAAGTTCTGCATCAATAACTTCAAGGGATGTGCCATATCCGCTTTCAAAACGACTCCTGCATTGACGAAGGTTTTCCTCTGCAAGTTCTATATCAGCATCAAGATGAACATATCTGTCATCAGCGGTACGAAGATCATTGTAAGACTTATTTATCCACATTTTTACATCATGTTTGATTGTAGTGTCCATCTGCTCCATTTCCTTTACAAGATGTGACGCAGAACGGATGCCGGCAACATTTCTTCCGCCATTGAAAAGTGCGAGACTGGCCTGAATACCTACAACCCAGTCCGGTTCCAGTGATGACAAGTAATCAGGGAAGAGTTCATATTTACCAAATGCGCTTACCTGCGGATACAGAACTCCACGGGCTGCGTTTAATTTCTGCTGTGCCATTTTCCGATTATTATCAACAACTTTTAACAGCGGCTGATTGATATTTGCTAACAAGATAAATGCACCGACTGAATCTGTAACTGGTTTGTATACCATTGAATTATTCATAATCAGGACTACAGAATCAGGAATGCAGCATATATTCTTTATTGAAATATTTACAAGATCAAACTTTTTTTTATCTGAATCAAGATTTCTCCTGGCTTCAGCTACTGCAACTTTTGCTCTTAACAAATGGTATTTTGCAATCATCCCCTGCTCTGATAACATTTCAGCATTCTTTTGGTGTTTCATCATTCCTTCAAGCACGCTCATCCGGATTCCTATAAGTTCATTTACAACAATGAAATTGAGACATGTTATAATAGTCTCTCTGGCAATATCATTTTTAACTCTTTCCATTTCCTGCCTGACACCATCCATATCTGCTTTTGCAGCTTTTACAGATGAGATAATTCGCATTCCTGTAAACAGAGGCTGAACCAGTTGAATTGAGGCCGCAGGATACTGCTGTTCCTTTAAAGTATCAAGAAAATGCGGAATTGTGGATTCCAATGCCGCTTTGTATCCATTAAAATATGTCTGATAGGACGGAGATGAATTCGTAATTGCACCAGTACCGCTCATCTGTGATTTAATACTCTGAAACTGCAACTGATCATTTGCTTCAAGTGAAATAAGAGCGTCCCTGATCGGATCAAGATTAAAAGTCAATGGATCATTTATTCTGTTAAATGAACCGGAAATATTTAGGACAGGCAGCAGTGCCCCTTCTGCAACAGATTTGTCGTAAGATTTAGTCAGTATTTTTTCCTGATACTGATGAATTTTACTATTCCTCTGCAGCGCATAATCCACGGCTTTACTAAGTGTTATTTTTTCAGAAGCCTGAGAAAATACAATCCCAGCTTCTAAAAAAACAATCAGTACAACAATTAATATTTTCCTCATATACAGACTCATTTTATTTTTGGTTAATTTCTTTTAGAAATATCATAAACAATTCATTCAATAAATTAAAATTTATGTAAGTGTACACTGTTCTCAATGTACCTATTTATCAATCGGATATTCCAGTCAGAATGATCTTTTTAATTACCTCACGGGCTTTTTCAAGATTATATTTTTTCTGATCGTGGGCCCATTGTGTCAGTACATAACGGATACCGCCAAAAAAGAAGGCACTATATATTGATGAATCAATATCTTTCTTGATTACATTCTTATCAATGCCATCCTGAAGTACTTTCTCACATACAGCAATTGTCTTATTGTAATTATCCATAAATATTTTATTTGTACGTTTCATTATATGATGCTGTTCATTGACAAAAACAATCGCGAGCTCAGGATTCTCAGTGAACGAATCAAAAATATTGTCAATCGTTTTACAGAACTTTGCGGCTGCATCAATCTCTTCAGCATTGATATTCTCGATTATGCATAAGAGATTCTGCCATACTGTTTCAAATATTTTCAGTAAAATTTCTTCTTTATTCCTGAAATAAAGATATATGGTACCGGAAGCAATCCCGGCCTCATCGGCAATTTTATGCATTTTTGTATTTGAATACCCGATGCTTGAAAAAACACGGACAGATGCATCAATTATATCCAGTTCTTTGTTTCCCTCTTTTTTACGCATTAGAAACCGCCTTGAATAATGAATCAGTATTCATTAAATATACATATTCAAAATTGAACTGTCAATACATCGCAAACTCATCAGAATATTAATTACAATTTGAGTTATACGTAAGTGTTTGAAATAAATAGTATTTTAAAATATTTTATATTGACAATAAATATTCTGGATGTTTCATATAGAACATTCACAGAACAAGCTTTATATCCGGATGGCACCCTAACAATTTGAACCATTGTATTCGTTCCTCATCAGTTTCAACAGTCAGTTTTAAATTGAGACTGACATATTTTCCCTTTCTGCTTTCACGAGATTCGCTGATCACAAGAGATTCAGATTTAATCACTGATGATGCAGCATCCCGCATACGCTTACTGTCTAAACCAATAATTTTATATACCCAGACACATGGATACGTCAACTTCAAATCAGAACTCAAAATACACCTCATTCTATATTATAAAAAAATGAGATTAACAAAATTCATATGTCAATCTCATTTTTAATTTCTATAAAAACCCGACGGTTTTAATTACTATTATTCGGAAACTTCTATTGTCAATTTCTTTTCTGTTCTGTTACCGACATTATCTTTGCATTTAATTGTCAGTGAATAATTCCCTTTTACATCAAAAACCAAAGGACTGAGATAGTTCATCTCTTTTTTACCATCAAAGGTATAAGAGAGAACGTTTACACCTGAAGCATTATCTGATGCGGCAAGATACAGTGATGAATTGCGCTGAATCTTCATTACAGATTGTTTTCCGGTATTGCCTGCATTTGCGTCACTGAATGTCTCAATAATCTTTGGTGATGCAGTATCGACAAAAACAACTGTTGCCATTGAATCTTCTTTATTATTCACATTATCAGTTGAACGATAGTTGATAACAATCCTACCCTCATTTTTAAGTGAGAACGGTTCAGTATAAACTACTTCTGTATCACTTCCTGCACTATAGCGTATGGCCTTGACGCCAGACAACTCATCTGCAGCACTCAGAGAAATTCTTGACACAGAAGAAATATGCGCCATATTGGAATTCTTATACATTGGTCCGCTGATTTCAACTTTTGTAGATGGTGCTTTTGAGTCAATCTGCAATGTGTAAATTTTTACAGGCGCCATATTGCCTTTTTTATCTATTGCCTTGACCCCAAGTGTAATTTTTCCACCTTGCTGCGGAACTGCAAGAGGTGCAGTATAAGGAGCGAAATTACTCTTTCCAAATGCATATTCAATTGTCTCAACGCCGCTCTTATTGTCTGTTGCAATAAGTCTGATAGTTGTTTTGGCTGAAACAAATTCCATAGATTTACTTGTAATGTGATCACCATCAAATTCTATCTGCACAACAGGAACTGTATTATCTACAAAAAATGATGCGATTTTGACTGTTTCGGCCACTCCTACATTGTCAACTGAATAATAACTTATTGTATGATTGCCATCTTTGAGACTGGAAAGAGAAACATTGCCGTTTACTTTCATATATTTTTCATTCTGATCAAAACAATACCATGTTTCCTTTACACCGGACATTGCATCAGCAGCACTCAGTTTAAGGCTCTGAATGCCTGAAAAAACATCATTGGTCTTGAATGCATTATTATTGGCAGTCAAGGTTGTCACAGGTGGAGTCAGATCCATACTGAAAGACACACTGCTTACATTGCCCACATTTCCCACTCTGTCAACAGCATAAAATCTTACGAGATATTCTTTCTCTTTATCAAATGTAAGAGTATCATTTATCGCTGTAAACTTTGCACTATCAATTGATGCATAAACATTTTCAACACCGCTGAATTTATCAGTTGATGAAAAAATAAGAGCAAAACCTTTTCCATAATAATTTTTACCATTCATTACGTAACGTGTTCCTTTTTGAGAAACGCGGCATTTTGGTTTCTCACCATCAGCAGTAAAGTGAATGATTGATGTATCGTGATTCAGTTCTTCAATCCATCTGAAGGAATGCAATCCTGAAAGAAAAACATTATATCCACGGGAACTGTCTGCAGAACCGACAAGATAAGCCGGAGCATCCGGAGATGCAGCTTCAGCAAGTTTGAAAAAAAACTGTTTCCCAACTGGCCAGTACAATTTTTTTTGTACCTTATCAATGAATACTTTCTTTTGATGCTGTTCCTGAGCAAATACAGTACCAAAAATAACTGAACCTGCCAAAAATAAAATAAATGCAGATCGTCTCATGTGCACTCCTTACATTTCAATGGTATATAAAGAATAAAATGAATATCATAATAAATAGTCAGCTGATCAAAAAAGTACCCGCTCAGGTCATTTCTGAAGAGACTCTATGCAGTTCAGCAGTATTTAACCGCTTGAATCCAATATGGACTAATTAATGTAACTCTAATATAAAACATTGACATTGGTATTGTACACTTTATTCAGACAAAAAAATCGCAGAATTTTATTTACACTTTATTGTGTGGCTTTTCCCCAGGGCCATCAGTTCAGCGTGTTTCTGAAGTCCGCATTTCTTAATCTGTTCTATGCAGGCATTGCGATCAGACCGGAAGATAAATGCAAAAATCTTTGATATAAAATTATTAAAAATCTTACAATTATTCGTATTGTCAACCTTGCCGCAATCAGCACATGTACTAAGGCTGTTTTCTATACAGCAGGCTCTCAATTTGCACCAGGATGCCTTCTCATTTTTAATGCAGCCCGGACATTTACTACTAAGAAACGCCCTGCAGGCGCCGCAATATAGTCCGCATTTAGCGATAAGTGAAGTATCAACTTTAATTGAATTCATCTTTTCTCCTTTAAAAAATTATTACCTGCGACAGCATTAGAATACTGTCATTATTGAGTCAGTGATACAAAAATAACAAATCATTGTGACAGCATTATGTCATGTTTCATAAAGAAAACAGGTTTTTTTTATTTTTTCTTTTATAATTGAACGCAGCTCCGGCGGCGAAAGAACCTCAACATCTGATCCATAGCCTAAAATAGTCGAGTAGACCCATTCATCTACGGGATATTCAACTTTAACAATTATTGAGCCATTATCACAAATTTCCACAATTTTATCAGAATATAACTCATTTACTTTACTTCTGACAGCAGGACTGAAACGCATTGTGATAGGTACAGTGAGCTGTTTTGCCTGATCAAAAAAGTCATCCTCCCTGTATACATCACTACGCCGGGTAAATGTTTTCTCAAGAATTCTGCAATCAGTAACTCTTGACACCCGAAATATTCTGTAATCATTGCGTTCTCTGCAAAAGCCATAGATGTACCAGTAAGGCATTTTAAGTATCATAGTCATTGGTTCAATTATTCGAACCAGATCTTCACCGCGCAGGTTTCTGTATTGAAATGAGATCAGCCTGTTCTGCGCAATTGCCTCATTAAGCAGATTGATTTTATTGCGTTCTGTTTCAGACCCGCCCCAGGGAGAAAGGTCAATTATAATATTGTCAAAACTCTGCTGTACGGTTTCCTTTTTGTCATGAGGAATAATGCTTTCAATTTTCTCAATTGTTTCGTCGACATCCTGACTTCTGAATGCAGTGTTCATGCCCTTCAGTGATAAAAGTATAGATGTCATATCGTCAAGTGTAAGCAGCTGGCGATCAATCCGGTAATTTTCCATCAGGCAGAATCCACCTTTTTTTCCCTGATAGGCAACCACCGGAATACCGGCAGCTGAGATTGCCTCTATATCGCGATAAATTGTTCTTATTGACAATTCATACTTTTCACTCAACTCTTTTGCTGTAATCATATTGCGGTTTATGAGCATAAGCGTTATTGACAGTAAACGATCTATTTTCATATATTTGAATGAATTCCTTTATAATGACATTTTTTTTAATTGATATTCAATTTGTGTACCTGTGATTTTTATAATATTTTAATAAATATATTTTGTGATACATTAAGTTTTAGCAGTTTAAGATTATTATTATTAGATTTAACTGCATATAACTCTTAAAAAAACATGCCCGCCGGCAACAATCAGAACAAACAAAGGAACTTTATGAGTTTTTTCAGATATACATCAAAACGCACAGAACACCCTTTTATTAATAATTACTGCAGAATAAAGAGCAGAACACTTTTATTGTTTATTGCCTTAATACTGCCAGGAGGCCTTATTTCAGAAAGCGCAGCGCTTGAGCGGTATAAACTTCTTGACTCAAGTAAAATATCTGATGTCTGGTCAGGGCATCCGGTGGACTTTGCACTTGTCGAAATGGGAAACATTCTATACATGGCATATTATGACAGCAGCAGGAAAATGACTGTTGCAAAATACGACGTTTCATCAGAAGCTGTAACGTATAAATCAATTGAATCGACTTTAGGCTGGGACAGTCATAATTTTATCGCAATGGCTCTTGACAGTCTGGGATACATTCATGTAAGCGGCAACATGCACTCATCAGGACTTGTCTATTTCCGTTCAACTGCACCTTACGATATTCAAAGTCTTGTAAAAAGTACAATGACAGGTCAGAACGAAGCAAATATGACATACCCGGTTTTTTTCAGAGGCAACTCAGGAGAATTAATTTTTACATACCGAGACGGCACCAGCGGAAATGGAAACCAGTTGTATAATGTCTGGAACCATAATACTAAAAAATGGACACGGCTATTCGGTTCAGCGCTTATTGATGGTGAAGGGCTTAGAAACGCCTATACCGGAGGACCGTATCTGGGGCCGGACGGTTATTATCATATGTACTGGATGTGGCGGGAAACTGCTGATGCGGGAACCACTCATGATGTCTGTTACATCAGAAGTAAAGATCTTGTCAACTGGGAAAATGCAGCCGGGACGAAATTAACTTTACCTGTAAAAATGTCATCCCCGGGAGTATTTGTTGACACCATTGCACAGAACAGCGGTCTTATTAACAGAGGGGCAATAGGTTTTGATTCTAAAAATCAGCTTATATTGACATATCATCAGTATGACAATACAGCCAATAAATATACACAGCTTTACAATGCGCGCAGAGAAGGAAATCAGTGGAAGATTTATCAGACAAGTGACTGGGCTTATCAATGGAGCATCGGCGGCACAGGAACTCTTGTTCTTCAGGTGACATTCGGTGCGGTAATAAAATCAGGCTCAGTTCTCACTCAGTCATATTATCATGTAAAGAATGGAACCGGTGTCTGGGAACTTGATGAAACCACACTCAAACCAAAATCCGGGGTGATATCAAGTTTGTGGCCGTCGGATCTTGAAAAACCTTTACGCACTGACATGGTTGTACACTGGCTCAAAAGCCAGGGGCCGATTACCTGTGCCGGAACATTTTCCAACTCGACATCAAATCCACCAGCAGACCCATCAGTTGTATATGCACTCAGATGGGAGACAATGCCTGAAAATCAGGACAAGGCACGGGACCCTATTCCTGCCGCAACAAAGCTGATGCTTTACAAATTTAAAGATCTTAACAATGTGACAAGTATTAACAAGACTATTACTAATGCCATGGCAGTCAATAACAATATTAAAAAGACGGAACTGTTGTGCAATATAAACAGCATTGTAAAAGGCAATTCAAAACTAAGTGGGAATATCTACTCAACAACAGGCCGCAGATACAATTCGCGGGCAATGAACAGTTTACCGCAGGGAATATATATAAGAAGCATCAGATGATGTTTCTTTTTGATTGACAATAAACATCAGCTGTTTATTGTCAATCTATTAAATCGATAAGAATGCTATTTCTCATTCTCATCCTTCTTAAAGCTCTTCCCTTACTTTCGACGACTCGATCATTATTACATCCTTGTCGCCATTCTGACCGTAGCTTATCTGAACTGTTGATGCGGCTTTTTCACTTATGTAAATAGTCACGCCTTCGGCAGTTTTTATTTTGCGTTTCTTGACAGCTGATGCGGCTTCGCGGTCGAGATAGAACTGTTCATTCTCAATATCTTCCTTCTGTAAATAGTGATGATACGTACTGCGTACATCGTCACTTACATCGGGGCCGAATACTTTTGTAAAGAACTGTTCATTATCGAACTGTTCGCCATTCTCAAGAATTTCTCCTGCGCGCAGCTGGATATCATGCGCTATTTCCCTGGGCAGCTCTTCACTGTGCTTATTCGATGTATTGCGCACTACGTCAATTAACGCATCAGTCATTTCGCGGTCGCTTTTAGCGCGGCGGACATTGAGAAAACCCTGAAAAAAACCGCTGATCCCGGCACGTACATTTCTGTCAAGAACCATGACAAGTGGATTCTCTTCGGACATATCAATAAGCGCAGCTTTCTGCATGGCATCAGGAGACTGTGTAAATGTATTGGCCACATTCTCAAGTGCCACCCTTGCACCGTCAAAGCTGTACCGCAGAACCTGATCATGCTCATACTTTATAATTGCGAAAAGCTCTTTTTCAAGAGTGATTAGAGACATTAATATCATGACGCCCTTCTTAATCCGCTTATCGTCAATACCATGCGAATGCAGATTTACAGCAAGTCTGCGTGACTGTTCAAGAAAAAGCGAGGAATCATCATTAATTGACTGCAGTATCGAGCAGACTTCAGCCTGAGGGTTGAATTCATAAGGAGTACCTTTGAGTATACCTTTTACGCGTTCAAGAAAAAAAGGCTCAAATTCTCCAATGTCCAGCTCCTCAAAAAAAACAGGTTCATCTTCCCCGTGATGTACGACGTGGAAAATAAAACGTGTAATTCGTAATGATGCAAGTTGTTCATCCGAGAGATCAATCATTTATATCACCTGTAAATTTAATAAAACGTTTACTCATGCCGTAATTCTTTAAAAGCGCACGGCGTTGCGCTGATACAATTTCTGCAGGACACAAATTCATTACCGCCTACAGATTCATACGTAAATGACCTTTATATATCTTATCTCGCAGCTTCTGAACATCAGGATCAGACATATAATCATCAAATGTCATTATCCGGTCAATAACACCTGCCGGCGTAAGTTCAATTACACGGTTGGCAATCGTATTGACAAACTGATGATCGTGTGATGTAAAGAGTACAACTTCCGGATAATCTGTCAGGCCGGTATTGAGAGCCGTGATTGATTCGAGGTCAAGATGGTTTGTGGGCTCATCAAGAATAAGTGTATTCGCCCCTGAGAGCATCATCTTTGAGAGCATGCAGCGTACCCGTTCTCCACCGCTTAACACATTCACTTCCTTCATGGATTCATCACCGGAGAAAAGCATTCGTCCTAAAAATCCGCGAACGTATGTACTGTCGGTGCTTTTAGTATACTGACACAGCCAGTCGTAAACAGAAATTGTACTTGAAAAGTAGCTGCTGTTTTCTTTTGGAAAGTAAGACGGAGTAATGGTTACACCCCATGTTACAGTACCTTCATCAGGTTCAATCTCTTTTGCGAGGATCTGAAACAGGGTTGTTTTTGCAACACTGCTTGGACCGATAAAAACGATTTTGTCTCCCCGGTTTACAGTCAGACTGAAATTGTCAAGCACTCTTGTTCCATCAATGGTCTTTGTGATATTCTCAAGCACAACAATATTTTTGCCGCATTCACGATCCGGCTTGAAATTAACAAATGGAAATTTCCTTGTTGAAACAGGCATTTCGTCAAGAGTTATACTTTCAAGAAGTCTTTTTCGTGATGTTGCCTGCCTGGCCTTTGAAGCATTGGAACTGAACCGTGCAATAAATTCCCTGAGTTCAGCCATTTTATCTTCTTTTTTCTTATTCTCATTTTTTCGCTGGCTGAGCGCAAGCTGACTTGCCTGATACCAGAAATCGTAGTTGCCAACATAAAGCTGAATTTTCGAATAGTCAATATCAGCAATGTGTGTACAGACTTTATTAAGAAAATGACGGTCATGGGAGACAACAACAACAGTGTTTTCGAATCTGTAAAGAAATTCCTCAAGCCATGTAATAGATTCAAGATCAAGATTGTTTGTGGGTTCATCAAGAAGAAGAATATCGGGGTTGCCAAAAAGTGCCTGTGCAAGAAGCACCCTCACTTTCTGACCGCCCTCAAGCTCACGCATATATTTTGAATGCAGTGATTCATCAATTCCAAGACCATTAAGCAGTGAGCCGGCATCAGATTCCGCTTCCCACCCGTTCATATCAGCTACAGCCATCTCAAGTTCTGATGCTCTTATTCCATCTTTTTCAGTCATTTCAGCTTTAGCATAAAGGATCTCACGTTCATTAAGAACATTATAAAGTTTCTTATGACCCATAATAACTGTTTCCAGCACTTTGATATCATCAAACGCGAAGTGATCCTGACTAAGAACTGCAAGACGCATATTCGGACCGATCATCACCTCACCATTTGATGGCTCAATTTCACCGGAGAGAACCTTTAAAAACGTCGATTTACCGGAACCATTGGCACCAATGAGACCATAACAGTTGCCGGGAACAAATTTCAACTGAACATCCTTAAAAAGGATGCGTTTTCCAAAACCAAGTGTAACATTATTAACGGTAAGCACTTAGACACTACTCCTTAACTACAAGAACAACAAAAATCAGACAAAAAACAGCTTACAAATATAGGTTATGGGAAGGGTAATTCAGAATGTTTTCGTGGAAATGAAGGCAACAGGAGACTAAAAACAGGAATAATTTGTTACATGAAACAAGCTGGTTCCATGTAACAATATAT
>Ga0209373_10001860_pt1 | contig 23155 bp, 21 predicted proteins | sample Higcelweek5metaG_FD_187173 | JGI IMG/M metagenome (GOLD analysis project Ga0209373, IMG submission 187173) | Freshwater pond sediment microbial communities from the University of Edinburgh, under environmental carbon perturbations - High... | ecosystem: Environmental > Aquatic > Freshwater >... | reverse complement strand
GCGATAGTCGCATGTATGAGAAAGCTGCTGACCATATTGAACGCCATGCTGAAAACCAGTCAAAAGTGGAATCCTGTTATGGTCAGCTAAACAAATCTAACTTGACAAAGAACACAGTTGCTCTGTGGCAAATGCATTTTTTTAGGTTAATTGCCGTTCCGGGAGCGGGGTGGGAATAGTGAAAAAGCCCCTGTGGAGTGTGACTCCCCAGGGGCTTTGACGTGCAGGCTTGCTTGAAGCCGGTTACCTTACTACTTGATGTACTTGACTGCGTGCTCTGCTGCAAAACGGCCGGAGTTGATGGCGTAACCGGCGGTGCCGCCGCCCAGCAACAGGTCATAGGAATCGCCATACATACCGCCGGAGTCAGTACCGACGGCGTAGAGGCCGGGGATCGGGTCACCGCTTGTCTTGACCACCTGGTTGTTGGCCGTTACTTTCATGCCGCCCAGGGTACCCAGGTGACGGGGGGTCAGCTTGGTGGCATAGAAGGGGCCGGTGGCCACTTTACGCAAGAATTTCGGATCTTTGCCAAACTCGGCATCTTTACGGGTATCGGCTGCTGTGTTCATCCTGGCAACACTGGCCTGCAGCACTTCAGGCTTCATGTTCAGCTGCTTGGCCAGCTCTTCGATGGTGTCGGCCTTGAAAACGTTGCCACGCTTGCGGGCCAGTTCCTTGTTGAAGGCGTCTTCCCACTTGACCAGCTTGGTGCCTGCCAGAACCCACTCGCCCAGAGGCATTTCAATCCCTTGTTCAACGGCCATCTTGCGGGTTGCATCATCGTAGATGGCGTAAGCAATACCACCGACACGGACCAGGGAGTTATTGGAGTAGGGCCAGAAGACGATGTTGGACTCGTCGGTGTAGCGCTCACCACGGGGGGTTACCCAGAAATAGGGTTGTACTGCCAGGGCGATCATCTGGTCGGCCGGGTGGAAGCCGGGCAGACCGGGCCGGTAGCCCTGCATTGTGCTCATCCCCTCAAGATCGGCACCGGCCTTGATACCCATCTTGATACCGTCGCCATCCTTGCCGATGTTACCCACCGGGGTAATGTCGGGATACTCGGGATAGTACTTCTTCATCATCTCCTTGTTGCTGGAGAAACCGCCGGTAGCAATAACCACCGCCTTGGCATTGATGCGGATCTTCTCGCCGGACTTGTCCTTGGCCCAGACACCAACGACCTTGCCGTTGTCCATGATCAGGTCAGTACCGGGGGTTTGCAGCAGAATCTGTCCACCTTTGTCGGTAACATACTTGCTGAATACATTGATGATCCGCTCGCAGTGGTAGTCCTTCTTGTTCTTGCCGGAGAGATAGTCCGGACCCGGAGCAATTACGTGCCAGGTCAGGGGGCCGCCATGGCCACCAACACCGATATATTCAATCTTGATACCCATTGAGTCCAACCAGTCAACGGTTTCAGCCGAGCGATCCACAAAATGTTTTGCCAACGCGGAATTGGCCTTCCAGTGGCTGTATTCCATGATCAGCTTGTAGGCAAAATCCTTGGAGACGTTGATGCCGATTCTCTTTTGCAGCTTGCTCTCTGCAGCAAAGACACCCTCACAGAACAGCCCGGTGCCGCCCACCTTGGCCTGCTTCTCAAGCACTACCACCTTGGCTCCCAGTTGGGTTGCCTGGGTAGCTGCCGACAGCCCCGAAAGGCCTCCGCCGACAACTGCAATGTCTGTTTCCAAAGTCTTTTCGGCATAGGCCGGTAGCGCACATGCCACCAACAGTGCTGCCGAAGCGATACTGCTCCACAGTCTCTTCATATCTTCCTCCTGTGTTGGGTGTAGGTCCCTGAACAGCAACGGTCAGGGACGTGAAAGCTATCTGCAAACCGGTTATTTCGGTACAAAATCGAAGGTGTGGCACTGCCCGCAGACCAGTTCTGACGGTTTGTGGGTGCGGTGGCAATCGGTACAGTTAATCGGTCCCATATGGGATTCGTGTGGATTGGCATGGGCCTCTTTGTCTGCAGGGTTGGCGATATGCTTCGGTTTTGTTTTTGCGGCCAGTTGTTCGTAACTGCCGTGGCAGGACAGGCATGCCTCGTTGGTTGGACCTGCCTGTGGCGCATCTGTCTTGTGGCAATCAGCACACTTGAAGCCCATGGTGGCGTGGGGACCGCCAACAGTAAGTGCATTGGCACCGGAAATGCTCATGCCCAGTACGGCCAGCATCATCAGCAGTTTCAGGAAACTCGTTTTCATGGATGGTTTCACCTCCTGACATTGGTAACTGTGGTGCGGTCTCCTGCGGGGCCCCTGGCTTGTGCGCTGTGGAGCAGTGCAGGGATAACGCACCCGTTATTGTTGTTTGCAGATGGTGTGCCACAAATGCAACCACTTGATATTGCATTGTTATGTTGTTTTTGAGGTTGACTTGGGCTATCGAAATGATAGGGTGTTTACTGAATTGGAAAGGCTTGAATTCCGGCAGGAGAGATGCTGAACCTGTAACATTTTTTCAGCCTGTTGGCAGGCGGATGGTGTAGCCCGATAAAGATTAAAACGTAAATGATCTTGAAAGGATGATGCTAAAGATGATGGAACGTAATGGTGCTGCTCCGGCTTCCGTTATTGGTCGTTTTGCCCCGTCTCCCACCGGTCCGCTGCATATCGGCTCACTGGTGGCTGCGGTGGGCAGCTGGCTGATGGCGAAGTGTGCTGGCGGGCAGTGGTTGCTGCGGATTGATGATCTGGATCGTCCCCGCTGTCGGCAGGAGTTTGAGGACGATATCCTGCGGACACTGGAGCGGTTCGGCCTCTGCTGGGACGGCCCCATTACCCGTCAAAGTGACAATAGCGCTGCATATGCAGCAGCCTTTGAACGTCTGCAGGAACTGGGGGCTGTATACCCCTGCAGTTGCAGTCGGGCCGAGATCGCCCGTAGCGCCTCGGCTCCCCACCCCGGTGAGGAAATACCGTATCCCGGCAGCTGTCGCAATGGTTTGGCGGTTGGACGTGAACCACGGGCCTGGCGGCTACGTACCGAGAATGTGCAGATTGTTTTTGATGACCTGCGCCACGGCAGGATTGTCACTGCTCTGGACCGGTCCGGCGATTTTGTGGTCAAGCGGGCGGAAGGTTTTTTTGCCTATCAACTGGCGGTGGTGGTGGATGATCACCTGACCGGCGTCAATCAGGTGGTGCGGGGGGATGACCTGCTGGATTCAACCCCTCGGCAGGTCTGGCTGCATCAACTGCTGGGCTGGCCGTTACCGGCCTACTGTCACCTGCCGCTGGTAATCGGACCGGACGGGGCAAAACTGAGCAAGCGGGACAATACCGTCTCGCTTGCCGATGGCAGTGTGGCTGGGAAAGAATCTGAACTGCTGGTCTGGGCCTTCTGTTATCTTGGGCTGGCAGTGCCAATGGAGTTGATTGGCACTGACTGTCATGAACTGCTTGCTTGGGCAGCGTCGGCATTCAGGCCGGATCAGATACCGCAGATTCCTGCCAGTTCCCTCTCTGCCTCCGTATACTCTTCCAAACTGATGGTCCCTTCCGGTTCCCATTTTCTGACCCGGTAATAGAGCTTGTCGTAGTACTGCTCGATCAGATCCTGGGCTATGCCAGGAACATCCCAGTCAGCAAGTTTGTGTTGCAGTTCTGTGTACTGCTCCCCTCCCAGTTTTTTCTTGATCCGCTCCAGCGCCTCGGCCATCGGCTGACGGTATTCCTCCCGGGCATATTCGGCAGACAGGCGTTTTACTCTGGTTGCCACCGAGACAGTACACCAGACCTTGGTGCTGGCTGCCATGACCTCGTACAGATCACCCGGCAGGTTTATCCGGCCGATCCGCTTGCTCTCACCCTCCACCACAATCGGCCGATCAGCCGGTGCCTTGCGGAAGGCATCCCAGAGCAGGGTTTCAAACCGTTTCTGGGAAGGCTGTTCTCCCAACCCCAGCGAGCCAAAGGCCGATCCTCGATGTTTGGCCAGTCCTTCCAGATCAATGGTTGTGTAGCGCTCTTGCGGAAGTTGCTGCAGGAATTCGGTCTTGCCCGAGCCGGTCATGCCATGCAGCACCACCAACTGTACCGGCAGACTGACCGATTCAAAGAAAGAGCTGACAAGAGTGCGAAAGGATCTATAACCGCCCGCCAGTTTAACCACCGGATAGCCGGTCATCTCAAGCAACATGGCAATCGATTCGCTGCGCAGGCCGCCCCGCCAGCAGTAGACCAGGATTGGCCTGCCTGCGGCAGCTTCAGCAACCGTGGCAACAATGGCGGGAAAGCGGTGGCAGGTGAGTTCCAGACCCCTGATTCTGGCGATCTGCGGTCCCTGCTGTTTGTAGAGGGTGCCGATCTCAACCCGTTCGGCATTGGTGAGGATCGGTATATTGATGGCGCCAGGCAGATGATCTTCGGCAAATTCGAGTGGTGTACGGGCATCAACGATGCAGTGAGTGTCTAGTAAAGCGGGGGTAAACGGTATGGTACAAGCCATCTGAGCAGGTACTCCAAACTGATTTTTTTTATTGGTATCGCCCTTGCCATGCAGGGGGTTAGGTGGTACATATAAACACTGTTTACCTTGACTTTGCAAGGGTACAGAACCTTTTTACACCACATCTGCCAGGAGGAAAACCATGGAGAAGAAGCAGGTACATTACAGTGAGCTGGGGCTGGCCAACACAAAAGAGATGTTTGCAAAAGCGATGGCAGGCAAGTACGCCATACCGGCTTATAACTTCAATAACCTTGAGCAGCTTCAGGCAATTGTGGTCGCCTGTGTTGAAACCAGTTCACCGGTGATCATCCAGGTCTCCAAAGGTGCCCGCAGCTATGCCAACGAGACCATGCTGCGTTTCATGGCCATGGGTGCGGTGCAGATGGCCCGTGAGCTGGGCTCCACTATTCCGATCTGTCTGCATCTTGATCATGGCGATTCCTTTGAACTGTGTAAATCTTGCGTTGATAGTGGTTTTTCATCGGTCATGATCGATGGTTCCCATCTGCCCTATGAAGAAAACGTGGCGCTCTGCAAAAAGGTGGTTGAGTACGCCCATCAGTTTGATGTGAGCGTAGAAGGTGAGCTGGGGGTTCTGGCCGGGATTGAGGATGAGGTTTCAGCCGAACATTCCACCTATACCAGACCGGAAGAGGTGGAGGATTTTGTCAAGAAGACCGGTGTTGACTCACTGGCCATTTCCATCGGCACCAGTCATGGCGCCTATAAATTCAAGGCTGGTCAGCCGGTGCCACCGTTACGTTTTGATATCCTGGCTGAATGTGAAAAGCGGCTTCCCGGCTTCCCGATTGTGTTGCACGGAGCCTCTTCAGTGGTGCAGGAGTACGTGGATCTGATCAACCAGTATGGTGGTAAAATGGAAGGCGCAGTTGGCGTACCGGAAGAGCAGTTGCGACAGGCTGCAGCCAGTGCGGTTTGCAAGATCAATATCGACTCTGATGGTCGTCTTGCGGTAACCGCCAAGGTGCGGGAATACTTTGGTAAAGACCCTAAAGAGTTTGATCCCCGCAAGTATCTTGGCGAGGCCCGTAAAGAGCTGGTTAAACTGATTAAACATAAAAATGAATCAGTTTTGGGTTCAGCTGGTAAGGCGTAAATTACCTGATGAGGTGAAGGCCATGAGCACCAGAAAATTTTCCCGTGTTCCGTTTCATGTTACTGCAACCGCCACGGCTGCCGGACGCAGTTTTCAGGGTAAGGTAAGTAACCTTTCCATGAATGGACTCTTTCTTGAAACTCCAGATCGGCTGCCGGACGGGGAGGTCGCTGAACTGGTTATCACCTTGCAAGGGACTGATCCAGAGATTGTTGTCAGTTTTCTGGGGCGTGTCTGCCGACTTACCGAGGATGGGATCGGTTTTTGTTTTGAAAAAATTGATCTTGATTCCTATACCCACCTGCGTAACATCATCGCCTACAATATGGCCGATGCGGAAAAGGTTATGGATGAGATATTCACTGATATTGAATCAAAAATATCATCAGGGGTCTGATGAACGGGGGGGGCATGAAAAGCTGTAGTATAACTCGTTGCAGTCATTGCAAAACCTACTCCCTGTTCGGTTTTTTTCTGGGGGTCGGTGCTCCGCTGGGCTGGCTGTTTTTCAGGCTGGTCATGTTTCATGATCCATCCCAATCGCTTTTTTCACAGCTGGCTGGAGATATCGTTCGGGATTCTGAACATCGACTCCTGTACCTCTATATGGGGGTCGGAACGTCGCTCGTGTTGGCAACGGTCGGTTTTTTAATCGGAAAGAATGGTGATGAACTGCAACACCGGGCTCAGGAGCTTGATGAGCTGCATCAGGAAGTTGCTACCCAGAAAGAGATCTTTGAAAACAGATTCAAGGTGCTTGATAAAAATATCAAGAACTTCCATCACATCAGCAGTCGCATCCAGACTTCGCTGAACCTTGATGAAGTGCTGTTGCTCTGCGCTGAAGGTCTGCATGATGTGCTGGGCTACGAACGGGTCAACATTTTAATGACCTCCAAAAATGGCAGTTGCCTGCGCTTTATCACGGCCACCGGTAGTCTTACCCGTGAGATTGAAGGGGTTGAACTGCCGATCACCCCGGCAATCGGCGTGATCTATAAAAGTTTGAACGAGCTGAAGCCGTATCTGGTTGATGACATTGCCCGGTATGACAGCAGTTACCACCTGCAGCCGCCCTATGACCGGATTGAGGTGCTGCGTTCAAAGAATTTCATTATCTGTCCCATGGTGGTTAAAGGGGAGGCGGTTGGAGCCTTTGCCATTGACAACAAGCACTCCCGTCGGGCGTTGAATGAATCTGATCTTGATACCATCATGTTGTTTGCCGATCAGGTTGCCAATTCGATTACCCGTATCAATCTGTTGACTTCCATTGATACCCTCACCACCGAACTTGAAAGCTCCTTCTCGTTTCTGCTCTCCCACCGTGATCAGTATTCCCGTAACGTTATTGATCTGAAGGAGAGTATTGAGTCGGTGGTGGATGGTGCTGCGGTGATCGCCTCTGCTGCAGAAGGGGCAATGGCCTCGGTTGATGAGACCAGTACGGCGGTTAATGAGATATCCGTGGCGATTGAAGAGGTTTCCCGTAATCTGGATACCCTGACCGGGATTGTGCATCAGTCTGCTGCCGCCATGGAGCAGATTACCCGAAATATTACCAGCGTTGAGCGTAGTGCAGCCATTTCTCACGAAGTTTCCAGCCAGGTACAGGCCCAGACTGCAGAGGGACGTTCAGCGGTCAATGAAACCATCGGATCGTTGGCTGAAATCCAGCATTCGGTTGAAGAATCCTACGCCGGTATTACCCGTTTGGCTGAAAAAAGTACCCGTATTGAAAATATTGTCAATGTTATCAACGATATCACCAAGCGGACCAACCTGCTTGCCTTGAACGCCTCGATTATTGCAGCCCAGGCAGGTGAATATGGCAAGAGCTTCGGCGTGGTGGCGGACGAGATTCGTAACCTTTCGTTACAGACCGGGCACTCTACCGGCGAAATTAACAGTATCATTGATGAGATCATGTTCGAGTCCCGTCAGGCAGCCGATAATATCACTGCCACCAAAGGATTGGTGCATCGCGGGGTTGAGCTGGGACATGTGATGGGAGAAACCCTGCAGGCGATCTATGACCGCTCGGTCTGTTCCATGGAGATGACCTCGGAGATCAAGGTAGCCACGGAAGAACAGTCGCAAAGTGTGCAGATGGTAGCCCGTTCCATGGAGGATGTCAGCAGCATGACCTCCCAGATCTTTAACGGTTCCAAGGATCAGGCCAAGGCTACCCGCAGTATCGCACGGGCAATCGAGACCATCAAGGAGATGGCCCATGAGATGGTGCAGTCAACCTCCAGTCAGGTTGAGGACGGACGCAGGATCAGGCGTACCGTTGAGGCGGTCAGTTCTATGGTACATGGTATGTTTGACAATATGGAGGAACGCCGTGCCCAATCCTCTGAGGTGGTTAAAGAGCTGGAATCGATGAAGAGTACCACCTGTCAGCTGTAGCCCTGATCCCGGATCAAGGCAGATGTAGCAAAGGCTCCCGTCCAACATGGCAGGAGCCTTTTTTTTCAGGTCAGCTGATCCAGCCCACAAGGATTGCTGTAGCACTAGTCACGGATACGATAATCCAGAGCGTAACCCCCTGGGCCAGTGGTTTGATACCGGTCTTGCCCAAGACCTCCCGGGTCAGTCCGCTGCCGATCAGGAACAGGGTTACCACCAGACTCTGCTTGGCGATACTGTTAAGCGGGTGCCAGAGTGGCTCAAACTGTGGCAGGGCGGTCTTGATGGCTGCTGCAGCAATAAAACCGACGATAAAGAGCGGAAAACTGGCCTTGCCTTCTGATTTGGTAAACCAGGCAGCCAGCAGGGCAGATGGCATGATCCACAACGCCCTGGTCAGCTTGACCGTGGTGCCGATTGCCAGGGCCAACCCGCCGTAGGCTGCTGCTGCCCCCACCACGCTGCTGGTGTCGTGGATCGCCAGAGCTGACCAGAGGCCGAACTGCTGTTGTCCCATCCCCAACAGATGCCCCAAAGGGGGGAACAGGATCAGGGCAATGGAGTTAAGGGTGAAGATTGTTGCCAGGGCAACCCCGGTTTCTTCAGCTTCTGCCTTGATCACCGGTGCCATGGCGGCAATGGCGCTGCCACCGCAGATGGCGGTCCCGAATGAGATCAGGGTCGAGGTCCGTTGCGGGGTTTTGAACAGTCTGCCCAATAACCAGCCTGCCAGCATGGTAAAACTGATGCTGATGGCGGTGTAGAGAAAGGCGTCCTTGCCGGTCTTCAGTATTACCGGCAGGTTCATGCCGAAGCCAAGCCCGACCACCGAGGTCTGCAGCAACCGTCTGCTCCAGATGGATGTGGTATTTTTCCAGGGATTACCGATCGCCAGACCGAATACAAGTCCTGCCGTCAACGCCATCGGCGCACTGACCAACGGTACGCAGCAGGCCAGCAATAAAAGCCAGAACAGTAATTTTAATCCCGTGTTGTTGTGCATATCCAGCTCCTTGTAGCTGATTGATAGTTGCTACTGTAGCCAGAAAATAATATAAATAAAAATGAATAATAGTTATTAAATGGATCAATTGGATTTATGTATGTCCTTGTCACTCCGGCAGCTTGAAATATTTGAAAAAATTGCCTCCACCGGCAGCGTCACCAGGGCCGGAGAAGAACTGCTGCTGACCCAGTCAGCGGTCAGTATGGCCCTGTCTCAGCTTGAACAGCTCAGCAGCGTTCCGCTGTTTGAGCGATCAGGCAGGCGCCTGGTGTTAAATGATGTCGGTCGGCTGTTGCTGAAGGATGCCCGTGAAATACTTCTGTCTGTCAAGCGGGTTGAACAACAGTTGCAGGGTGAAACCGGCCAGCTGACAGGAGAACTGCTGATCGGCGGCAGTACCACCATTGCCAACTATCTGTTGCCGTCGCTGTTAGGTGATTTTGCCCGTAGCTATCCGCATACCAGGGTGCAGTTAACGGTTGGCAATACGCAGCAGGTGGCAGATCTGCTGGCAACAGGGCAGCTGGATATCGCCTTTGTTGAGGGGCCTTGTCACAACCGCGAACTGGTTGCGGTTCACTGGCGGGATGATGAACTGGTGGTGGTGGTCGGCGCTGAACACCCGTGGGGCAGGGACAAGCGGGTGACGCCGGAGCAGTTGGCCGCAGCCCCCTGGATTATGCGGGAAAAAGGTTCCGGTACCCGCGAGATCTTTGAAGATGCCATGGACAGGGCTGGAATCAGGTATGCCATTGCGCTGGAGTTTGGCCATACCGAGGCGATCAAGAACGGTGTTGCTGCCGGGCTGGGGGTAAGCTGCCTTTCGCGGATTGCCGTTGATCGAGAGCTGGAATATGGTCGGCTGGTTGAGGTGACAAGCCCGTTGCTTCTGGGGCGTTCGCTGACGCTGCTTAAACGTCGTAACAGTTGTTGCACCGCCTTGCTGGATGCCTTTTTAAAGGTGTCAGGCGGGGTGTGGGGGCCTGAAAGGAGTAAGGGACTCGGAACTTACTAATATACCGTTTTACATCTAGTCTTCAGGCCGTCTTTACCACCCCTTCAATCACAAAATCTTCAACGTAGCCCTGCTACGTCTGCGGTTTTGTCCAATCAAGGGCGGCAAAGCCGACCTAAATCTGAGCGTAAAACTTGGTACATCAGTAAATTCCAAGTCCCTAAGTAAGCGAACATGATCATTGTACGGCGAACAGATGACATCTGCGCAAAGACTGCTATAGTTACGCAAGGAGAACCATGAGATGAAAACTGCTGCAACCATCGCCCTGTTTTGTGCCGGGGGAGGGCTAACCCGTTACTACCTTTCCGGCTGGGTTTATCATCTGCTGGGCCGGGGCTTTCCCTACGGCACCTTCGTGGTCAATATCATTGGTGCGTATTTCATCGGTCTGATCATGGAGTTTGGTCTGCGTAGTACCATGGTTTCCGATACCCTTCGGCTGGGGTTAACGGTGGGTTTTATGGGGGGGCTGACCACCTTTTCAACTTTTAGTTACGAGACCTTCAAGCTACTGGAGGATGGGCAGTTTGTGCTGGCCTTTACCAATGTACTGGCCAGCGTGGCGGTCTGTCTGCTGTTTACCTGGCTGGGGATTGTGACCGTCCGTTCGTTAGCGTAGCCGGTAGAGCATTAAACCTTAACGCAGAGAGGCGCGAGGTGCATGAGACGCAGAGAAAATCTTTAAAAATATTGGGTTATCATCCTTTTCTCTTTGAAGTTCTCTGTGCCTTTGCACCTCTTTTTTTCTCTGCGTTAAGTTTATTTTAAGGAGATACTCAAATGTCCAAGCTGATTGGTGAACAACAGCTGATGCGAATCTTCATCGGTGAGGCCGACCGTCATGGTCACCGTCCGCTGTATGAGGTTCTGGTGGAGCTGCTGCGTAGTGAAGGTTTTGCCGGGGCTACGGTCTTGCGTGGGGTTTGTGGGTTCGGAGCTAACCGTGTCTATCATACCCAGAAGTTATTGGACCTCTCTGCCGATATGCCGATGGTTATCGAGGTGGTTGATTTCGAGGAAAAGATCACGGCAATTATGCCGCAGATTGACGCCATGATGGGCGGTGGTATGATTACGCTGGAGAAGGCTACGGTGATCCGCTATAGCCATGATCCAAAGAAGCTCTAACTCCGATTCCTGATTAAGGATGCTGTCAAGGCGGCGAGGAATTCGGCGACGCAGGCGTACCCGCAGTACGTTGAGGAGCCGATGACGAGCCTGTCCTGAGCGAAGCCGAAGGTGCAATGAAGAGAGCGCCTTGAAATGGGATCGGAATAACCGACAAAGGAGGTTACGGATGCTTTATTCGGAGGAAGTTGAGAAGATGACCTGTGTGGCCAAGGGACCAAACCACGGTCCTGCGCCGATTCCGCAGGAAGGACGCTGGACCCAGGCCAAAGAGGTCAAGGATATTGCCGGACTGACCCACGGTGTGGGCTGGTGCGCTCCCCAGCAGGGGGCTTGCAAACTGACCTTGAACGTAAAGGACGGCATTATTGAAGAGGCGTTGGTGGAAACCCTGGGCTGTTCAGGCATGACTCACTCGGCAGCCATGGCAGCTGAGATACTGCCGGGCAAGACCATCCTGGAGGCGCTCAATACCGACCTGGTCTGTGATGCCATCAATACCGCCATGCGGGAGTTGTTTCTGCAGATTGTGTATGGTCGTTCCCAGACCGCTTTCTCTGAAGGGGGCCTGCCGATCGGTGCCGGCCTTGAAGATCTGGGCAAGGGGCTGCGCAGCCAGATCGGCACCATGTACGGTACGGTTGCCAAAGGTGTGCGTTATCTGGAGATGGCTGAGGGGTATGTCACCCGTCTGGCGCTGGATGACAACAGCGAGGTGATCGGCTATGAGTTCGTCCATCTGGGCAGGATGATGGAGATGATCCACAAAGGGATGGATGCCAATGAGGCGCTTGCCAAGGCAACTGCCAACTATGGCCGTTTTGACGAAGCTGTCCGTACTATCAATCCACGGCACGAATAAACAGGGAGGAAGTTGCTATGGCACTGTTTGAAGGATATGAACGCAGGATCGCAAAGATTACTCCCGTGCTGGCCAACTACGGCATAGCCTCTCTGGAAGAGGCCCGCACACTGTGTGAGGCAAAGGGAGTGGATGTTTATACGATTGTGAAAGGGATTCAGCCGATCTGTTTTGAAAACGCCTGCTGGGCCTATATTCTGGGGGGGGCTATCTCCCTGAAAAAGGGTGAAACAAGGGCGGTGGAGATTGCCCGTTCCTTGGGAGAGGGGTTGCAGGCCTTTTGTATCCCCGGTTCTGTGGCCGAGGATCGCAAGGTGGGGATCGGTCACGGCAATCTGGCTTCAATGCTGTTGTCTGAAGAAACCAAGTGCTTTGCCTTTTTGGCCGGACATGAGTCCTTTGCTGCAGCGGAAGGGGCGATCGGTCTGGCAAAATCAGCCAACAAGGCCCGCACAGCGCCGTTACGGGTGATCCTGAACGGCCTGGGTAAGGATGCAGCCCAGATTATCTCCCGCATCAACGGTTTCACCTATGTGCAGACAAAGTTTGATTATGCAACCGGTGATCTGGCCATTGTGCGTGAGGTGGCTTACTCCAAGGGAGAAAAGGCCAAGGTGCGCTGCTATGGCGCCGATGATGTACGGGAGGGGGTGGCCATCAACCATCACGAAGGGGTGGATGTTTCCATCACCGGCAACTCCACCAATCCGACCCGTTTCCAGCATCCGGTGGCAGGTACCTACAAGAAGGAGTGCCAGGAACAGGGCAAGAAATACTTTTCCGTGGCCTCCGGCGGCGGTACGGGTCGCACCCTGCATCCTGATAATATGGCAGCTGGCCCAGCCTCTTATGGCATGACCGACACCATGGGCAGGATGCATTCAGATGCCCAGTTTGCCGGTTCTTCGTCGGTTCCTGCCCACGTGGAGATGATGGGCTTTCTGGGGATGGGAAATAACCCGATGGTCGGAGCTTCAGTGGCTGTGGCGGTTGCCTTGGAAGGGGCACAGAGCTGATTTGCAAGGGAGAACAGTTATGAAACAGTTGAACAGAGTGCTGATGGGGGCAGGAGTGATCATGTTGTTTTCCGCTCCAGCATTTTCAGCTGAGAAACCCCATCCCGCCTATCCGCACTACTGGATGAGTGTGGCTACCATGAACCAGTCCATGCCCGGTATGACACCTGAGATGGCAGGTATGGCCGGTATGTTTGGCGGACGCGGCGCGGCGTTTGGCCCCCGGCGTGATCTGCAGCTACAGGTGGAGGGGCCACGGGATGTTGCCGAACCCAGGGCGGATCATCTGATTCCGCCGGGCCAGAAGATGGGTGAGAGCCTGCCGCTTACAACACCAAGGCAGGAAAAAGCTGAGAGACCGCAACGGATGGAACGTCCCGAACAGTACGAAAAACCGAAAGCCCGCATGTTGATCTATTGGGGCTGTGGCGAGCTGGCTGCCAAGGGACAGCCGAAAATTATCGATACCGAGAAGATGTCGCCAACTGAGTTTGGCAGGGCGTTTGCCGGCAGGGGGCCAACCTATCAGGCACCTCCTGCACCGCGCAAAGGGTGGACCTATGGCGATTGGCCCAACGCTGATGATCGTAAGGAGATTCCCGGTGATGCCTCTCTGGTTGGCAACCATCTGGTGAAAGGGAACTATCTGCCGGATATCCGTTTTAGCCTTGATCAGAAGCGGGATTTTATGGCGCCGGTTGAATTTGTTTCCCTGAGTAAAAGCGGGTCAGGGGCCTGGCCATTTACCTGGAAGGCAATCCCGACGGCTACCGGTTATTTTGCCACCGCCATGGGGCATAATCAGAAAACCGGCGAGACAATCTTCTGGTCATCCAGTGAAGTGCCGGAGACCGGTATGGCTTTGATGGGGTATTTGTCCAATCAGGACGTGCAGCGTTTTATCCGGGAGCAGGTGGTTCTGCCCGCAAGCCGCACCAGTTGTACGGTGCCTGCCGAAGTGTTCAGGGATGTTGATGGTGCCATGCTGCAGTTTATTGCCTATGGCGAGGAGTTGAACATTGTGTACCCTCCACGTCCGAAAGACCCGAAACTGCTCTGGAATCCTCAGTGGTCAGTGAAGGTGCGGCTCAAGTCAACCGGTACTTCTCCTTTAATGGAAGCCCGTGAAGATGGTCGCAGGAAATCTTCCAGGCAACGTTCTGAATCAGTGGAACAACAGCCGCAAGATGATGACGCAGAAGACCGGAAACCGTCCAGACGGAAGAACAAAGGTGGCGCTTTGGACGGTATGAGAGGGCTGTTCGGTTTTTAAAAAACAACTGGTATTCAAGCTTTTTACTATGCTACTCTAGCCGTCTTTGACAGTCACCCTGCAGGGGACTGATCCGCTAACAGACAACACAAACCCAAATATACGCCTGGATTCGCAAGAACCGGGACGGACGGAAGAAGAATAGTTTCGGCATTAGTGCCGGAGTGGCATCCAGCCGCGCACCCGTCCTGTGGTGCGCGGTTTTTTTGAGGCAAAAAATGCGTAAAAAAATCACCATACCGGAACTGATGCAGTTCAAACAAGACGGTCGCAAAGTGACGGTACTGACCGCCTATGACTATCCCACAGCCCGTCTGGTTGATGCTGGCGGTGTAGATGCTATTTTAGTGGGTGATTCTGCCGGGGTGGTGTTTAGTGGCCATGAGAATACCCTGCCGGTAACCATGGATGAGATGCTCTACCATGTGAAGGCGGTGGTACGGGCCAAACCCAAGGCGCTGGTGATTGCCGATATGCCGTTTATGGCCTGCCAGAGCGGTGAAATCGAAGCCCTGAAAAACTGTGGACGGATGCTGCAGGAGGGTGGAGCCGAAGCGGTCAAGATTGAAGGCGGGATTAACATGGCTCTGATCATCAGGGCTATAACCGATATGGATATCCCGGTTATGGGACATGTTGGACTGACCCCCCAGTCGGTACACCGTATGGGAGGCTATCGAGTGCAGGGGCGTAAAGACCAGGCCGAGCGGATTCTTGAGGATGCCCATGCCGTGCAGGAGGCTGGTGCCTTTGCGGTGGTGCTGGAAGGGATTCCTGCCAAGCTGGCCGCCCGGATTACCGAGATGCTGGATATCCCCACCATCGGTATCGGGGCCGGCCCGGCCTGTGATGGCCAGGTGCTGGTCATTCACGATATCCTGGGGCTGTGCGAGAAGTACTCCCCCAAGTTTGTCAAACGTTACGCTGATCTTGCCCCACTGATCACGGAGGCGGCACGACAGTATGTGTCAGAAGTAAAGGATGGAACCTTCCCGACTGAGGAGCATTCGTTCTCGTGAAACTAATCCAGGATGTTCAGGAAATGCAGCAAGCCGTCTTAGCGTTGAAGCGCCAGGGTAAGCGGATCGCCTTTGTTCCCACCATGGGTTTTTTGCATCAGGGGCATGCTTCACTGCTGCGGGAGGGGCGTAAGCGGGGCGATGTTCTGGTGCTCTCAATCTTTGTCAACCCGACCCAGTTTGGCCTTAATGAAGATCTTGCCAACTACCCCCGTAATCTTGAAGGGGACTGCACCCTTGCTGAATCCTGCGGTGTCGATCTGGTCTTTGCTCCCACGGCAGCCGGTATGTATCCCCCCGGTTTTCAGACCACAGTCGCCCTTGGCCCTCTGACCAAACCGCTCTGCGGGGCCAGCCGTCCCGGTCACTTTGACGGTGTTGCGGTGGTGGTGACCAAACTGTTCGGGATTGTGCAGCCTGATTGCGCCTTGTTTGGTAATAAGGATTTTCAGCAGTTGGCCATCATTCGCCAGATGACCGCTGACCTGAATCTTGCGGTGGAGATCATCGGTATGCCGATTGTGCGGGAGCCGGACGGTTTGGCCATGTCCTCCCGCAACAGCTACCTGTCGCAGGAACAACATCAGCAGGCGCTCTGCCTGCACAAGGCTATCCTGAAGGCACGGGAGCTGTTTGATAACGGTGAAACCTCGGTTGACCGACTGCTTGGTGAGGCTCGTATGATCATTACGGCGGTGCAGGGGGCCTCAATTGATTATCTTGAGATGCGAAACAGCATAACCCTTGAACCTGCTGAGGTTGCCGCAGCAGACACCCTTTTTGCCCTGGCGGTAAGGATTGGTTCCACTCGTCTGATTGATAATACGGTGCTGGGAGAGACGCCCTGATGCCGAATAAAGCGTGTGCAACCCTGGAAAGCCTCTACCGGATCTTTACGGTGCCGGAGGCGCCGGACTCAACATTAGGAGCGGTGGACAGGGCAATTACCGGTGATGTTGCCGGTTTTCTGCAAAACCACATTGTTGCCATGGAGCGCCCTCTGGAGGAGATAGAAGCCAGTTTTTCCTCCTTTGCAATTCCTGAAGAGCCAACCTACGTTTCGGACTACACCGAGTTCGTCAAGGAAAACCTGGTGGCCCAATCGGTCCACACGGCGGCACCGGGATTTGTGGGACATATGACCTCTGCGTTACCGTATTTCATGCTTCCTTTAACCCGGCTGATGACTGCGCTGAACCAGAATCTGGTCAAGGTTGAGACTTCCAAGGCTTTTACGCCTCTGGAGCGACAGGTGCTGGCTATGCTGCACCATTTGATCTACCGTTGTCCCGACGATTTTTATACCCGCTGGATTCATGACTGTCAGGCCGCTTTGGGTGCTTTCTGTTCCGGCGGCACCATTGCCAACACCACTGCGCTTTGGGTTGCCCGTAACCGCCTGTTTGCACCGGATGGTCAGTTTCATGGCATAGCACAGGAAGGTCTGGTAAAGGCGTTGCGTCACAAGGGGATCGATGGCATTGCAGTGCTGGTCTCGGAGCGGGGACATTATTCGCTGGGCAAGGCAGCAGATCTGCTGGGGATCGGGCGAGACCAGCTGATCAAGGTTAAAACAACGGATGCGAACCGGATTGACCTGATAGCACTGCGTGAGGAGTGTCGTCGGCTGCAGGATGCCAACATTCGACCTCTGGCGCTGGTGGGAATTGCCGGAACTACCGAGACCGGCAACGTGGATCCACTGCAGCAGATGGCTGATGTTGCTGCAGAGCTGGGCTGTCATTTCCATGTGGATGCTGCCTGGGGAGGTCCGACCCTCTTCTCTGACCGCCACCGTCACCTGCTGACCGGTATTGAGCAGGCAGACTCGGTTACCATTGATGCCCATAAACAGCTCTATGTGCCGATGGGAGCCGGGATGGTAATATTTAAAGATCCCACTGCAGTGTCGGCCATTGAGCACCACGCCGCCTATATCCTGCGTCATGGCTCAAAGGATCTGGGTAGCCATACCCTGGAAGGGTCCCGGCCGGGTAAGGCACTGCTGGTGCATGGCGGGCTTTCAATAATGGGACGCAAAGGTTATGAGCTGCTGATTGATCTGGGGATAGAGCGTGCGCGGACCTTTGCAGAGCTGATTAATCAGCACCCTGACTTTGAGTTGACCAGTGAACCGGAGCTTAATATCCTGACCTACCGCTATTGCCCGGCTGACGTTCAACAGAAGCTGGAAACAGCGGATAGTGTTGAACAGTCCAGAGTGAACGCCCTGCTGGATCAAATCTGTCAACTGCTGCAGAAATATCAGCGTGAGGCTGGTAAGACGTTCGTATCCCGCACTCGGCTCCGTATGAGTCGTTACGGCGAGGAGATCACTGTATTGCGGAGTGTTTTGGCCAACCCGCTCACCACCAATGAAATCTTGCTGTCGGTATTGAGTGAACAGTGTGAGATCGTCCAACAACCGGAGATCCATGCCTTGCTGGGGCAGATTGAGACACCATCTGTCACCTAGGAGCCTGTCCCCATCGAACGCCCGAACATGCTAAGCCAGCCCTTGATTTTTTTTGTGTCAGGGGCTTTTCTATTTTGTAATTCATGGTACCCTTTAAGCCATGAAAAATACCACACTCTTTACCGCCTCCTGGCTCTATAATCCCGGTATGCCGCCGATTTCAGGCGGCGGCCTTGCGATCAGCAATGGTCAGATTCTGGAGATTGGTACTGCCAACGACCTGATAGCCCGCTATGGTCTGCCAACCGCTGATTACGCCGGTTGTGTCATCATGCCTGGCTTTGTCAATGCCCACACCCACCTTGAACTTACCCACTTTCCTGCCTGGCGTCTGCGTAACGGTATGGATTACCATCCTCACCGTTTTGTTGATTGGATCATCCAGATGATCAAGGTCAGGCGTGGTGTAACGTATGAAGAAACCTGCCTGTCGCTCAAGGCTGGTATCAGTGCCTGTTTGCGGGCTGGCACCACCTCTGTCGGTGATATTGTGACCTCTCCCGAGCTGCTGTCCGCCTATAAAGATTCCTCCATTGGCGGACGGATCTACCTGGAGCTGATCGGACAGGATCGGCAGCTGTTTGAACCACGGCTGGCCAGGGCCGTGGAGGCGAGTAAAACGATTGGCGGTACCGTTCTGCCAGGCCTTTCGCCCCATGCTCCCTATACCCTGAACAGCAATCTGTTACCTGCTATCGCCGCTGTTGCCCGACAGGGGAACCTGCCGCTTGCGTTACATCTGGCAGAATCAGAGGCTGAATCAACCCTGTTGTTTGACTCATCCGGCCCACTGGCTGATGAAATGTATCCGCTTGTCGGTTGGCAGGATTATCTGCCTGCATCACGCAAGACAACGCCAACGCTGTTCTTTGATGATGGTGGACTGCTGGGGCCTTCAACCCTGGCGGTGCATGGGGTGCAGCTGACCCCGGCTGATGCTGCCTTGTTGAAGGAACGCGGTGTCACCATCTGCCTCTGTCCACGTAGTAATGAACGTTTGGCCGTTGGTACTGCGCCGGTGCATCTCTTTACCAAGCTGGGGATTCCGCTTTGCCTCGGTACTGATTCTCTGGCCAGCAATGATTCTCTTTCACTGTGGGATGAGATCCGCTTTGCACTGGATTGTTACAAGGGGGAACTGGGACCGGAAAAATTGCTGGAGATGGCCACCAACGGAGGCGCTGCCGGGATCGGCATGGCAGGAGTTGCCGGATTATTAGAGCCGGGGAAACGGGCTGACTTTCAGGTGCTTGATCTTACGGGTAGATCAGTGAAAAACAGGTGTAGTTTTGCTGAGGAGTTGTTGGCATCCAGGCTTTGTGCCGTCTTTAGCAATGGTGCTGCAGTGTTTGTGGACCATACAACAGCTGGAGGCCGCGTGCCATGAAGACTCCGGTTATTCTTGCGGTTGACGAAGAACCGATATTTTTGACTTTGTTGGACGAATTTTTGAAAAGGTTTGGTTTTCAGCCGCTGTTGGCGCCAGTGTTTGTGAGGTCTTGGACATAACTTGGCAGTCAAACGGTTGATCTGAAGCTGTCCAACATGGATGGCCTGTTTATCAGCGGTACTTTCAAAGCATCTGCAAACAACCTTTCCCTTGCACCCCTGACAGACCAGATTTTAGAGATTATTTCTACCTTGTCAGATTAGTATTGTGTTGTAATCTTGTAACCCCTCCCCGTAATCCCCCTTACATGAGAGCAGAGACCGGAAAAAATGCAAAACTAGGGTGATCACCCTATTGTGTAAAGCAAACGTTGTTTGTTACAACATTAGTAACTAGTATTTTACCTTTCTTGACATTTATGTGTGGAACTTGCTGATTTAAAGCGCGAGGAGGCGGAAAACAATGGCATGGTTTAGAAACCTTAAAATCGGGACAAAGCTGTTGTGCAGTTTTGCTGTGGTAGTACTGTTAACTGTTGTGTTGGGGGTATTTTCTATTGTTGAACTGGCAAAAGTCAATGGCACTTCAAGCGAGATCGAGACCAACTGGTTGCCCAGTGTACAGGCGGTAGATCAAATTGCACTGCAGTTTAACCTGCAGCGTCGGGTGGAGTTGCAGTTGCTGCTTCCCAATGATGCTGAAAGTGTCAAAAAATATGAAAAAATGATGGTTGAGACATCCGCAGCACTTCAAAAGACCGCAGCTCGCTATGATAAGCTGATTTCCAGTCCTGAAGAACAAAAACTGTATGATGAGTTCAAGGCAACCTCTGGAAAGTATATTGACTTGGCAAAAAACAGGATTATGCCGTTGGTGCATGAACAAAAGCTGAGCGAGGCACTTCAGCTCAATCGTAATGAAGGTAAGCCTCTTTTCGATGCTGGAGTAGAGATTCTGCATAAGTTGTCAGAACTGAATGCCAAGGGAGCGATGGATGCCAGCCATCGCGGTGACAAACTGTATGCTGCATCACGCATCATGGTAATGGTTATTCTGGCGGCCTGTGTGCTGTTGAGTGTTGTTCTTGCTCTGATCGTTTCCCGTATGATTACAGCTCCTCTGATTGGCGCTGTTGAGGTTGCTAACCGTCTTGCCGATGGTGATCTGACAGCTCAGATTAAGGTAAACTCTAAAGACGAAGTTGGCCAGTTGGAAGCGGCTATGGCACATATGCTCCAAAGCCTGCGTACTCTGGTGGGACAGACCGTGCAGATCTCAGCCGGTATCGCCTCAGCTTCAACCCAGCTGCAGAGCACCTCCGAGCAGATCGCCACCGGTGCCGAAGAGGTGGCTGCCCAGACCGGTACCGTTGCCACTGCCAGTGAAGAGATGGCCGCCACCAGCAGTGATATCGCCCGTAACTGCCATGCTGCCGCTGACAGTGCCGGGGTGGCTGCCAAAACCACCCAGAGTGGCTTTGCAATTGTCAAGCATACGGTGGATGGCATCCGTACCCAAGCAAGTCATACCCGTGAAAATGCCAAGATTGTTACCAACCTTGGTGAGCGTTCCGAGCAGATCGGTGCCATTGTGGGTACTATTGAGGATATTGCCGATCAGACCAACCTGCTTGCCTTGAACGCCGCCATTGAGGCGGCCCGGGCCGGTGAGATGGGACGTGGTTTTGCCGTGGTTGCCGATGAGGTCCGTGCCCTGGCAGAACGGACCACCAAGGCCACCAAAGAGATAAGCGAGATGATCCGTGCGATTCAGCAGGAGACCAGGGTTGCCATCACCTCAATGGAAGACGGGGTGCGCGGTACTGAACAAGGGGCAGCTGAAGCGGCCCAGCTTGAGACCTCGCTGCAGCAGATTCTGGAGCAGGTGAATGATGTTACCATGCAGGTCAGTCAGATCGCCACGGCAGCGGAGCAGCAGACCGCCACCACCAGCGAGGTAACCACCAATATTCAGCAGATTACGGAAGTGGTACAGCAGACCGCCAGTGGTGCTGAAGAAACTGCCGCCGCTGCAGCTCAACTTTCCGGGCAGGCCCATGATCTGCAGAATCTGGTGAGCAAGTTTAAGCTCTAATACTCAACGGAAAATGAGGAGGAATTGCTGATGAGCAACACGGCCCTGATGAAACTTGAAAATGCAAAAGACAATGGACAAAACGAGCTTACCCAGCTGGTCAGCTTCCTGCTTAGCAACGAGGAGTACGGTGTTGAGGTGCTTAAGGTACGCGAGATCATCCGACTGCCCACGATTACGCAAATGCCCAATACGCCCCACTATGTGGAAGGGATCATCAACCTGCGCGGCAAAGTGATCCCGATTGTCTCGATGCGCAAGCGGTTTGGTTTACCCGAAGCTGACTATACGAATCATTCAAGAATTATGGTGATGGATGTAGCAGGTGGTCTGACCGGTTTTATTGTGGATGGCGTTTCCGAAGTGATCCGTATCCGATCAAATGAAATTCAACCGCCGCCCCCCATGATTTCTGGCAATCTTGATCAGGAATTTATTATGGGGGTTTTTAACCATGCTGAGCAATTGCTGATTATCATGGATATTGACCGGATGTGTAGCCCTACAGAACTATAGAATATACTTTAATTTGGCAGTCAGCACTTAAAGTCTATCGAGCGAGTACATTGATTGTAGCGGAAATCGGATCGTGGGCATTTTCGAGTCAAGGAGAGAGCATATGTCAGTATTCAGAAATTTGCGTGTTGGCTTAAAATTATTCTGTGTTTTTTCACTTTTAATTATCCCGTCCATCATTCTCAGCGGGATAACCATCATGAAGTTTTCAGAAATCAAGGATACTCAGGAAAAGATGTATAGCCTGAATATCAAGCCGTTGCGGGATGTAATTGACTTGACGGAGGCGTTTCAAAAAATCCGGGTGGCGATGCGAGACGCTACCATCGCCACAACCCCCGAGGCGATGGGAAAGGCGGTCAAGGCGTTGGAGGACGCCAATAAGACTGTCTCAAAATCAATTGATGCTATTGATGCAAGTTCCAAATCAGCGAAAAAACTGGTGTCTGATACACGGGAAGCATTGCTTCAATATCGTGGTGTGCAAGATAAAATAATGGGGATGCTGCGTGAGGGCAAGCGAGTAGAGGCTAACGCCTTTGGCCAGACGCCTGAAATAGCCGCAATTACCAAAAATGCATCTGAGCATATCAAGCAGTTGGGTGATGTAAAGGTTGACAATGCCCAAAAACGGGCAGAAACCATCATATCTTACACGCACAATGCGAAATTACTTACCCTCTTTATGTCTATAGGATTAGCCATTGTAGCGATAGGTCTGGGAATTTTCTTTTCTCGAGCTATTACACGCCCGCTGAGTGAACTGAAACACAAGGCGGAACAAATTGCCCAGGGCGATCTAACGGCTCAGGTCACGGTAAATTCAAAAGATGAGATTGGGCAACTCGAAGCGACCATGGCGCGTATGGCGGAAAGCCTGCGTAGTCTGGTTTCTCAGACGGTGCAGATTTCATCCGGTATCGCCTCTGCCTCTGCTCAGCTGCGCAGCACTTCTGAACAGATTGCCACCGGTGCCGAAGAGGTGGCTGCCCAGACCGGTACTGTTGCCACTGCCAGTGAAGAGATGGCTGCCACCAGTAATGACATTGCCCGTAACTGCCATGCTGCCGCTGACAGTGCCGGTGTGGCCGCCTGTACCACCCAGAGCGGTTTTGCGATTGTCAAGCATACGGTGGATGGCATCCGTATCCGTGGTGAACATACCAAAGAGAATGCCCGGATTATTTCTAACCTTGGTGAGCGTTCAGAACAGATTGGTGCCATTGTGGGTACGATTGAGGATATTGCTGACCAGACCAACCTGCTTGCCTTGAATGCCGCCATTGAGGCTGCCCGGGCCGGTGAGATGGGACGTGGCTTTGCCGTGGTTGCCGACGAGGTTCGCGCCTTGGCGG
>Ga0209373_10001856_pt1 | contig 23202 bp, 14 predicted proteins | sample Higcelweek5metaG_FD_187173 | JGI IMG/M metagenome (GOLD analysis project Ga0209373, IMG submission 187173) | Freshwater pond sediment microbial communities from the University of Edinburgh, under environmental carbon perturbations - High... | ecosystem: Environmental > Aquatic > Freshwater >... | reverse complement strand
CGTCCAGAACCGTCTTGTGGAACTTGCTCTTGCTGCTGTATCCGGCCAGGTCCATCAGAACCTTCCCGCTGACCCCCTCCGGATTCTTCGAAAGGAATGCCAGCACGTCAATCATCTCCGGAGAAGGCGTGAGGGCTGTTCCCTCCTGTTGCACGTTTGCTTGATCCTGCCACGTCTTCACCGCGTCTTGAAGGAAGTTCACAGCCACTGCTTCCACGTCGTTCCAGTTGCAGTCCCGGAGGACGTTCATGAAGGCAACCACCCTCTGCGCCGGGAGGTCCTGGACAAACGGATGCTGGAACAGCAATTCCGCAATGAAGTTGATCCGGGCAGACAGAAGCAGGATCGGCCTTTCCGGATATTTTCTTTCGAGATCGTGAAGGATCATGGCATTGTCACAGAGCGTCCCCGCGTAGTCGAAAATCACACAGTCATCGTTGTTCGCGGACAGGGTCGTATTGTCCGGACGGAGCCGGGCCACAAGATCACGATATTCCCCGCGGGTTTTGTCGTTCCATCCGATTTTACAGACTGCAGGCAGGATGAACTTCCAGAGGGTTTTGCCCGTCTGGAGGATCCCCGCCATGCTGCCTCTGACTTCGCCGGGCGAGTCATATATCCGCTCGAACTCATGATCGTCCAGTTCCGGCATCAGAGGAGCCATAAGGAACCGGACGATTTCCCGATTCCATGCCTCCGATGGGTGGACTGGAAAAATCTCGCGGAGCATAGTTGTATTCCAGTATGAGACCTTGTTCCGGCGCTGATGGAGCACGTTGAATTGGGGCTTGATAACCGTTGGATTCCCTGTAACCGGAACCATTTCATACGATCCGGAGAAGTCATCCTGCGGCGGGATTTTTGCTTTCTCGGCCGCTTCGTGACGCAGATGGTTGATTTCCTGTTGAAGCCTACCGATAGTTTCTCTGTATTGGAAAATAATCGGGTCGGTATACGTCGTCACATATCGCGCTGGTCCGGAATTATCAATAGGACGCTCTTTTCTGGTTTCGGCAAAGAGCTGCTGCCCGCAAGAGTTCGTCAGGGGGGCTGTGCGGCGGGATTTTTGCTTTCTCGGCCGCTTCGTGACGCAGATGGTTGATTTCCTGTTGAAGCCTACCGATAGTTTCTCTGTATTGGAAAATAATCGGGTCGGTATACGTCGTCACATATCGCGGGGGTCCGGGATTATCAATAGGACGCTCTTTTCTGGTTTCGGCAAAGAGCTGCTGCCCGCAAGAGTTCGTCAGGGGGGCTGTATTGTTAGTCACAGGCACCGGAGCACCTGGTTTATCTGCTGGAATATCTTTCATGATTTTCTCCTCATATTGTTTCCCTTCCGGCTCTTCCTTGGGGCCGGGAAAGGGGAGTTTCTGGTTTTTTAACGGTCGGATTCTTCAGTTGCAGAAAACGTTGCATTTGAAAAAACAAACTCCGGCCGAAAAGCATGGATACGGGAAGGATGAAGATGCTCTTCGCCGGATATGCTTATATACTTTCCCGCCTCCGACTTTCCAATCAGTCGGGGGCGCGGGGAATTGGTTATTTCGAGAGATATTTCGCAAACTTGGGTGCTTTCTCAATGATACAGCGGCGTTGGAGAAGATTGAATTCATCCCATGGCGTAAACTTGACAAGGACTTTGGTTATTTCCGGCTTGGCTATATAAAACCAAGGAACCCATGCATCTGAGACGGGGAGATCCGGTAACAGATAGGGGGCATATTCCGGATGCATTGCGAGCAAAAGGATCCGATCCGATTCTGAAATTCGACAAAGATCTTCCCGGGGAACAAATTCAATCGCAGTGGGGCAAGAACGAATAATGTCGTTTAAATTAACTCCGGAAAGGCACCCGAAGTTGAATTTTTTGAACAGGGCTTTTTTATTTCCCTTATATTCCTGAATGTAGGTGACGACCTCAAATTCATCTGTGAGATGAGCTGTCTCAGGAAGTCCCGTCGGAAGCAGGGCCTCGCTTTCCATATAATCCAGACTTCCAGAGGCATCGAGAATATTTTCGATTTCCTTGATAGAAAGTCGATTGACAAACTCCGGATCATTGTATTTGCTGGGGGCGAAATGAACCTCGGAACCTATCGGAGATTTCTGTCTCTTGCCGGTGGAAGATTTTTTTTCACTTGCCGTAGTCAGATTCTTACCGGTCTTTTTGTTTTCCGACTTCATTTTTGACGTTACAGCCTTTCTTTGCGACAGTTGCGTTTGTTTCTTTTCCATTTCGATTCCTTTCTATTGAGGAGGAGGGCTTTTTGTCATCCTCTATGGTTGCAAGTTTACGCAGAAAAAATTGCCGTCTATGCTAATTTATTGCTGTCATGATTATTGCAATAATTCCATCGTGAGATCAACGAGAGTAAATCTCATCAATGATGTCAGGATATTTGCCGATCATTTCGAGGTAGCGCGCCAGCAAACGACGCGCCGATCCCCATTCCGTATTCGGACTCATGCAGCTGAAAAATTCGTAGGTGATGATCCGTTCGACCAAGAGGGAAGCTTCTGCCAGTTTCATATACAAAGTACGGTAATCCGCTTGCCGATAAACGCCGGAAGGTTCGTTGTGCCCGGGAAAAGGCCGTTGAAAGGTTTCGATGTTGCTCCACAGCTCAATGCCACAGCGATGGAACAGTTTTCCCGTTTCCTCATACCAGCGGTGCAAACCGTTATCCCCAATCTCACCAAGATAACATTCGGGCACGGCAATCTTATCCTGCGGAGCACAGTAATCAAGCAGTCCGGCAACTGGTTCGAAAAAGTAGCGCCCGTAAATGTCGCTCCACTGTTCAACAGAGTAACGGGTACTCATATCTCCGAGCAGACCGCAGAAGCTAGGCGACATAAAGGTTTTTTTATCTGGAAAATTAGACCGAAAATATTTGAGTACCCCCGTACAGATATCCAAAAAATTAAAATGCCATGGCAACGCTTCTAGACTCACATACAACCCTTGAAAACAGGGATGGTCAGCATATTTTGCTACAGTGCGGTCGTAATAGCGCCGGATGTCGTCCAGCTCTTTTTTCCAATCGCCCAGATGCAGATTGGTGATATTTTCCGGACCACCGAGAAATACTTTCATCCCGTATTTATCGCCCAGTCGAAACACCATGTCCAACAGGCATTCGTCTTCCGGCCAGGTTGTGGATCGGGGGTCTTCCGCAGAAATATGAGAGCCATTCTGCTCCACCTCGGTCCGGATCACGAACAAATAATCCATGCCGAGCGCCTTCATCATGCGGAAATCCCGTTCCCATTCGCACAAACCGGCATTGACAATTCCTGTATCGGAAATCAGCATGTTCACAAACGAACCGCTGATCGGTTTCAATGCTACGTTTTTCAACATAATAAACTCATCCTTTTATGATAAATTTCCACTTCAATGTCGAGGGATTTTCAGTTTTTTACGAGTTTGAACTGAGTAAAATTCTCAAACATCCAATTGTTTTTTAATTTTCTATACACAATATTGAGAAACTTGCGCGTCGAGGCGATATTGGCTTTCGCTCCTCTTCGTCGATTTTTTACAAAGACGAGGAAGGAAGATTGAATGTTACCTTTTGCAAAGCCAATGCACAACATTATGAATTCTCCCATCCCTTTTTTACAGGATGTCGGCGCCCGGAAATTTTCCGAGTCCAGACATTCACTTTTCAAAACATGTCATTTTTCTGTTGGTACCACGATGCCTTTCAGGATAATGTTCTGGCAGAAAATGAAGACGAGCAGTGTCGGCACTGCCGCGATGATCAGTGCGGCGAATCCAACGGCCTGGCTTGCCCGCATCTGAAGCTGATAAAGATGCACCATCATGGTCCACATGGACTTGTCCTGACAGAGAAGGAATGCCATCATGAAGTTTGAGTATGCCGCGGTAAATGCGCCGAGCGCGATGACTGCAAGGATTGGAGTGGAAAGGCCCATGGCGATATGCCAGAAAACGGTCCATTCGTTGGCACCGTCAATCGCCGCGGACTCGAAAAGTTCTTTAGGGAGGCTGTCGAAAAAGCCTTTCAGAAGGAAAATCGAATATCCGTTGGCCATAGTTGGAAGGATAAGCGCGCCGAAGGTGTTCAGCAGGCCGAGGTCCCGGATGAAGATGAACTGCGGTATGCCAAGCACCATGGCCGGGAATGCCATCGGAAGCATGAGGAAAAGCAGTATTTTGTATGTGGGCGGCATCTTGTAGCGTGAAAGAGCATAGGCGCATAGGGGATTGACAATCAGAGTTGCAAGCACAGCCAGTGCGCAGTAGATGAGCGTATTTTTGGCAGCGCTGCCGTTTGTGATGATCGTGTCGAAGACCATCAGATAGTTGCGGGAGAGATATTCTCTGCACAGAGGCCATTTGTTGTCAACCGTGTTGAACCATTCATATTCGCGAGTCGGAGGCGGTATCATCTCCCAAGAGGTATAAATTTTGCCCCAAGCGAGATTGAGCTTGTCGATGGATGCATATTTTTTCTTGAGGAATTCCGCCCATGCGGGCTTCATCTTTGACGCGTTCACGATGGTCCTCAGCGAGTTTCGCTCCGGATCCTTGATGAATTGCGTGTAAAGTTCCTTTACGCGTGGCGAAGCATCGTCCGAAGAAGGATACTTCTGCAGGAACGGGATTTCCCCGTTGCTGACGATGTTCGATTTGAAGTCGAGCGACATTTTTTTGAAATCGACATTTTTATTGGAATCGGTATATGCCTTTTCGATAAAAATCCTGTAAGGCATCATGGCCGTATTGATTATGCCTATTTCCTGCGGATTGAGGGTATTGATGAACTCGCTCCAGTCGGACGCTTCCGGCAGGTTTTCCTGCGGTTTTTCATTTGCAAGCGCGATTTCGTTAAAATCGGCATATCCCATTTTGTAAACTTCGTTCACTCGCGAAAAATTGCCGTATTTCCGTTTGAGCCAGTCGCGATATTCACCCGTGAACGTTTTGACGCGGATGGAGTCTGCCGGAGCCGTATAAGTCAAAAATTCGTTCCAGTCCGTTTTAAACTGTCCTTCGGCAGGTTCCGTTGACGGGAGTATGACATCATCGAAGTTTTTTGCATTTATTTTGTAAAGATCGTTAAGCGCCGTAATCTCATGGTATTTGCCTTTGAGGTAATCCGTCCATTCTTTCGAGGCTGATTTGTCAAGTTCGAGAAATGCGGGGTTAACTTCCTCACGGACATATTTATCCCGGAACTTTCCGAGAGCGGGATTTCCTTTCGGAAAACTTTGCGGAAGGGCTATGCCGTTCCATTGTTTATATGATGTTTTCAGGGCTTTGTTGACTTCGGCGAGGTCGGACGAAACGTATTTCCTTACGTAGGAAGTAAATTCACCGTCCCAATCGAACCAGTAAGTGTAGACGTCATTGACCTGCGTGTTTTTGAATTCAAGTATTTCCTTCAGAATGCCGGAAGAATAATTGGTAGAGCATTTGCCTATCATAAAGTTTTCCTTGGGAAGCGTAACGGCATCCCATGAGGTGTAATTTGTCCCGAATTTTTTATTGAGGGCCGCCAAGCCTTCGAGACCTTTCCCGTATTTTGCCTGAAGCCACGTCCAGTAATTTCGAAGCATCAGCGGATATACGCCAGATTCTGAAGCCATTCCCATGCCGCGCCAGTAATGGGGAACTCTGCTTCTGAGTTCAGTCAAGAACACCTTGTAATCGTTCACCCGTATTCTGCACGGATTTTCCGGTTTTCGTATATTTGTGATGATGTTGACAGGCTCACGCAAATTATTGAAGATCATAACCGTCTGACCGTTGTATTTCGAATCCATGAATTTCTGAAAAAGCAATTCATCCTTGTAAAGGAACTCCGGCAGGATGCTGAAATCGTTGAAGTCGACACTGCTCTTGAACGAGCCGGAAAGCATGATGAGAAGCGGATATATCATCGTGACTGCTCCAAGAAGCAGCACGAGATGAATAATCACGTTCAAGACTTTCGTCTTCCAATATTTTTTTTCTACATTTCCAATGATCGGCATGATTTATTTTCCCGTGGTTTTGAATTCCATTTTGGAAAGTCGTCTGAGGTTGTATATTGTAAAAAGAAGTGTCATGCTTCCAAGAATCCACGCCATTGCTATGGCGCTCCCAAAGTTCAGCATGGTGTATGCTTCCTTGAAGATATGGAGTTCCGCCACCTCGGTGTCGGCCATGCCGAAAGTCATGACCAGTATGTTTCCGCCTGACTGGGACGCACTTATGAAGGCGCCCACAAAGTTGATAATGATCAGCGATTTGAGCGTAGGCAGCGTTACATGCCAGATCTTCTGAAAGAAGTTGGCTCCGTCTATTTCCGCAGCCTCGTACGTTTCATCCGGCACCCCTTTGAGAGCCGCGAGATATATGAGGCAGCCCGGCCCCATCCCCGCCCATATTGTGGGCACTACGCAGGCCGCCATCGCCCAAGTCGAATCGCCGAGCCAGTCTTGCGGTGTGAAGTTCAATCCGAAAATTCCGACGATGTTTGCAAACACCTGATTCAGGATGCCGGAAGAGCCTGCCTGATAGAACAACCGCCACATGAACAGCACCACCATTCCGCTCATCACCGCCGGGAGGTAGTAGATCGTGCGATAGATTATTTTCCCGCATGAGACTTCCTGCAGCAGCACCGCCAGGATGATCGGTGCGGCAAACGCCAGCGTCAGCATGAAAATCATGTAGCGGAATGTTGTCCAAATAGCGAGCCACCATTCATCGCTGAACAGCACTCCCGCAAGGTTCTCAAGGCCATTCCATCTGCTGCCGCCTATCAGCCGGTAATCCTGGAAAAATATTTCGGAACCGGTTATCATCGGGTAATAGGTCCACAGCAGGATGGTCAGCAACGCCGGAATCATTATCAGATAACCGCACCAGCAGCGCTGAAATTCCCATCCTCGTTTTTTGCCTGAATAAGTATCCTTCGGTGAAAAAACCTGCCATATTTTGTAAAGCACGAAGCAGAATAGCATCAGCAGCAGGACAGCGATCACCATTGCAGTTTTCAGCTGCTTCGCCTTTTCCTTGGGGGGAACGTAACCAATCATGCGCGAATTTGTCCGTTCCTCGGCAGCTTTCAGAAGTTTCTCAAAGACCTGTATTCGTTCCTCAATCGCTTTGGCACTGTTTCCATTCGGCAGTTTGCCGTCACGATACAGCTGCATCGCTTCGTCCATCGGCTGCGTAAGATAAAGATATACAAGCTGGCAGTTCCTTCCGTAAGGTTCCGGCTTGCCGTCTTTCATCACCTGGTTGAACGTATTTTCCCACTGCTTCGGAAAATATTTCAGATACTCCGTATAGCCGAACTCTCGCAGATATGCCGGACTAATTACTTTTCCCTGTCCAAGATCGACCATCGTTTTTGCATAGATGCCGCGAGCCGTTTTGGAATTCATGAAACGGATGTATTTCCATGCGGCATCGCGTATCTTGTCTGCTGAAACATATTTACCTTCTAAATTTCGGCGATCCATTATCCCTGCAAAAATGCAGTTCAATGCAGCATTTATTTCAGTCGCACTCTTTCCTGCCGGCCCCACAGGAAAAGATGTTATCCCGATAAGCGACGGATCGACTCCTCCACCGATGTCCTTATCTCCCAAATAGGCCATGTACATTCCTATCTTGCCTGCCTGTAAAGCCTGTGAGAATGAACGCGGATCTGCCGTCGATGCGCTATAGCCATGCTGTACGACTCCTGCTGAATCTATCCAGCGTTCCGTTTCAAGCCGCATGTAAAATTCGAGAGCTTCCGCTGCCGCCCTCGTTCCGAACGACGCCTGCCAGCGGCCGTCTTTGTTCTTCTCAACGATCTCTACCCCGTTGCTCCATAAAAATGAAATAAAATCCCAGCTGCGTTGGATCCCTGTGGATAGATTTATTCCGTATCTGTTGTGTGAAGGATCCGTTATGCACTTTGCGTAATATAACATCTCATCCCAATTTTTTGGGGGCTTTTCCGGATCGAGTCCAACTTGCTTGAACAGATCTTTGCGCCAAAAAAACGCGCGGACGCATATATTGCTTCCCAGCGCCCACACGTGATTGCCAGTCTTGAACCCGCCGACTGTCGGTCCTTCACGATACATCACCGAACCGAAATTTTTCGGCAGGGTCTTGATGAAGTTGTCGATGCTCCTGTATTCGGGATCGTTCTTTATATATTCATCCAGCGGATATAGAAATCCTTGTCGGATGTAAGTGTCGGACATCCTGAAATTCACGTCGATTATGTCTGGGGCCTGGCCTCCTGCTATCGCAAGCATCAGTTGCGATTCACTGCCTATATTCGGGATGCTTATCCCTGAAAATGAACTCACTTCTATTTCTGGATACTGCTTTTGGAAAGCTTCGAGTTTTGCGCGTTCGACCAGCGTGTTTGTGTCGGTTGACTTCGGGTCCGGCAGACTCATTACCTTCAACGGTATTTTCAGCATGGTATCAGTCTTCGGTTCTTTTGCACCCAGTCCGGGAGACAGCATTAGGCACAGCAGGGTAAATACACCCGCTTTCAGTAATGCGGAAAGACCTTTTCTTTTCACTTTTCGCCCTTAAGGTTGACTATGATAATATATTCAAATTGAAGCCAGCGTTCGTGCTGGGAATGAATCCATAGAATTTTGGTTGCATTCGGGATGAACGACTCCATCGCTTGCCGGGACTCTCTCCGAATAACGGCAATGAAAAGCCCGTATATGTCCCAGTATATTTTCTGTCTGTAATCTCTTTATAGCGATCTTGCCATGTACAGAAGGATAATTATTTCATAATTTTGAATTTTTTGAATTGTCCAGATTTATCTACTACTTCCAATTGGGTTGACAAATAGTCTCTCATAGGAGGCCTCATCCAAAGTCTGGAAACCATGTATAACCATATATGCTTATCCCTTAGCACGGACTCAGTTTTTCAAAAATTCTGATCTGCTTGTCTCTATTGTTTTATATAAAATTCCATGTTTTATTGTTTCGTTGTCAGAAATCTTGGAAAACGCATTCCATTTTCGATTTTTACCTCTGAAAGTGAATTTTTCTGAAGTCGGCGTTTTTTCGATGGATTGAATCCTTCGTGACGCATGCTTTTTCGTCACACGTCACCGCCATTGAACCGGCGTATGCGATCCATGGCGGTTTAGTGAATTGATCTCTAAAGAGGAAGCTCCAGCATTTCCTGCGGCATTGTTGCTGCGCAGAGTGTGGAATCCGCCGCTCCGTAATAAACGATAATCTGTCCGTCCTTGATGACTTGGCCGCAGGAATAAACGCAGTTCCCGGTAATGCCTTTGGTGGTTTCGTAATCCATTTCCGGTTCGAGGATGGGTTCCGGCTGGACATAAAGGACTTTGGTCGGATCAGCCAAGTCAAGCCAGAAAATACCGAGCCGGTATGTCCTTTTCAGATCTTTTCCATGGAAGATGACGGCCCAGGCTTTTTCAGTTCGGATGGGCGTTCCACAAACGCCGAGTTTACAATTCGTCCAAGGCAGGACTTCGTTAGTCAGGATCATTTTGGCGTTGCCCCAATGTTTCAGGTCTGGGCTGGTGGAAATCCAGATATTCGGAATCGGACGGTGCATCAGGACAAAATTACCGTTGATTTTTTCCGGGAACAAAGCGCCGGTCCGTTGTGAAATATCCTTGACAATCAAACCATGTTTCGTATAGGTTTTGAAGTCACGCGTCGATGCAAGGGCAAGTCGGTCCCAACAGTCGGAACTGATTGCGTAAACAATGTAGTAAGTATCGTCAATCTTCGTAATGCGGGGATCTTCGACACCGTTGATCCCAGCGATCATCGGATCTTCGCCATTCACATCAATTACAGGATGTTCCGAACGATCCTCAATCTGAAAACCATCACGACTGACGGCATGTCCGATCATTCCGAACCAAAAATTACTACTGGGATAACGTGGACGAATACCTTCGCCTCGGTAAAGAAAATGCACTTTGCCATCGTCGTGGATAATTGCGCCGGCATTGTAAGCGCCTTTACCATCCCAGAGTTTTTCATCGCCGCGACCAGTCAGAATCGGATTTCCGGTGAAACGAGTGAGTTTTACGGGAGTTTTCATAATATCCTTTCAGAATTCAATTTGGTATATATCCCCGGAAAACCAATTTCCGGGAATCAGTGAATAATAATTCATTTTGCCAGTGGCAACACGATTACGCATCAAGTTGAAGCCAAGACGGAGCCCTTTCTCCGGATGACCGGAAATTCCTAGTTCTGCCAATGGAATTGTGACAAGAAATTGCCATCGCCTAGGTTGGAGATCGGCTTTGAATTGTGCCGGGAGAAGGTGTAGTTGTGTAGTTTTCGAGCCATTGGTCCGGTTCAGAAGATTTATCTCGGCAAAGAATTTTCCTTTGGTATTGATGACCCCGTGAAGTGCTTCCGTCCGGCGCTCGGCCAGTTGAATGTTGAATTCGATGCTGTCATTAAACCAAACCTTATCGAACTCGCTCTCGGGAATTTTTCCATTCGGTTCGTCGAAATCATAATGCAGGTAGAGATTTCGGTCATCGTATCCGACACGTACAAAAGACGGGCTGACATCCTGTCCTTCAAGGATAAGCCGTCCAAGTGGAGGGCGTTTTACAAGTTCCTCTGGCGAAACTTTCGGCAGTTTGAATACTTTACGTTCGAACGGGATGCCGAGTTCCAGCGGTTTTTCCGTTTTCGCGTTAGGAGGAAGAACATCGGTGGTTTCCATTACACGGACGCCAAAACGCCGATCGGGACCAAGATTCTCGAACAGCAGCGTAAGCCAGATTTTGCCATTCCAATCTGTTGGTGCGCCAAGAGTATTCAAGTCAAGCCAGACGCTCCACATGTCATGTTTGTCCTCGTGAATCGCGTCATTGAGAGAAAACGTCCGATTCGGGTTCGTCTGTTTTCCCCATTTCGGGAAAACACTCTGGCGTTTTACTGTTTGTTTTCCCATCCCTGCTGCGGATCGTACGGTATACCCCTGTGCACTGCCAAAGTCCAGTATTAGCCCTCCGAAACAATCCACGGAGTCGTGACGCGGAAAGTGATGCTTGTTCCAGTAACCATAAAGATTGTGGTATTTCAGGCCATTACGGAATTCTAGTTTAACGTAACGTTTGAGTTTGAGTTCAAGTGCGGCCGCGGCGATGTTGTAGAAACTGTCATAGGACGGAAGTGTGCCTGCCTCAAGAGACATTGTCCGAGAATCGACAGAAGCAAATCCGGCATTCTGACTGAACGCGGTTGCCGTTCCCAATACTATGTCTCCTGTGACTTCTTTGATTTCCTGTTTAACTGGAAGTGGCTTCAGTTCCGGCTCAATCCACAACGGTTTGGCGAGACCTTTTACGGCGAATTTCATGTTCTGCCGTCCTGCCGTTACCGTATAGTTACCATCCCCGACTACATCCGGTAATGTTAGTGTGAATGAACCGGATGAAGCCAGACACAATTCCTCATCATGGTAGATTGAAACGGGAATGTTGTCCGGTATACCGTTAATCGAAAGCTTGCGCCCAGTAAGTTTTACAACAGGCTGCAACGGAATTTCCGGTGACACCTCTTTCAAACGAAATGTCAACACGGATTTTCCTTTTGGCAGAATGGTCGGAACAAAATGAAAATTCTTTTCGGCTAATACCTTGAACGGAATCTCTTTCCCATTCAGGATTACGGCGGCGGGAACCTTTCTTTCCGGCAACAATGCCGCGATTTCACAGTCGAATTCGGAGTCAACAGACAATTTATCGAGGTCGCCGGTTACAGTAATGCCCGGCTGGTACGGCAAGCGAAAATGCGCAGGTACATCTTCAACACTCCGGATGAAGGCTGGAACCTGCGTAATCATCCAAAGCTTCGCCTCCCCTGTTTTGATTTCAAAGGTATTGGACAAACGCTTTTGCCAATCGGATTTTCCGAGAAATTCCGGTATCACTGCCCGATCAGTCATCCAACCGGTCGCAGCGTAGGCTTTTGCCAATTGCGGTTCGCCGAAAAGACCGAATTTCTTTCGGCCGTCCTTGATCGTAAAGCACCATTGATAGACCGGTTTTTCCGGATCGGATATTCCGAGCGGGACGGCATCCGTGGAGACCGCCTCATTTTTCTTTTTGCCGTGTTGCTGCATGAAGACAAATCCGGCATTGCCCTGTGTCAGGGGCATACATTCAAGTTCACACGAACGGTCATGCCGCCAATCCGGAGAAACGTTCGCATTCACGATTCCGAGGTTTCGCACCTCATAACGGGCTGAAAGGTATGGTATATCGGCGGCGGAAAGACTGTGACTGTTGAGGGATGGACACAAACCCGTGCCAAGCATGTAGTTCTGGTATGCGCCATCCACGCCGGAAAGCCAATAAATGTATGTCGGATGATGTAGTGGATCACGATATTGAAACATTTTGAACTGAAACATCCATGCCGCGCCGATACGCCATTCGCTGGTCATGGCACCACTGAAGGATTCGAGATACCCGATGTCACCAAGCGGATTGCATGGGGTATTGCAGAAGAAGATTTTGTCCGGAGATTGACGGCGAAGTTCACTCCGCATATCCTGATAAAGATTGGTCCAACCGAATACATCATCGATCCGCATTGTGTCCCAATCCCGGACGACACTGCCAGCATTGCCTCCATCGAGATACCAGATGTCGCAATCATAGTATTCAACGAGTTTTCGGATCTGTTCGAAAGCTGCCTGGCGTGATTCCGGAATGCCCATAAGTTGCTGCCAGTTGATGTTACAGTTCGGGAACCAAGAGGCAGGTGCGCCGGAACGCAGATATTTCACAAACCATTCCGGATGTTGTTTCACCGTTTCACTCCATGGAAATGCGCTCCAGAGCCAGGTATAGAGCCCCAGTTTGATACGCGGACTCATGTTTTTAAGCCGGGCGATTTTTTCTTTCACTTGTTCGGCAGTCCGCACACCTCCGAAAAAATCGCGTACTATTCCCTCCGAAGGCCAATCGCCCCAACAGAAGCCCAGTTCCAGCAGAGCCGGATCTGTAATATATCCTCGTTTCAACATACGCAGCAGATTACCGAAATAACGGTCGTAAGCCTGTCCACAAAGGCCATTCCAGCCGAGCGAGGCATCGACTATGACGTCGCGGAGCCATGTCGGACGCTGTATCTGTCTCCGGAACGCGGCTGTCTCTGGAAGTTCGATATATGCACGATAGGAGTCCAGCAGATTGCCATCGGTAATGGCAAACCGGTTCACGCAACTTTGTTCTGTCTGGGACTCAGGAACAATCGTCATGCCTCCGATGAACCAACCATTGGTGCGAACTCCTGAAGAAGTGTTTTCATCAGAACAATGATCGAAGTAGGCGAACTTTCCATTGAAGTACGTTCGGCAATGCAGAATGGTCTGGCCAGTGCGGGGATTCTCGAAAAACAGGGTTGGCACGGAAGCAGAGGCGGTTTCCAGCATAATCTCGGAGGCATGCCAGCGACGCAGCACATGGCCTGAGCCTAATGTTTCATAATAGCCGTCACCACGGAATTCGCGATTCAGAATCACCTCTGTGACAACACGCAAGAATCGGCGCTCTTTCATGCTTTTGTTTCGTACCGTCAACTTTTCTGTGAGAGCTCCTGTTTCAACCGAATAACATTTTTCCAGTTCCAAGCCGGGCAGTCCGGGATTGGTAACAGTAAACGTCAAGGATTGTTGCTCAGAATGTGCCGAAGTCACTTGGTCTGAATAAGCATCCGATGGAAAATCCTGTTTTCGGGATTGGAGAAGATACGAGTTGCTCAAGCGTTCGGCAATAAGTTTTCCTCGAAAAAAAATACCATTGATGACGCCGGTCTTTTTATGAATCCAGAGTTCCCAGTCGTGCTGTGCCAGTTTGAAATAATCTTTATTCCCGCGTTCCGGCAGGACCGGCCCATTGTCATAGTTGTCATTGACGGCCGCCGTTTTTTCCGCTTCCGTAGCCGGATGTCCAAGGAAAGTGACTTCCGTGAATGAAATCGGAAAGTCAGTGCGTTCACGCGTTGCTTTGATTCGAAAATAGCGTCCAGTAAGCTTTTTGCCCCGATAGTTGAATTCCAACAACTTGATTTTACTTTCTCCGCCCGGATTTTTGATCATAGCACCGGGTACCCAGCTTTTGCCGTCCTGGCTGAATTGAATGGTAAGTTCAGAAAAGTTGTGCGCGGAAGAACTGAACGCATTCACTTTTATCTGGTCGACGGCCTGAATTCCGCCAAGATCGAAAACGATGTCGGGATCATCGCTGTAAGCGGGCCAGGTTACGGATTGTTTCAGTTCGCCATCTTTAAGGCGCGTACATCCGGAATCGCCGGAGTCGCCGGTCCCTTTGTAGAAATACTCCATGATGCCAAGTTCCCGGGATTCATCCGTGGATTTCGGGAGGAAACGGAAGTCGGAAATTTCAATGGTCTGTCCGGGCAGGCGCATGGCGGCGTACGGATATATCTCGATATGTACAGCATTCCTGAATACTACCTTCAGTGTCTTGTCGGTTTCCCATGCGGAGGTATCGAATGGCACCACCACTTTATTCCATTGGTTGGCTTTTCCACAAATGGCACCCCGATAAATTAATTGGCCACCGACAAGCTGTATATTCAATGCAATTAGACTTTTCATTCCTCCCATAAAGTTATGGCGAAAATAAAATTCCACTCCCGCATATTGACTCAGATCAGCTGGCGGATTGAATTTTGCTGTAATACCCTGCCAGCCCCCCTCTGCCACAGCTTTGGCTAGAATGGCTTTTTTTCCTTCGGGGCCATTTTGAGTTTCAGTCAATTCGGGAGGTTTCGCTGCAATTCCGCCGTTTGGGTGCCATGTCAGATTGTTCTCGTGGATGGCAGAGAAAGCCGTTATTCCAGAGACCAGCAGAAGAAGAGTCAGAATTTTCATGTAAAAACCTTTTTTGTATGAATGAATGGTTTATTTTATCAGGATCGAATAAGATGACCTAAGCGTTTTGTAACCTTCTTCTCTCTTGGTTGCATAGTAGGTGGTTTTCTCTTCCGGCGTCGTTCCGGAAACATGCAAGTCTCCCCACAGCAGATTGGTTTTTTTATTATGACGAAAATGAAGCCGGCGATTTTCCGCCATTCTATATTTCGGGGCAAAATAATACTGGATCATCCCGTCATCAACATATTTTTGGGATATGGCCCACCCGGGAGGAACAATGTTGATCGTATCGCCAAAAAGTTCCGAACGCGACGGTTGCCAATAATTCTTCAGATTTATTATGTCCGCGTTGATGTCATAGAATCCGAGAATTCCATAAGTTAGATAAGTAATATAACTGATATTTTCTCCGTAATCATCGCTCGCTCGGTATGGGGCCGCAGTCGGACAGATTGTCGACTTGAAGGATTTAAGCATTTCCAATGCGACAAGGGCGATATTCCAACGGTCATAATATTTTGCCGTGGCATAACTTGGCAGGTAAGCCGGGTAAGTATCGGTATAGTCTGCAATTGCAATACCTACCTGTTTCAGATTGTTGACGCAGGTAATGGCTTTTGCCTTCTCGCGTGTCATGTTCAAAGTTGGCAGCAGAAGGGAGGCCAGAATAGCGATAATTGAAATTACAATCAGCAATTCAATTAGTGTAAAGCAATTATCCCTCGCATTTGAAGCAAAGCCACCCGGATTTTTCACTGGACACCCCTTTCTTCCTGTAACATTTTCAATTTTCATGCCGCATCTCCTTTCTGTGTGTGTTTACCATTAAGCGTATTTACGGTTTCTCTTTCAATCAGCATCGGTTGCAGAATAATATTCTCACATGCTTGTCGTTCGATCCGTTGCAGAAGCATTCGTCCCGCATTGTATCCCTGCTCATAACGCGGTTGAGAAATTGTCGTTAACTGAGGGCGAATCAGTGTACCAAGCCTGTCCCCATTCACTCCGATAACGGACAGATCACGGGGAACCCGCAAGCCGCAGTCCAAGGCGGTTCCAATCAGTTCCGTTGCAGAAAGATCGCCATAAGCGACATATGCCGTCGGGTTGACATCCAGAGCCAATCCCCATTCCAGCAAAGAGTTGCCCATTGGCCCATCGAAAATAGACAAATTAACATCCGAATGTCCCTTGACTGCGAGCTTTGCACCCGTTAAGCGCATCGGATCGGAACCGTTTTGGATGGCAATATGCCGATGTCCGTGTTTTATTAAATATTTTACTGCGAGATAATTGATTGCCGCACCATCCACGCAGACAAATGGAACACCGGGAATTGCACTTGCTTTGGCCACAGAAACCATGGGAACTCGTCGACTGAGTTCAAGCAGCGCCTCATTGGTTTCCTGGAGCAACTTAAATATAACTACGCCATCAATTTGTTTTCCGGACAGTAGCTGGCACTTTTCTTCGAATTCAACGACATCGCGGGTGGTACACAAAATGAGGCTATAAGAAGCCTCGTTTAGGGCATCTTCCAATCCTTGAAGAATTTCCGCAAGGAAAGAGCCGGTAATATCCGGGAGAATGGCGCCGACCATGAAAGTCTTTCCTTTTGCCAGTGCACGTCCAGAAATATTGGGATGATAATTCAGTTCCCTGGCAATGGATAGAATCCGCTTCTGCGTTTTCAGGCTGACCTTATTCAAACCGGTTTCGTTAATGACATAAGAAACCGTGCTCAAGCCGACACCAGCTTTTCTGGATATATCTTTCAACGTTGCCATATAGTTCATTTACCTCATTTTAATATTAGTGAAGCGCTTCACTAAAAATAATTATATCACAGATTTTTTTTTTGTCAAGAGGGTGTGTTTAAAATCAAGCGATTTTTTTTCTTTTTTCGTAATGCGTTACAACCGCCAAAAGTCGGCAACATAAAAAAACAAGATTGGGAAGCCAGACTTTTGAACTCAACAGGCTTCCTTGAAAAAAAGTAATTTTTCATAATCCTGACTTTTGACGGTCGCATCTAATGCGTCAGTGAACATTTTTGGTTTATGAAAAGAATGTCATGCAAGATTTCAGTCTTGCCGCGGTCCAGCCGCGAAGGCTGGTCGTGCAAAGATAGAGGCACAGTATGTGTGTGTTTCATTTTTTTTCTGTCTGTTTTTCATGTCGTTTTTCCTTTTTGTTGTTGAGACAATCCGCCCGAGCCGCCATTATAAGACTCCGGCGATTTCAGATTCATTTGTCCGACAACTATATTTTTGATACAGGCGATCCAGTAAATTTAAGGCGGTCTTTTCAAATACGGGATACCATCCCGGAGCGAGGAAACATTCCGTCACCTCATATCCGCCTTTGTCGTAATCCTCTGGCATCGGACCGTAATGCATATAGCCGTTGGAGTAGGCGGTCAGGAAAGTATGCGGAAACGGAGAACGGGATTTCAAGTGCAGCCCGACTTCCGTCACGGCTTCGGTCGGATTGCTCACTATGACTGCGTCACCGATTCGGAATGCGATGATTTCCGCCGGTATTGTCGTCGAATTCGAGTCCACATTGTAATTACGGTGCCGTTCAAAGGTCGCGATTCGATCCTGAATTCTGGCTAGTGACTCCATCGCTTGAATGTTTTGCAGATATTTGTCAATATTCATACGATTCAATTTATCCAGACACACCAGACCATTCTGTCCGATGGTTGCTTCCTGTAAATAACGGTAACGGTCAGTTGTCGGATATTCCGGGAAACATTGAGCGGCAAGATAGAGTCCCAGAAAATTTTTGAAGTTGAGCGCGGTATGACGAAGCGACTTCAGCAAGTTCCGCTCTTGCTCATGCAATTCGGCAATACGCGCATTGCTGTCATTTCTCCGTGGAAATTCCGTATGATGATACACTGAATCAAGACTTGCCTGTCCGGGAACGATTGTTCTCCAAGCATCCAGCGTGGCTGCAGCAAGCGCTATCCCAAAGGGATAAGCTGAACGTGGTCCGGAAAAATCCTTGTTCAGCAGTTCAATAACATCGCCTCCGGTTCCTTGCAGAAAAATCGCCATACAATTGTGCCCGAGCTCTTTCTCAATTTGGGTGCAGGCAACCCCGGGAAAATTGGCGGTAACCTGACCGGAAGGGACTCCGAGCAACGGATGACAACCATAATTGAACACTACGGCAAGAGGAGAACCATCATCGGCTCGGTCTATGCGAAGAACGCCTATCTCAGAATCAACTTTTCCAAGACTTTCCACCATCTCATCAGGGGGACTGCAATTAGTGTGACGGATTGTCCAATTGCTGCCATCAGAAAGATGAAGCGTTCTATTTATAATAATGTTTTCTTCCCGCCCGGAAGCGGTTCCAACAACCGCCGGGACTCGATTGTGTATGGCGACAGATACCGCTGTAAATACTCCGTCAATCACTTCCGTTTCCTCTCGCAGCATTCGCCCCGCGGTATGCGTATGCGTGGCGTTTACCAGAATCTGCTCGGCTGGAATTCCCAATTCCTGATGAATCCTAGTCCGCAACCGTGGAAGAAAATGGTCGGAAAGATCGAAAATACACCCGATGGCAATCGCATCAAGAGCAAGAATTACCAGCGTCCGGATGCCGTCATCAAGAACAAGAACCTTTGCATAAAGTTGATCATGCAGACAAGCTTCTTCTTTTATTCCGATTGCGCTTTTTGCAGTACCAGCCAATAATTTAGTCATAAAAATTCTCCTGTATTTTCATTTTTACATCACTTTCAAAAGTAGGGTCCACGTCTAAAAGGTTTCGTAATATTATAACTAAAAAAATGGAAAAAAAAATACATATAATCGATTATTTTATCCGTATTTGCCCGAAAACAGGATTGATTTTCACAATTGCGGATTTAAATTGCACCAATGAAATATGGAGATGGTATGATAAAGTGAAGTGAGTAGCGGACTCTGCGTTTTGAGAGTAAATTGCTGAAAGAGTTTACTGGAGAGATGCGGACAGGATACAGTCTGAATATTTAGTTGTGGCGACCGGGAACGGCGACGACCTCGAAAAGGAGATAGTTAGACCTGTATACCGAAAACGCCGCCATAGTGAGCGGGATGAGAAAGTTCCGACTACGCTGAATAGGAGGCTGGTGAGGCCGTGAAAGCGGATCCGCTTCGATTCGGTATTCTTCAAAAAGAAAAACGGATTGGAGGAACAAATGGGAACATGCAATGCGGGAGTGGATCTTCACCGGAACAACTTCACCTACTGTGTGAGGACGAAGGATGGAGAGGAAGCAGTCGGGAAGTATTCGATTCAAAAGCTGAGGCTGTTTGCCGGACAATTCGGGAAACGTGTGCCCGTGGAGGTGGAGGCGACCGGAAACACGTGGATGTTCTGTGAGGAAATTTGAGGACTGGTGGGAAAGCTGGTCGTAGTGAATACGAGTCAGTTCAAAGTGCTCAGCGGCTCGACAAAGAAAACGGACAAGCACGATGCGAGGATTTTAGCGGAATATCTGGAAAAAGAGCTTCTGCCGGAGGTGAGAATGAAAAACGGATTGCAGGCAAAAATATCGAGTCTGACCCAGACACGGGAAAAGTTGGTTCAGCTGCGGACGGTTCTGAAAAACAAGATCAACAACTTGTTTGCGTCCCGTTTCATCGAACTGAAGCGGGAAGAACTGTCCTCGGAAAAGGAACTGCTGAAAGTGCTTGCGCATCACTTTGACGAGATCACCGATGTGGAAGTGAAAGTGATTGTGGGGGGAATCCGGAGTCTGAACAGAAGTATTGAAGAATTGGACAAGTCCATCCAGGAAAACGGAGACAAGATGGACGGTTCGGAAAATCTGCAGAGCATCAAGGGAATCGGGTCCAAGGACTCGGCGATTCTGCTGTCGGTGATCGGCAACATCCACGACTTCCGCTCGGCGAAACATCTGGCTGCGTATATCGGAATCATGCCGAGAGTGAGCAATTCCAATGAGACGGAACATTACGGACGGATCACGAAATTCGGCAGCAAGATCGTGCGGACAACGCTGGTGCAGTGCGCCTTGATCGCCAAACGCTACAACAGCTATCTGTTCCATTTCCATGAATCGGTGAAAATCAGACGGGGCGGAGCCAAGGCAAACATTGCCCTTGCCAGAAAGTTTCTGGAGATCATTTACAGAACCTTAAAAACAACTGGGTATTCGAGGACTTTACTCAATTTTAAATAGCAAAAACATAAAAAACTTCGAATCGAAGTGGAATTTTATCATAGGAGGAGACGTAAAATATGAATATGGATGACCTGTATTCTCTTGAGAAAATCAAATTGTGCTACTGGGGATATGCTGAGGGAACCCCATCCATTCGAATCAAAATGCATTCGCATGATTTTTTTCAGGCGAATTTTACCTTGCTTGGAAAGTGTGAACTTATTACAGACGAAGGCAGTTATCTTATCCAGAAAAATGATCTTCTCTTTGTAGCGCCTGGGATTCGGCATACATTGAAGTATTCCGAAAAGTATCTCAGCCATAGCTATAAATTTCATGCAAAACTGCCTGGATTTCCACCTGTTCTTCATGTTCAGTCCAATGATTTTACCTACGGGGTCATCAATGCGATAAAAATTATTTTTGAAACCACTTTTCCCGCTCGTTTTTTCGGCGTTCCTGAAGGCACTATTATTCTTCCGCAGGACCATTATCAATTGCTGATGGAACATTATCTGACCGGAATCATCGCGACGCTGTTTCAATTTCCTCTGCGTTATTCCAGACCTTTTGCACAAATTTATGATATACTGGAAAAATATAAAGGCTGTCCCTTTTCCGTTGCAGAAGCGGCCGAAGCATGTCATTACTCCAGAAATCATTTTTCTGTTCTGATCAAGAGGATAACTGGACTTTCTGCAAAGGATTTTCTGAACAACCTTCGATTGGAAAACGCAAAAAGATATCTTCGTTATTCAGACAAACCGTTAAGTGAAATAGCCGATCTTATGGGATTTTCCACCCAGTTCCATTTCTCCGATTTTTTCAAGCGCATGTCTGGTATTTCTCCCTCGCACTTCAGAAAAAAACAATCCTAGCCCGAATTTTTCTCTTTTCCATAGTCATTGTTATTATAATTTTGTTGATTCCAAATTTTGACATCCGCCCGATTGCGGTTGACCCCGAAAGTTGGATCTTGAATTGGTATAAAATGGATCGTAAATTACAGAGTTCAGGTTTTACACGAAAGGGGGCGTCGGAATGAAAAGAAACTACGACAGCAAATTCAATAACAGGGAATCGAATAGACTTTTTTTGTGTTAAAAATGGCCTGAATCGTAGTTCATTCCGCCTCAAACATATATCACCATTCTGAAAATGGCCTGACCGGTCTTTAGATCGGTCGGGCTTTCTGCTTTTTAAACTTGAACCTGAACCTGGAGGTGATTACATGAAGATCGAAGTGAGTAAGAATGCGTTGGCCGGGGCGTTGGCGGCTCTGGGGAAGCTGGTCAGCCGGATGAGTCCTGTGGAGGAGTATAAGTCCGTGCTGATCGTGTTGGAGAATGGGATCGTGCGTTTCCATACGTGCGGTCCGGAAGAGACGGTGGAATTCACGCTGAACTGTGAGGCGGAGGGATCGTTTAATCAGATCGTGCATTTCGACGCACTGCAGAAGGCGGTCCGGAGCGGGAAAGGGAAGGAAGTCAGCATTGAAGTGGAATCCGGAATTCTGCTGGTGAATGGAATCCCTCTTTCGCCGGTCCAAATCGAGTGGCCGGAAGTGAAAGTTCCATCTCCACTGAACCCGGTGGATTTGCCGGATGGATTTGTGGAGATGCTGTCGAAGGCGGCTCCGATCGTGAATCGGAACGAGGTCCGGAGAACCTTGCAGGGGATTCATCTCTCGCAGGACGGGATCACGGTGACGAATGGAAAAGAGCTGCTGAACATTCCCTGTGTCCTTCCAATCGATGGACTGAACCTTCCATTTCCTCTGTCATTATTGAGTGCAAAACCGAGCGGAGACGGGCAGTTGTCTGTCTGGAAGGATCGGGATCTCACGATGTTCCGGATCACGTATCCGAAATGGACATGGACTGCCCGAGCCTTACCGGGACTGTATCCGAACTGGAAACAGGTATTGCCGCCGAAAGAACATATCCGGCATACGGTCGAGTTTCTGCCGGAACGCGGACAGCAACTCGAAATCTTCCTGAAGAACGTGCCGGAGAATCCGCCTCATAATCAGGTGGAGTTGTCAATGTCCGATCCTGAAACGATGTATATTCAGGCAGGCGAGATGAGGACCTGGATTACCGCCTCTTTTTCCGGCAGCTGGGAGGAGTTCACGCTTCCCATGAACAAACATCTGCTCCTGCGGCTACTCTCGCTGGAACACACAAAAATCGAGGCTTGCGACGGCTACTATCCCGTCCTTGCCACCGGCGGGACCGGGCAGTATGTCGCCATGCCTCTCTATCGAAAGAATCAGCCTCAAAAAGAAAACCCCATTCAACCCAACCCCAAGGAGGAACCCGGAATGGTCGAAGTGAACGAAAACAAAGTTGTGTCGGCTCCGATGCCGACAGCCGCCCAGAACAACAATCCCGAACCCGAAACGATCCAGCCGATGGATGACCTCACAGCCACAATCGAATCTTTCCGCATCAAACTCAAGGCCGCGCTCGACGAGTCAAGCACCCTGAGCCGCAAAGTGAAGGAAGTCCAGCTCGCCCAGAAGCAGAAAGAACGCGATTTCGTACTTGCCAAACGTGCGATCGAACGCATCCGGATGGTGAGCGGGTTCTAACGCAAAAAACAAAAAAGTAAGAGAGGACAGTTCCCGGTATGGGGAGCTGTCCTTTCGCATTTTAAACGGAGAATGAAAAATGTTGAAATTGACAGCCAGTTATTCAAAGAAAGTTCCGGTGCCTGAAAGCGAGTATTCCAGTCAGTCGTATCATTGCTGTGTGGAGATCGAAATCGCGGAGGGGTTGAGCAAGGATCAGCTCGACTCGCGAATCCATGAAACTTTTTCGATTGTGAAGAACAGTGTCGAAAATGAGCTCCGCGGCGGCAAGTCCTCGGCTCCCCAGTCGCAGAATTCGAAGCCGCAGACCGATCCTTCACATGGGCAGAAAAATCAGGATGTCCCGGCAAGTCCGAAGCAGATCAAGTTCCTGCTGGACCTCGCACGGACGAACGGAGTTACGCCCGAACAGATCAAAGCACGCTATCGGGTGAACTCGCTGGAAGAGCTGACCCGGACGCAGTGTTCCAAAGCCATCGACGAACTCAACGGAAAGGCGGC
>Ga0209373_10001855_pt1 | contig 23216 bp, 15 predicted proteins | sample Higcelweek5metaG_FD_187173 | JGI IMG/M metagenome (GOLD analysis project Ga0209373, IMG submission 187173) | Freshwater pond sediment microbial communities from the University of Edinburgh, under environmental carbon perturbations - High... | ecosystem: Environmental > Aquatic > Freshwater >... | reverse complement strand
ATGAATATAACTGTTAACAAACTGTATTCGTCGTCGTGAAATAAAGAAAGTAATTGAATTATTAAGAGTTATTGAAGGGTATGTGCCAGATGTAAAGTGGATTACATGTGAGATGTTTACAATGGTATTTCTATTAATTCGCAAAAACCCATAGCCTGTTAACGATTTTTCAAAATGCTTCAATAACTTAGAAACATGGTATTTATTGCCATATATTGTATAAACTGTTGCAACATACCCATTACAAGTTATGTGAGAAATAGTATAAATGGGGATATATCGTTTAATTTTTTTCTCATTGATCAATATATTCTGATTTTGTTGAGGTACTGATAATATTTTAAAGTTTTTTTTTAAAAGGATCAGTATTGTCCATATTGTCTTATTTGTTTCACGATGAAATTAATTTGTTAAATTCAATAAAATCACAGAGATGGATAATTATTTGACTAACGCCTAGAAAAAGAATTTTATTTACCCTGTAAGCGTGTTGATTTTTTAAACTTAAGCTAAAGAAATGAGATTGCTTTTTCTGCTTTTCCGGATATTGAAGTGTTCGAGAATGTAAAACATCTGAATGTTTGCCATAATCCGCTTCCAATGAAATTTGCATTAACAGAAACGACTGTAATAATTCGCTGATTTTGAATTGCATTCATCCTGTGATTCTTTGGTTTTTCACCAAATCATTCACTCCGCAAAACAGGATGTCGATATGAAATCATTTGAGAACGGGATCTATTTTTACAACGTGTCAACCTCTGACCAAATTCTGAAAAACGGAAAAATCACTATTTTACATTGAAACTAAATTTTGAATCGGAGATCAACGAAGCATAACGTAGTTGATTTGTTAATTGGGATTTGGGATTTTGATTTTGGTCTTTGTTATTTGATTTCTGTTTACTCTCTTCCATATATAATAAACCGGAACCCCGGAGAGTACAATAACCAATCCAGGCCATGTGTAAGAAGGCTTATAAATGAGCAGTATGACCATAATGAAAAGGGTACTGATAATATAAATGGACGGTATCACCGGGTATCCGAAGGCTTTGTATTTTCGTTTTGCATCGGGGTAACGATTTCTTAAAATGAAAACTCCTACAATGGAAAGAACATAAAACAGCAGTACCGTTGCCACCACATAATCAAGCAGGTTGCCGTAGGTGCCCGACAAGCAAAGCAGTACTGTCCAGATGCACTGGTAAATCAACCCGTTTGCAGGTACTCCGTTCTTGTTTAGTTTTCCTGTACTTTTGAAAAAGAGGTTGTCTTTTGCCATGGCGTAATAAACCCTTGCGCCCGATAGCACCATGCCATTGTTGCAACCAAAAGTGGAAATTACGACGAAAAAAGCCATAATTAGTGCTGCATATCCTCCCATGATCCCTTCCATACTGGCGGTGCCAATCCGATCGTCGGTGGCAAAGCGGATCCCTCGCTCAAATACGTTGAGGCCGTCGGGTGAACCGTCGAGGGGTAAAGCCATCAGGTAAACCACATTGGTAAAGAAGTAGAGGATAGCCACAGTGAGCGAACCGTAAATCAAACTGAGCGGAATGGTGCGTTTGGGGTTCCGGGTTTCACCGGCTGTAAAGGTGATGTTGTTCCAACCATCGAGAGCAAAAAGGGCACCCACCATCGATGTGCCAACTGCTGCGAAAAGTTGCCACCCGTGCAATGCAACTGCTCCACCTTCGGTAGCTTTTGATGCTTCCCAGAAGTGTTGCCAGTTTATGTGGATGGCATCAATATTTCGGGCAAAAAAGATTCCTGCAAAAATGAAGAAAAGGAGGATGCCCACTTTGCTTACCGAGAAAAGATTTTGGATAAGCTTTCCTTCAACAATTCCACGGGTATTGATCCATGTAAGGAAGATGACCGAAGAAATGGCTGCCACATGAACCGTTGAAAACTTGACAAACCCCAGATCGAACAATACATTCGTGTCGGAAAACCAGGGAACAATGACTCCGAGAAATTTACCAAAAGCCATACTTACCGCGGCAATCGAACCAGCTTGTATCACAAGGAAAAGCGCCCAGCCAAAAAGGAAACCAATCAGCGGGTTGTAAATCTCGCGAAGGTATGTGTATTGTCCCCCGGCATTGGGGATCATCGATGCCAATTCACCATAACTAACTGCTGCGAAAACGGTAAGTAGTCCGCTGATCAACCAGACTATCAGTAACCACCCCGGCGAACCCAGCCCACGGGCAATATCGCTCGAAACAATAAAAACTCCGGAACCTATCATCGAACCAATCACGATGGCTGTGGCGTCCATCAGTTTTATTTTTCGTCTGAATTTGTGTTCTGTTTGTTTTTCAGTCATGATAATCTGGTACTTATTTATGATAATCTGTTTTTGATTGTTTCAAAAGTAACAAAATTGTGATAAATGAGACCGTGAGAACTGATAAGCAGCAATGTAAATTCAAACCCATGCAATTTGTACACCTTTTAAAAACAAACGATACATATCAAGTCATAAATAATTGATTAATTATGATTTTTGAATTATGGGTTTTGAAAAAGTTCTCCAAAACGCTTTTAAACCTTATTGAATCTTAATTAACATATTGAATTAACTCTCTAATTTTAAACATTATGAAGAAAAGTCTTTTGTTTTTTATTTGTTTATTGTTTATCTCCCTATCCTCTCGTGCGCAGGAATGGAACTTTAGTTCCAGCGCATTTAATGCCCTGGGAGATATAATAACAACGACGACTATCGATGGTTTAACTATTTATGCTGCGTCAGATAAGGTAGTTACAGTTGATGCAAGTGCGAAATCTATTCATGGAATAGATTTTACAAATAGATTGAAACTGGGTGGAGCCGGAAACTTGAGCGCCGGACTTCCGGTCTCAAGAGTATTAACATTTCCAGTTGGTGGACCTGTTACCATTTCAATCGCGCTACAGTCATCGAGTAGTTCTGCCGACAGGGAATTATGTTTGGTGTCATCGGTAAGTGGTGATACACTTCATATTTTTCCGGCTCCCGGAGCAGTTGCCAGTTGGGAAGAATATTCCTACACCGGAGGAATTGACACACTATACCTGTTATCCAAGGCGAGTGGAATAAACATTTATTATATTAAATCTGAAGTTGTTGTAGAGCCTGCCCCGGAAGGAATTCTTACAGGAGGTAATATGGAAAATGCAACGGCATGGAGCGTTGCAAGCTGGGAAGCAACTGTGGCTGCCGAACCAACTTACACCTTTAATTATACAACAGATGTTCCTGTAGCTGGAGCTGGCGGATGTCTTCGCATCCAAGCTGAAAATCCAGGTACCGGTTCAGGATCTGTCAATTCAATGTGTTATCAACAAGTTACATTAGAACCTGGCGAAACTTACACCTTTTCTGGTGCTTTTAAAGATATTACACCTGATTCAGTTTCAAACTTCTGGTGTGAAATAGGATTGTCGAAAACCGATCCTTCAGTTGCTGAAGGCCGCACGGTCACTTTTTTCACGGGAATGAATACATGGGATGGATGTGGAGCCGGGCTCAACGGGACATTCCAGGATGATAATTGCAAATATACCGGAAGCTTCACTGTGCCTGAAGATGGAACAGCAGAAGCTACATATTATCTGGTTATTTTAACCGGACAATGGAATAATGTAGCCGATCATTTTGATGTGCTTTTAGACCAGTTAAGCTTAACCAAGGTTTACGATCCCAATGTTCTTAAAAAAGGAAACATGGAAGTTGCTTCTGCATGGAGTGTTGCAAGCTGGGAAGCAACTGTGGTAGCTGAACCAACTTACACCTTTAATTATACAACTGATGTTCCTAAAGAAGGAGCAGATGGATGTCTTCGCATCCAAGCTGAAAATCCAGGTACCGGTTCAGGATCTGTCAATTCAATGTGTTATCAGCAAGTTACATTAGAAGCAGGCGAAACTTATACCTTTTCTGGTGCATTTAAAGATATTACACCTGATTCAGTTTCAAACTTCTGGTGTGAAGTGGGATTATCGAAGACCGATCCTTCAGTTGCTGAAGGCCGTACAGTCACTTTTTTCATGGGAATGAATACATGGGATGGATGCGGAGCTGGGCTTAACGGGACATTCCAGGATGATAATTGCAAATATACCGGAACCTTCACTGTGCCGGCTGATCCTGCTGGAGAAGTTACTTACTACTTTGTCATTTTAACCGGGCAATGGAACAATGTTGCTGATCATTTTGATGTGCTATTAGACCAGTTAAGCCTGACCAAGTATGTTCCTGTTGTTGAAACATGGACTGAATTGCCAGTTGAGAACGTGGTTTTTGGTGCTGTTGATAGCCCTGAAGATTTCACCGGAAATGTCAGCTTAAAATGGGATGTTGATTCATTGTATATGATTTTCGATGTTGTTGATGATAGCATTGTTACCAAGGGTAATGCTTATCAGGTTGATAACATCGAAATTTATTTCGATATGGATAACTCTAAAAACATTCATTGGCCACGTAATGGCGGATGGTTAAAATCAATTGACGACGCTTATGATCTCAATGATTATCAGTTAAGGCTTGTGCCTGGAGTTAGTTTTGGCGTAAACAATAAAGTGAGACCTACAAGTGCATCAATTGATAGTACTGGGTGTAATCAAGTATATATGAAAACTGATAGCGGTTATAAATTTGAACTTACTGTTCCTTGGGAAACGTTGTTGCCTGGTTTTGATGCTACTGCCGGTAAATTATTCGGTTTTGACGTTTTATGGAGCGATAATGATGCAACGGCCACTGATGCTAACCGTAATCAGATTACATGGAACTCGCCAACCGATAGGACATTTAACGATCCATCGTTATTTGGTGTGCTTCAATTAACGCCCAGTGGAAGTTTTACCTCAGTGCTTGACACTGAAAAACCTTCAAATCCAACCAATCTTGTGGCTGTAGCTACCGGGAGTAATGTATTGCTTACGTGGGATGCATCTACAGACAACCGGGTTGTTCAATCGTACATCCTTTTTGATAAAACAACGGCTGTTGATACAATTTTAGCAGTTAAAACTGGGAATAAATTCACATTCAAGAATCTCACAGCCGGATCTCACCGATTTGGAGTAACCGCCGTAGATGTTTATGGAAATAAATCGTCAAAAACCAGTACCGACAATTTCACCGTTTCTGTAAATAATCTTGCTAAATCAAGAATACAATTGTATCCAAATCCGACAACCGGAGTTGTTAATATTTCAGCTGATGATAGCAAGCTTACAAACTTGTCAGTTTATAATGTTGTTGGTGAATTGGTTCGTTCGGTAGAGTTTACCAAGAGCCTTACGTTGGATCTGTCTGCTAATCTGAAAGGTGTCTACTTCCTTCACCTCACTTCCGATGGAAATACTCAGATTTCAAAATTGATTATTAAATAATAGTGTTTAAAGAGAATTTAATTTTTTGAAAATGCCGGTTTCGACCGGCATTTTTTTTTGAACAGCGTCTATTACTATTCACCAGGTTTCCCAAAAATCTTAGACTGAAATTATGTTCGATCGATACATATAATCGACTGGTCGTTAGGGTACAAATTCAAGAGTAGGCAGTCTGTCGGTGTTAATATGGCTGATTGCTATTCTTTGAACTATTCTAACCACAGTTATAAGAACAATGCATTATTTGGACTAATTGTAAAATATCCATTATTTGACTTCGAAAGCAAAAAAGTGAAGACCCTCGGCTTGGAACCTTATCTTATTTTTTTCCCGGATATTCATCCTGGAAATTTTGCCTGTTATGATGCCGGGGTTAATTTTTTTGTGCCAAGTGTATATTACTGTTATGTTGGAACCGGATCCATGTTGAATGTATATAATGATGGGAACAAGCCTTTTTGGGGTTGGTATTTTTCGTTTGGATTGAGGAGATAGGAACATTTGGTTGGCATCTTCTGTAAAACAAGGGAATATCAAAAATAAGAAATCTACTTAACTGAAAGGGAAGGGTTAACCTCCATCAATATCGTCCTTGCCCTGCTGATGCTTTTTACCTTTTCGAATGATATGCTCAGCTTGTTTTTATCTTCTTTGATACGGCATTTGCCGGGGTTTTTTTGTATCCAGGCCAACACAGTGGAAAACGTGGGCGATTGGTAAAAAGGCGATTTCTGATCGGAAATGAAGTAGCAAACCATTTTGCCGTTCTTCAAAATAATGCGTTCCAATCCAAGTGAAATGGCAGTCCATCTTAGGCGAACCACTTCCAATAGTTCACGGGCCGGATCAGGTATTTTCCCAAACCGGTCGGCAATCTGGGTTTCAAAACGTACCAGCTCTTCTTCTGTTTCAATGTTGTCGAGTTCGCGGTAAAGCGACATGCGTTCTGAAATACTGTTGATCATGTTTTCAGGCAAACGTAGCTCCATATCCGTTTCGATGTTGCAGTCGTTGGTGAATTTTGTGTTCAGGAAAGCTTTCGATGCTTCTGATGCATCTTTCTGAGCGAATAATTCTTTGAATTCTTCCTGCTTCAACTCCTGAACCGCTTCGTCAAGTATGCGGTGATAGGTTTCGAAGCCGATGTCGGCTATAAAACCGCTTTGTTCAGCGCCTAAAAGGTTTCCGGCGCCGCGGATGTCGAGATCGCGCATGGCAATGTTGAAACCGCTTCCCAGTTCAGAAAACTCTTCAATTGATTTCAGCCTTCGTTGTGCTTCCGGTGTAAGGGTATTCATTGGGGGCGACAGCAGGTAACAAAACGCTTTTTTATTCGACCTCCCTACGCGGCCGCGTAACTGGTGCAGGTCACTCAATCCGAAATTCTGAGCATGGTTGATAATGATCGTGTTGGCATTCGAAATATCCAACCCCGATTCGATAATGGTCGTGGCAATCAAAACATCATATTTCCCATCGATAAAATCGAGCATGATTTTTTCAAGCTTAGCCCCCTCCATTTGTCCATGACCAACAATAACACGTGCATCGGGACATGTTTTTCGAATGAATGCTTCAACTTCGTGAATGTTTTGTACCCTGTTATGAATAAAGAAAACCTGTCCGTTCCGGTCAATTTCAAAGTTGATGGCTTCGCGAATGATGGCTTCATTAAAACCGTGCAGTTCGGTAATGATGGGATAACGGTTGGGTGGGGGAGTTTGAATGATCGATAAATCGCGTGCACCCATCAGCGAAAACTGGAGCGTACGGGGAATGGGTGTCGCTGTTAAGGTCAGCGTATCAACATTTATTTTCAACTGTTTCAGTTTCTCCTTAACCCCTACTCCAAATTTCTGCTCTTCGTCAACAATAAGAAGTCCCAGGTCTTTAAATTTCACATCTTTCCCAACTAAACGGTGGGTTCCGATAATAATATCGATTTTACCCAGACTTAAATCTTTGAGAGTTGTTTTTATATCCGAAGAATTCCTTAACCGGCTGATATATCCAATATTGACCGGAAAATCTTTCAGTCGCTCTGTAAATGTTTTATTGTGTTGAAGGGCCAGGATGGTTGTAGGTACCAAAACTGCAACCTGTTTATTATCTGCAACTGCCTTGAAAGCAGCACGAATGGCGACCTCTGTTTTTCCAAATCCCACATCGCCACAAACCAGGCGGTCCATGGGCATCAACCGTTCCATATCTTCTTTAACAGCCTGTGTTGATTTAATTTGGTCAGGGGTGTCTTCGTATATAAATGATGCTTCGAGTTCCTGCTGCATGTATGTGTCGGGCGAAAAGGCAAAACCACGCTCCTTTAATCGTTCGGCATACAGGGCAATAAGCTCTTTGGCAATATCTTTTACCTTGCTTTTGGCACGGTTTTTCATTTTTTGCCAGGCGGCTGTTCCCAGTTTGTTTAGGGTAGGTTCGTTGCCTTCTTTCCCTTTAAATTTCGATATTCGGTGAAGCGAATGAATGCTTACCAGCAGAGAGTCATTATCTTTATATACCAACCTGATGGCTTCCTGTGTTTTACCGTTCACTTCTGTTTTTACCAACCCGGCAAATTTGCCAACTCCGTGATCGATATGAACAACGTAATCGCCCACATGGAGTTTATTTAGTTCTTTGATTGATATGGTTTCGCGAGCCTTAGACGTTGTTTGCAGCTTATATCGGTGGTAACGTTCAAAAATCTGGTGGTCGGTATAAAAGGCAAACTTGATTTCACGGTCGATAAACCCTTCGTGTAGGGTGAAATTCAGCGGGGTAAATTTCACATTGAGAGCCTTATCGTCGAAAATAGCCCGTAATCTTTCAATCTGATTTTCATTGTTCGAAAGAATGAAATTCTGGTATCCGTTCGACCAATTTAATTTCAACTCCTGAGCTAAAAGATCAAAATTTTTGTTGAATACAGGTTGAGGAACCGTTGAAAATTGAACGACATGAGCCCCTTTTGAAAATTTCCGGTTTCCAAATTCGATGGATTGAAAGTCCTTTAGTTTATGTAAAAAGAATTTTCCGTCAATTAATTGATCGGGTGAGAGAATATCTTCAGTGGTATCATTATAACTCTCTATTTCGTTGAGAATAAATTCAATTTGTTCCGATGTGTATTCTATGTCGCGAAATGCCAGTACGAAATTCTCGGGCAGGTAGCTGAAAAAATCAATCCGTTTTTCATCTTTCACCGCCTGTTGGATATTGGGAATGACTGAAACAGAATTGAACTGATCTAATGAAAGTTGAGTGTCGATATCAAAACTCCGGATCGATTCTACTTCATTTCCAAAGAAATCGATTCGGAAAGGCTTTTCATGGGCATAAGAAAAAATATCGATGATACCACCCCGAACGGAATATTGTCCGGGTTCATATACAAAATCGACCCGCTCAAATTCGTATTCCGACAAAACATCGTTGATGAATTCGATCGAAAGCTTTTCCTTAATAGAAATGTTTAATGTGTTTGAGACCAGGGCTTCTGGCGAAATAACCTTTTCGATAAGCGCATCGGGATAGGTAACAATAATGCACTTTGTTTTATCTGAAATCCGGTTCAGTACTTCGGTTCGCTTTACGATGTTTTCGTGTTCAACCTTACCGTGGCGTACCGAACGTTTATACGATGAAGGATAAAACAACACCTTGTTTTCAGGAAGCAGTAACGAAAGGTCATCGTAAAAATAGGCTGCTTCTTCGCGATCGTTCAATCCAAAAAGAATTGGACGATCAGTTTTGCCAAAACATGCGGCGACAATAAATGATACTGCTGACCCGGACAAGCCCTTCAAAAAGAGTGATTCCCATTTTTTTTCTGAAAGAAAAGATTGAATCTCTGCAACTCCGGGGTGGCCGGAATAAACTGTGTAAATTGTTTCAGGTGTCATAACGAGACGCAAATATATGTCTGTGATTAGGTTTTTACAAGTTTTAGGTAATCGAATTTGGTAGATACGACATTTAAAAAGAATAATTTCAAATTATTGGAATTCAAGTTTTTTTTATTTTCATTGTAAAAAAAACATTGTATTTTAACATCGGTTTTGAGAACATGAACACCGAACATTTTGAGAAATTACTTTTGGAGAGTTTAAGCTTTTTTATTTTTAGAGATTCTTCAAAAATTAGTTTAGCCGAAGTAGAGCATAATTTGATTAATTTTTTCATTAATTAATTGTGTTCATTGTAAGATTATGCGTACTTTAACTATTGATTTTTAAGTATTATTGCGGAATCTTTTTTCCAAATACATTTGAGATTTAAAAATTGCAAAAAATGGCAGATTCAATTGACCAACTGAGGGAAAGTTTTGTTGAAGAAACCCATGATCTGATTAATGAGTTGGAGGACATCCTTCTTTCAACTGAAATTGAATCGGTTTCATCCGAGATAATTGATCAGATCTTTAGGAGTATTCATACAATTAAGGGGAGTGGTGGCATGCTCGGATTTGATAAAGTCTTGGCAGTCACCCATGATCTTGAAGATATTTACGATAGGGTCAGAAGCAAGGAAATAGCTTTTTCTTCTGAATTGAAAGATATATCTCTTGAGACAATTGATATTTTAAAAACGTTACTCACTACAAACGAACAATTAGCGAATCCCGATCAAATAAGGTTTGCTGACCTATGTCGAAAAATTCATCTTTTTGATGTAGTCGTTTCTGAAAATAAAGAAGATAAAAAAGTTGAGTTATCAGTTTCAGAAGTAGTTTCTCATCCTGTAATTACATATTATATTGAATTTGAGCCGGGCAATAGCCTTCCGTCAGAACTGAGTCATCCGCTCTATCTGTTCAAGGAACTTGCGCTGATGGGGAATAACATTACCTTTTCAAAAAAGGGCAAAGATGTTGAAGTAAATAATCTCGAAGAAGCTGATAGATTTGCATCTTGGAGAATGATCCTCTCTACCCGGGAAGAAATTTCAGCAATCGAAGAGGTTTTTGCATGGTTGAAAACGGGGTCTGTCTTTCTTGTAAAGGAAATCATCAAAGGAAATCTTTTAGCAATTCAGGGAGCTTATAAAGAGCTTGAAAAACTGAAAGAGAAGATTTTTAAAAAATCTTTTGAAGACATAAAAGTAATCGCTGGAAATTATTCCGAAGAAATTGCCGATGTATTACAAGAAGAAAATAGGAAGAAAGAAAAATCGACTGATGATATTCAATCAGCAAATAATGCCATAAAAAGCATCAGGGTGTCGACCGATAAAATCGATCAGCTTTTAAACCTGGTAAGTGAAATGGTTACACTTCAGGCAAGGTTAAACCTCATTGCAAACCTTTCGGGTGATACTGAATTGATTTCAGTTGCTGAAAAATATGGTAGTTTCTCTAAACAACTTCGCGACAATGCTTTTACAATATCACTTGTTCCTTTTGGTATTACGATAACACGTTACAAACGAATGGTTCATGATTTGTCGGAACAATTAGGGAAAAAAGTTGATTTTATTACTGAAGGAGAAGAAACTGTTCTCGATAAAAAAATTATTGAACAGTTATCTGATCCAATCATGCATATTCTTCGTAATTCTGTCGACCATGGTATCGAGTCTCCCGAAGACCGTTTAGCCTCAGGGAAAAGCGATACAGGGGTTGTTACCATGAGAATATTCCACCAAAGCAATAATGTAATCATTAAAATAATTGACGATGGCGCCGGAATTGACATGGATGTCATTAGAAAAATCGCCATCAGAAAAAAACTGATTAAAAAAGATCAGGAATTGGAAAATGATGAATTACTTGGGTTGATCTTTCTGCCCGGTTTTTCTTCTGCCAAAATTATTTCAAATGTCTCTGGCAGGGGAGTGGGACTCGACGTGGTAAAAAGGAATATTTCTGAAATCAGAGGGTCAATTAATGTTGAGACCGAACTTGGGAAATATAGTATTTTCACAATAAAATTACCGCTTACACTTTCCATTATCGATGGGCTTCAGGTCAAGATCGATGAACGTGATTTTATAATTCCGCTCATGCAGGTTTCGAAAATTTATACTCTTTCTAATTTTGAAAAAGAATCGAGACTTAATCAATTTATGGTATTGGATGGTAATCAAGTGCCTTATTTCGATTTGCGTGAAGATTTTGAAATTGGCGGAACGCCTCCTGAGCGGCAGGAGATTGTTTTGGTTGGTTATGAAAAAGAAAAGGTTGCTTTGATCGTTGATTCAGTTGTTGGTGAGAATCAAACTGTGTTAAAATCGCTTGGAAGCCATTTCGAACGTCAAAACTTTATTTCGGGAGGAACCATTCTTGGTGATGGGTCAGTCGCGTTGGTATTAGATATAAATAAAATTGTAACTGAGTTTTCAAAGATTAAAAATAAATAAAGATGGAAGAGCTTTTTGAAACATATCTGACATTTTCTTTAGGTAAAGAATATTTTGCTGTTGATGTTGAGCAAGTTGAGAAAATTTTAGAATTTCAACCTGTAACTGAAGTTCCCAAATCACCGGAATACATGCTTGGTGTTTTTAACATGAGGGGTGAGGTCATTCCGATGATTGATACAAGGATTAAATTCGGGATGGAAAAAACCCAAATAACATCATCAACATGCATTCTGGTTATTACCATCGAAAATGAAGGCCAGAAAATAAAACTGGGCGCACTTGTCGATAGTGTTAACGAGGTGGTAAAGTATTATAATAGTGATGTTTTACCCTTGCCAACAGTTGGAAAACAAAACAAAGCAGAATTTTTACACGGGGCATTGAAACATAACGACAAGTTTATTCTTGTGGTCAATGCCGATAAAATATTCTCTGTTGATGAAATTATTGAGTTAAAAGCAGAAAATTTTGATTTAAAAGATCTTTAAAACCATACTTATGGGTTCAAATAGAATTGGCAATACGATTTCATCAAAATTGATTCTTGGAGCAATCTTTTTCCTGTTTGCTTTTATTTTGTCTTATCTCATTGTTTCAAAGGGGTTATACGATATAGAGAAATCACATGCATCTTTTCAGCAGCAGCAGTTACAAGCGAATGCCTTCATTACTGATTTGACAGCTGCTTCCAACAAGCTTTCTGCTGAGTTATGGTCTAACGTGGCTAATTCTGAATTTTCAGGGTCAACTACTTTTCGGTATGATGCCTCTTCAATTTCGGCGATATACGAGAATAGCAAAAAGACGATGAGCAACCTCGAAATGCCAGATTACTTTCAACGAGCGCTCCCCGAAATTTCAAACTTGTTAAAGCAGCTAGGGCAAAGTTCTGTCAATGACCAACAAAGTCTCAATGCAAAACAAAACCTTTTGGCGCAATTGGCGCAAAAGCTTCTCGACTTAAACAAACAGGAGAACCAGTATTTACAAGATCATCTAACAAGTGTGTCAAACATCCACATTAAAATCCGTTTGGGAATTATTATATGGATGTCAATTGCGGTATTCCTGTCAACATTATTTTATATCATTACGATTCGCTCTCTACGGAAAGGCATTCAAGGTGCCCTGAAATTTTCTGAGCAAATAGCAAGTGGCGACCTGACAGCCACTGTGAAAAACAGATCAAATGATGAAATTGGCCAAATCAACAATGCATTGGAGAAGTTGAAGTTAAAACTAAAGGATACACTTATTTCTATTAAAGACTTTTCAACAAGCATTATGAATGCCAGTTCAGAATTTAATTCAGGTTCTCAGATCATTTCAAGTGGAGCTGGTTCACAGGCTTCAGCCGCCGAAGAAATTACAGCTGCCATGGAGCAAATTGCCGAAGGGATCAAACAATCTGCAAAAAATGCTACAGAAACAGGGCATATTGCAAAAAATGCATTTGAAGGAATTCAACATGGCGCCAACAAAGTTGAATCGGCACTGGCAGTTATCGAAGACATTGCCAGAAAAAATTCGATTATAAAGGAAATTTCATATCAAACGAAGATATTGTCGATTAATGCCTCTGTTGAGGCTGCTCGTGCGGCAGAAGTTGGTCGCGGTTTTGCTGTGGTTGCCGAAGAGGTAAAAAGGTTGGCAGAAACCACACAAAGTTCAGCTACCGAAATAGGAATTGTATCGAAAAAGGGTGTTGAACTTACACGTCAGTCTGCTGATGATTTACGTCTTTTAGTCGATGAATTCCAAAAGACAGCTGAATTGGTTAGTCAAATTGCCGAAGCAAGTAATGAACATAATTACACCATCGATCAAATTAATTCTTCATTGCAGGAGCTCAATAATATTACCCAGCAAAATGCCTCATCGGCCGAGGAATTGGCTGCCAGCTCAGACGATTTGGTGAAATTAACTCAATCGCTTGAAGATTCGATCTCCTATTTTAAATTGGAAGAGGCTCAGGTTGAAGTTCAAGAGGAACCAGTCGTCGAAAATGAAGTCCATGAGAAGGTTGTTAATGAAACCTATATTCGTGAAGAAAATGGGCTATTCCATTTTAGCAAAGAAAGAATGTTCTCCGATCATGAAGATCAGCCTTCATTTAGTTCGTATAAAAGTAAAATTGAATCTGAGGAGAAAGAAATTAGTGAGGAAATCCCTGCGGCTGTAAAAACACCTTCTTTCGAAACTGTGATAGAGAATGAGTTTATCGATGATAAAAAAGAGATAAAGGTTGTTAAAGAAAGAAAAACTGCCATTCATCAAAAAGGGGTTCGGATCAATTTAACCGACAATGATAATCTTGATGACCAGTTTGAGAAAATGAAATAGAAGATGAATAAATGGATTATAACGAAACAGTTAATATTTACAACCAAAAATTAACCCTTGAAGAATTTACGAAGGTACAGCGGTTTATGCTCGAAAGTTTGGGGATAAAACTAAGTCCGATTAAAATTGTAATGGTTAATTCGCGATTGATCAAACGTTTAAAAAAAACAGGGATTTCGAATTTTAAAGATTACCTCGATTATGCAATGTCACCCGAGGGGAAACAAAGTGGTGAATTTGAATGTATGATTGATGAATTAACAACGCATAAAACTGAATTTTTTAGAGAACCTGAGCATTTTAATTTACTGAAAGATAGAATACTGTTGAATTATAAAGCTGAGTCTTTCAAACCATTTAAAATTTGGAGCGCTGGTTGTTCTACTGGCGAAGAAGCTTATACGATGGGCATGATACTGAGCGAATTTCAGGAAGGCAATCCTTATTTCGACTTCAATATTTATGCGACCGACATTAGCAATTCTTCTGTGATGAAAGCCTTTAGGGCAATTTATAACAAGGAAACAATTAAGACGATCGATCAAAAGTTAGTTAAAAAATATTTTCTTATAAGTAAAGACATTACCGAAAACAAAATTCGGGTGGTTAAAAGCTTAAGAGAGAAAGTTCATTTTTCAATTTTAAATCTGGTCGACGATTATTTTTTCCAAAACGATTCACTTGATGTGATATTTTGCAGGAATACACTCATCTATTTCGACGATGAATCAAAGAGAAAAGTTGTAAATAAATTAATTGAAAAAATAAAACCGGGTGGCTATCTTTTTGTTGGTCTTTCTGAAACCATTTCGCAGTACTCCAAGGCCATAAGTCAGGTTAGCCCAAGTGTCTATGTTAAAATAAACTGATCATGAAACAAATGAAGATTTTAGTGGTTGAAAATCAGTCAAAAATTGCTGAAGAAATAAAAAATGAACTAACATCACAGGGATTCGATGTGTCGGTATCGGGATCTGTTGAAAAAGGAATCTTCAGAGCTAAAGCATATCGGTACGACTTGTTCATTGTAAATTGTGGTGATGACGGTAAAAGTGGTTTTACTTTTGCATCGAACTTGAAGAAAGAGGCAGATTATAATTACCAGCCGTTCCTTTTTACAATTTCACCTAAGGTAAAAGTAGATGTGCGTTTGAGAAAATTCACCCAAAATTTCGATATACTTAGGTTGCCATTCGATATAACTGAGTTTAAAATAAGGTTACCCAAACTTTTGAATTTAAGCGTTCACGGAGAAGAAAGTAAAGAAATAGTCATTGAAGACAAATCAAAAAATATTTCAGTTTCAGGCAAAATCCTTTTAGTTGAAGATAATCCGTTGAATCAAAAGGTGTTGGGAATGTTTATTTCAAAATTGGGTTTTGAATATGATGTCGCTTCAAACGGACAGGCAGCCGTAAATTTGTGCATAGAAAACAATTACCCATTCATTTTGATGGATATATACATGCCAGGAATGGATGGCCCTGAAGCCACTGTTAAAATCAGGGAAAATGAGGTTGTGAGCGGTCATCGTTCCAGAATAATTGCAATCACTGCAAATGAGTCGGAGGAAAGTGTAAAACGTTGTTACGATTCGGGTATGGATGATTACCTCGTTAAGCCTTTTACCCTCGATGTTTTAAAAGAGAAGTTGGTATAGAAGTAGACAAAATTGGATAGAATTAAGTACCTCAAACAAGGAGAATTAGCGATCGTTTCCGGTGAAATGAAAGTTTTCACCATACTTGGTTCGTGTGTTGCGGTAGTGTTGTGGGATGAGGGTACAAAGATTGGTGGTGTCAACCATTTTTTACTTCCATACTGGAACAATAAAGGATTACCCGATGTCAGATATGGAGATATTGCTATCACTGAATTGCACGATAAAGTAATCCTTGCCGGTGCTGTTAAACGACGTATTGTTGCCAAAATATATGGCGGTGGGAGCATGTTAAAACTCGACAAAATGGTTTTCAATGTTGGCCAAAGAAATATTGAAGTAGCAAAACTAAAACTTACTGAACTGAATGTGAGGATTGTTGAGGAAATTACTGGTGATAATTTTGGACGCAAAATCCTCTTTAATCCATTCGATGGAAATGTGAAGGTCGATATTATTCAAAATATAAGGTTTTAATATCATCAGTTATGGAAACGAGTAAGCCTGAAAAAAAAATCAAAGTTCTTGTAATAGACGATTCGATCATATTCAGGAGAGTATTGGCTACTGCTGTAGAATCAGATGAAAGTCTTGAGTTGATAGGAACTGCCGAAGATGCATTTAAAGCGGTTGAAATCATCGAAAAAATCATTCCCGATGTCATTACGCTCGATATTGAGATGCCAATGATGGACGGCCTTACCTTTCTTCAAAAACTGATGAAACAACACCCCATCCCGGTTATTATCGTTTCGAGCATTACCAAAGGGAACCGTGCTATTTGCCTCGATGCCTTTCATAAAGGTGCCATCGATATTATCAATAAACCAATTAAATTAAAATCAGACTCAAATCTTTATGACTTTTATTCTTTCGTTTGTGAGAAAATAAAAGGTGCTTCTCAGGCCAATGTGAGGCAAAAGCAAAGATTGCTTTTCGATTTAGAGAATATGCGGCCTGAAATTATCAAGCCGGTTAGTGTTAATTTTGAAGAAATTATCGCCATTGGGGCTTCAGCAGGGGGAACTACTGCGATTGAATATATCCTTAGAAGATTACCTAAGAATATCCCAGGTATTGTTATAACTCAACACATGCCGCAGGGTTTTACCAAATTATTCGCTGACAGGCTAAACGATATTTGTGAACTTGAAGTCATCGAAGCCAAAGATAACGATATGGTTGTGCCGGGTCGGGTACTAATTGCCCCTGGAAACAAACACATGGTTGTAAGTGGAAATGCCCGCATTTGTAAAGTAAATATTCTGGATACTGAACCTGTTAACCGCCATCGTCCGTCTGTTGATGTATTATTTGATTCCGTTGCAACGGTTATTAAAAATAAAGCTACGGGAATTCTTTTAACTGGTATGGGAGCTGATGGTGCAAAGGGGTTATTATCTATGAAAAATGCTGGTGCACATACGATTGTTCAGGATAAAAATTCTTCCATCGTTTATGGAATGCCCTATCAGGCCTTTTTGTTGAATGCTCATGATAAAGAGTTATCCTTAACCGATATTCCCAATTATCTTATCGGATTATTTCAAAAATGAAAATGTAGGTTTTAAATAATGAATTATGGATCCTGTAATCATTAAATCATTGATCTCCCTATTGGTTGCTACACCAATAGCTTTGGTCATAATGAGAATCTTATTTAAAAACTCAATTTTTTACAAAATTACCTTTTGGTGGGTTATGACACTCCTTTTTATAGCAGTGAATACACGGATATCATCAGGTCGACCTGATTTGTATCCCTATCATATTTCAATGCCAATTGCTGTCATCGTCATTTCCTTTGTCGCATTTTCAGTTTATAGGGTTATTAAAAAACCATTCACGCAAACAATTAACGATCTGGAGAAAGTTTCCCGGGGCGATTTAACTTTTAGTGTCGAGGAACATTTAAAAAACCGGCACGATGAGTTGGGGGTAATTGCAAGGTCAATCAGTGAACTATCTGTCAGCTTCAATAAAATTCTCGAAGGCATTAAACAAAGTTCCGAGAACATTTCAAGTATGGGAGACCAAATTAAGCAGACTTCCTTGTTTATGGCACAATCGGCTGCATTACAGGCTGGAAATCTGGAAGAAATTTCAACTTCGATGGAAGAAATAGCCGAGACCATTGGGTATAATTATCAAAATGCTGAAGAAACAAAAACGATTGCCGAGGACACAAATTTTAATATGATATCTGGAAGTGAATCGACACAAAAAGCGCTTAATTATTTGAATTTGATTGTCGAAAAAATTAAGGTAATCAATGAAATTGCTTATCAGACGAATATTTTATCGTTGAACGCGGGTGTTGAAGCGGCAAGGGCTGGTGCAGCAGGTAGTGGATTTTCAGTCATTGCCCGCGAAGTCAGAAATCTTTCAGAACAAAGCAAGGTTGCAGCAGTTGAAATTGATAAGGTTTCGAGGGAGAGCTCTATTTTTTCGGCTAAAGCGATGTCTCTTTTAACTGATATTGTACCAAAAATGGAAACAACAACCAGTTTGATCCAAAAAATAGCAGTTGCAACCCAGGAACAAAATACCGGCGTTTCGCAAATTAATTATGCAATTCAAGATTTGAATAATACAACTCAACAAAATGCTACAAATGCCGAAGAGATGTCGGCTAGCGCAATTTCACTTGACAATGAGGCATCACGTTTGAAAGAAATGATTGGATTTTTCAAGATATAAATTTTTTACCTGTCGAAATTTAAACGTTCCCCTTTACTGTTCTCATTAAAATTTCCCTTTTGATAAACCAAGTTCCCATTAACAAATGTATGGGTTACTTTATGTTTAAACGATTGTCCTTCAAATGGTGACCATCCGCATTTATAAAGAATATTTTCTGAATTTACTTCCCATGTATCATTGGGGTCAATCAGAACAAGGTCAGCTTTAAATCCTTCACGAATAAAACCCCTGTTTTCTACTTTAAAGAGAATAGCAGGCAAATGGCACATTTTTTCTATTACCTTATTATAAGTGAAAACACCCTGATTGGCCAATTCTAACATGGCAACCAGTGAATGTTGCAATAATGGCCCACCAGAAGGTGTACTGAAATAGGTGTTTTCTTTTTCTTCTTTCGTATGTGGTGCGTGATCTGTTGCTACAATATCAATTTTCCCGGAATTTACAGCGTCACACAATGCAAGTTTGTCGCTCTCTTCTTTGATTGCTGGATTCCACTTGATTTTGGCGCCCAATTTCTGATAGTCACGGTTGTCGAACCAAAGATGATGAACACAAACTTCATTAGTGATCTGTTTCTGGGCAGAGTTTCCCGCCGAAAATAGTTCCATTTCTTTGGCAGTCGAAAGATGAAGTAAGTGCAATCGGGTATTGTATTTTGTTGCCAATTCAATGGCTTTGTATGACGATTGGTAACAGGCTTCAACGTTGCGGATTAGCGGATGGAATTCAATTGGGATATTTTCGCCGAACAAATCGCGATATTTTTGAATATTTGCCTGAATGATTGACTCCTCCTCATTGTGGGTTGCAACAATCATGTGAGCATGTTTGAAAAGAGTGATTAATCCGTCGCCTTCAACTAGCATGTTCCCGGTTGATGATCCCATAAAACATTTGATGCCGCATACATTTCGTGGGTTGGCTTTTAGAACCTCATCAATGTTATTTTTTGTAGCTCCAATGTAGAAAGAATAATTGGCAAGTGAAACCTCAGACGCTCTCTTATATTTTTCTTCTAATAATTCAATTGTTATTGTTTGAGGATTGGTGTTTGGCATTTCCATAAAAGAGGTAACCCCACCGGCAATTCCTGCTTTTGCTTCGGAATAAATATCTCCCTTGTAGGTTAGACCAGGTTCCCTGAAATGCACTTGATCGTCGATAACACCGGGGATAAGCAATAACCCAGTTGCATCAATATAATTATCAGCTTGCTCAGGGGTATTTTTAAGGTTGATTTTTAGGATGATATCCCCTTCAATTAATACAGAACCTTCAAGCTCAAGTCCATCATTAATGATGGTTGCATGTTGTATATAAGTCTTCATCGATCCCTGATTCAATTGGATTAATAAAAAAACAGCCCCATTTTTAGGAGCTGTACATCATTTAATTCTTTGAATTGTGAGAGAATAAACTTCTCCACTTCATCTTAATTACGCCAAAAAAAGCTTCACTAAAAATTCCTCCGCTCATTTTCGACGTGCCATTTTGCCGATCGATAAAAATGATTGGAATTTCTTGTACATTAAAACCAAGTTTCCAGGTAGTGTATTTCATTTCAATCTGGAATCCATAACCTTTCATGCGGATTTTATCAAAATCGATAGCTTTTAGAACACGATTTGAGAAACATACAAAACCCGCGGTTGAATCATGAATTTTCATTCCGGTTACTACACTTACATACTGTGAGGCGAAATAAGACATCAGTACCCTTTTGAGTGGCCAGTTTACAACATTTATTCCGGAAACGTAACGTGAACCGATAACCAAATCGGCGCCATTTATGCTAGCTTCGCGTAACCTGACTAAATCGTCGGGATTGTGCGAGAAGTCAGCATCCATCTCGAATATGTATTGATAATCGTGTTCGAGCGCCCATCGGAAGCCATGGATATATGCCGTTCCAAGACCCAATTTGCCCGGACGTTCAAGCAGGAAGAGTTTATCTGAAAACTCAGGAATCATTTTTTTTACAATATCGGCTGTGCCGTCTGGAGAATTGTCATCAATGACCAGTATGTGGAATTCAACAGGTAATTGATAGACATACCTGATAATGTTTTCAATGTTCTCCTTTTCCTTGTAGGTTGGAATAATAACGATACTGTCTTTCACAATAGATTTTTTGATTTTAAACAAAAATACACCTTTTTAATTTTTTAGAAAGGCAGAATGCAAATGTTTTCCAGCAAAGAAGCTTAAATAATCTTAAATTCAGTTTATTGATTCTTTTAGGATTGTATTGATCATTATATCATGGAATTTGTCAATCTCGAGATTGTAGGGCAGCATGTGTGCTGAATTCGAGAATTCGAAAAATTCCTTTTTTGGTGCTTGTAGCGAGTCGAAATAGATCTTTGCTAAATCAAAACAAGTTTGATAATCATGCCGTCCTTGCAGCATGTAGACGGGTACATCTACTTTCTTGACCAAATCAACCAATTGTTGGTTCATGATGGAATCCCATAACATTGTTTGAGAAATGCCCATTCCTCTCAAATAATTGATTTTATCTATAATGGTATATTCACGGAATTTTATTAAAGGCATAACATAAATTGAGATCAGATCTTTTTTGCTTCTCTTCCAAGCTGCTCCTCCATAGTGTATGACCCAATTTCTTTCTTTCATCATGCTCTTTTCGCCATCTTTATAAAGTCCATTTTCAGGATAACCAATTCTCTCCAATTCTCTTATGGCCTTTTTGTTCTTAGTTTCTTTTGCTTTATTCAATACGAATTGATAACTGAGTTCCTCGCTTTTTCGCTGATCAGATACTTGTCCTATGCCGATATAGGCCTGATATAATTCCGGATATTTATAAATAGTACGCATTCCCAAATATGAACCCCATGAGTGGCCGAGAATGAAAATCTTTTCTTTTTGAAAACGATTGATCAGATAGTTTGATAATTCACGGGTATCTTCAACCATCCGGTTGATATTTATCGATTCTTTGGGTAGACCTTTGGAATAAGAACCACCAGCGCCACGCTGGTCCCAATTAACCACAATGAAATGGTTTTCGAGTTCCTTATTGTATTTCAAATTCATGTGTGCTTGGGGGCTACCTGGTCCACCATGCAACATGAGTAAAACCGGATTCTTTGTACTTTTTCCCCTTATGATAACGAATTGCTTTACTCCTCCGATTTCTATCCGTTGAATTTCAGCAACACTGCCTTCGATTACTTTTCCATTTTGATCTCTTATTGGTTCGGTTTTACCAGCACTTACAATTTTTAACCATCCGAAAAACAGGACGACGAAAAGAATCAGAATTGCAAGTATACTCGATAATGTTGTGGTCATAATATGGATGCTTTTTTTCATTTTTAAAATTAAGACAAATCAATCAAGGTTGACCATTTAGATCGAATATTTATCTGATTTTATAAACAAGTATCTAAAATTAGAAATGTGAATCAGAAAACTAAAATTGTGATTTCAATATGCCGTTTGGAAAATATCAACACCTATTTTCAATTTTGAAGCATTATGCAAATATTTAAAATGATACGGCCATTTTAAGATCTTCAAAATGAAAAAAAAGGTTTATTTTGTCCTCACCGTTTCCAATTATAAGTTGTCACAAAAATCATAAAATTTATATTATGAGTTCAATTTCACAAAAAGTTTCTGTATTCGAAAAAATAGGTTATAGTTTGGGCGATTTAGCCGCGAACTTGGTTTTCCAAACCTTAATTACCTATTTAGCCTATTTTTATACCGATATTTACGGGCTTAAAAGCAACGATGCTTCAATAATAATGCTTATTGTCGGTTTGGTTGCTGCATTTATTTTTAATCCAATAATTGGAGTATTAGCCGACAGAACCAATTCCAAATGGGGCAAATTCAGACCTTGGGTATTATACACAGCTATTCCCATGGGGGTTATTGCACTTCTTGCATTTTCGACTCCAAATTTTGCATACAAAGGGAAACTGATTTATGCAGCTACAACTTATACTCTTTTGTTGTTGTTGTATGCTGGAAGTAATCTGCCATACTCTGCTTTGAGCGGAGTCATAACCGGCGATATGGGCGAACGGAATAGTATTTCGTCGTACCGTTTTGTGGCGGTAATGTTTGCCCAGTTTTTTGTACAGGTGTTCATGTTGCCGATTATTATTTATGCAGGCCATGGTGACAAGGCCGCTGGGATTGAAACAGTAATGACCTGGATGGCTATCGTTGGAACAATCATGTTACTCATTACATTTTTCACTACCAGAGAACGAATTGTACCTACGATAGAACAAAAATCATCAGTAAAAGATGACCTGTCTGACCTTATAAAGAATAAACCTTGGTTGATCATGCTCAGCTTAACCATTTTGGTGTTTATTACCCTTGCAATGAAAGGTGGTTCGTATGTATTTTATTTTAACAACTATGTTGATAAGGTTGCTTTGGCCAATTTTATTAGTCCGGTTATATCCACTTTGTCTGATTTAGGTATTAATTTCTTTGGATCTGACCCTGCTGCTGCCGGTTTTGGTTTATTTAATGCTGGAGGTATTATCTTCATGATTGTTGGAATTTCATTGTCGAAAAAATTGGCAGATAAATACGGCAAACGAGATGTTTATAAGTATGGCTTGCTCGTTGCTGCCTTTTTTGTTATGATCTTTTTCTTTTTCAAACCTGAGAATGTGTTCTTAATGTTTGGTTCACAAATTCTGCACGGATTTTTCTATGGTATTACAATCCCTATTCTTTGGGCTATGATTGCCGATGT
>Ga0209373_10001853_pt1 | contig 23228 bp, 22 predicted proteins | sample Higcelweek5metaG_FD_187173 | JGI IMG/M metagenome (GOLD analysis project Ga0209373, IMG submission 187173) | Freshwater pond sediment microbial communities from the University of Edinburgh, under environmental carbon perturbations - High... | ecosystem: Environmental > Aquatic > Freshwater >... | reverse complement strand
CGCTGCGTCAGACTTTCGTCCATTGCGCAAAATTCCTAACTGCTGCCTTCCGTAGAAGTATGGGCCGTGTCTCAGTCCCATTGTGCCGGACTCTCCGCTAAGAGCCGGTAGCCGTCATAGCCTTGGTGAGCCATTACCTCACCAACTAGCTGGTAGCGAGTACATCATTCCCTTCGCGACTTGCGTCTTTAATCCGAAGATACTATAGGAAATTACTCCACCTTTCGGTGGGCTATGTCCTACAAAGGGGCATGTCTGTACTTATTACTCACCCGTTCGCCGCTAAACTTATTATTTACACAGAATTTCCTACTGATAGGAACTCTGTGTAAACAACAAATCCCGCTCGACTTGCATGTCTTAGGCACATCGCCAGCGTTCACCCTGAGCCACGATCAAACTCTTAGTACTAACATCTCGGATAAATCCGGGAGTGATTGATTAAATATCAATCAAAAAATTTTTTGAAAATTCTTTCTGGTACTAGCAGCTTGGGGCTCTAAATGAATGCAATGAAATTTTTAAAGAACATTTCCTGCCTGATTAAGACAGTGAGGTTATTATATTACATGAATTTTGATTTTGCACTAGGCAAGTTGAATCAAAGTTGAATTACTTTAGCTTGAGCTAAAATATTGGCACTTTCTGGTTCGGGTGAAGTGAAAATTGTTTGATAGTTTTGGCAAACTTTAGCAACTAACTGTTGATGTTCTGGGTCAAGCTCAGAAAAAATATCATCAAGAAGCAAAATTGGCTTATCGTGATAATTTTCTTCAAGAAAATTAATTTGTCCTAATCTAAGGGCTAAAACAGCCAATCTTTGTTGTCCCCGACTACCCCAAAAGGCTAAATTTTTATCTTCTTTGGGAAAAACAGAATTATCAAAACTAAAATCATCTCGGTGAATACCCGCTTGGGTATAGCCACGTTGTAGATCAAGAGAGTAATTTCTTTTAAGCTTTTCTTCGTTCAAAACTGATGGATGATAATTAATACTAATAGTGTTGATTTGAGAATCGGTGTGATTAGTGAAAAAATTGTTAACTGATTTGACAAATTTAATTCGAAAATCATGAATAATATTAGAATTTTTGATAAGCACTTGATCCCAATAAAAAAGATCACTGGGATTAGCCAGATTAAGACGGATTTGATCAAGAAGTTCGTTACGATGTTTTAAGGCTTTGTGAAATTGCGACAAAGCGGAAGTATAACGCCATTCTGTTTGAGAAAAAATTTCATCCAAAAAATCACGACGACGAGTTGGTGAACCATTAACCAATCGAATATCTTCTGGCTGAAAAACGACATTTTTAACAATCCCTAAATATTTTTTGCGGGTTTTTTCAACTTTTTGAATCAAAAATTTTCGAGAAACGGTACTAGAAAGTGATTTTGGATCTTTGGAAATACGAACTTCAACTTCAACATCATCTTTTTGATGATCGATAACTTTGGCTCGAACTGAGGCAAAATAACTGTTCCAATTAATTAATTTTGATTGGGAACTAGATCTAAAACTTTTGCCAGATGATAGGAAAAATATTGCCTCGAGAATATTGGTTTTACCACAACCATTAGGACCAAGAATTAAGTTAAATTTAGGATCAAATTCAAAGAGTTGATTCTCGTAGGAACGAAAATTCTGAAGAAGAAGCTTTTTAAGATACACAAGAGTAGTATAGCAATTTGGTCCAGAGGATAGGAGTTGAACCTACCTTAAACGGTTTTACAGACCGTTGCCTAACCGCCCGGCTCCCTCTGGTTTGAGCGTGTTTGATTATAACAAAAAAAATGAACAAAATCTTTATTGCTAAAATAGTTTATGACAATAAAAATCATTTCTTGGAACGTGGCGGGGATTAGGGCGGGAATTAGGAAAGGGTTGTGGCAGAAGATGAGAGAAATTGGGGCGGATGTTTATTGTTTTCAAGAGGCTAAAGCGAAACCGGAACAAATTGAAATGGGATTAGACTACCCAACTGAATACAAAAACTATTGGAACCCAGCAGAAAAAGCCGGATATAGTGGAGTAGTAACTTTTTGTAAAGATGAGCCAAAGACAGTAATTGTGGGTGATAAAGATAATGATTGGGATGGCGAAGGACGAGTGATTATTACTAAATTTGATGAATTTACTTTATTAAATGTCTACTTTCCAAATGGTAAGCGAGATAAAGGTCGGTTGAAATATAAAATGGATTTTTATGAATATTTTTTAAAAAATATTAATAAATTGCGAGAAAATGGTGAAAAAGTAATTTTTTGTGGTGATGTAAATACGGCTCATGCGGAAATTGATTTGGCTAGACCAAAGGAAAATTCAAAGACTTCGGGGTTTTTGGAGATTGAAAGAGCATGGATGGATAAATTAATTAAAAATGGGTGGGTAGATACTTTTAGGATGTTTAATAAAGATGGTGGAAATTATAGTTGGTGGGATCAATTTACCCGGGCAAAGGAAAGAAATGTGGGCTGGAGAATTGATTATTTTTTTGTGGATGAGACGATAAAAGATCAGATAAAGTCCGCATTTATAATGCCAGAAATTGAAGGATCAGACCATTGCCCAGTAGGAATTGAAATTGATTTGGGTTAATATAGGGATATCTGAAAAATTTTGTTAAAGAAATTAGTATTGTCGATACTGAAAAAATGGAATTGCACGAAAAGTGCGGTATTTTTGCTATCTGGGTGAAGAAACCAAGAATTCTTTTTTCAGAATTGCTTTCGGGAGGGATAGGAGTTCAAAATAGAGGTCAAAATGGAGCCGGGATGGTAGTTGGAGGGGATGATTGTGAAATAATAAGTCATAAACAAGATGGATTGATAAAGGATATTTTTATTGGTAAGGTGTCAGTAAAATTTCAGACAAAAAATAAATGGGGGATGGTTCAATGCCGATATGGAACGAATGGAAATTATTCTGCGGAAAACAATCAACCATATCTAGTAGAAACAAAGGATAAAACCGAAATAGCAGTAGCTCATAATGGAGAATTTGTGGGAGTGGAAAAATATAAAACTGATTCAGAAATGTCGGATACAAGAGTTTTTGTGAATTTTTTGGTTGAAGCTGAGGGGAAAAATTGGGATGAAAAAATAGCCAATACCGTAAAAAAAATGGAAGGAGCTTTTAGTTTAGTCATCGGAATGAACGACTCTTTATATGTAGTTAGAGATAAATATGGCATCAGGCCTTTGTTAATAGGCAAGATTGATGACGGATGGGTGATAGCCTCAGAGACACCAGCAATGGATAATGTGGGGGCGAAGTTATTAAGGGAGGTTAACCCGGGAGAAATAAGTAAGATTGATGGTAATGGGTTGACTGTAATTGAAAAAGGAAATTTAGCAAAGAAAAATGAGTGCATTTTTGAGTTCCCCTACACTAGGTCGCCACACTCTCTTTACTGTGATAAAAAAGGCGGAATTCATTCAATCTATGAATTTAGACAGCGATCTGGAAGATATTTAGCCAAACAATTCAAAGCATTGAATCTAGAAGTAGATTTTGTGGTGGGGATACCGGAATCTGGGATACCAATTGCAGAGGGTTTCCATAATGAGTTGGGAGTACCAATGAGTAATGTAATCATGAAAAGACCAAGTCAATACTACTTTAAATTACCAACCAGAACTTTTATGAATGATCAGAACATGAAATTAATACCAAAAACGGTAATGCAAAAACTATCTTTTGTTCCTGATAAAAATATTTACAAAGGAAAAAGAATTGCTTGCATTGATGATTCTGTGGTTAGGTCTTCAACTTCAAAAGTAATTGTGGAAACTTTAATGAGCTTAGGGGCAAAATCTGTTGATTGGGTGTCAGGTCTGCCAATGGTAATAAATAGTTGTCATTTAGGGATAAGTATTAGGTCAAAAGAAGAATTAATTGCTTTTCAAAAAGACTGCGATCCAAAGGCAATTGCTAGAGCGATTGGAGTAAGAAGTATAACTTTTATTACCCCAGAAAATATTTTAAGAGCAGCCAATAACGGTGATTTTGTAGAGCCAAAGATAGGAGAAGATATATTTATGATTAATGGATTTTGTGGTGGTTGTTTGGGAGGGCATTATCCAGTGGATAAAAATGGGATTCCCTATTTAAAAGAGAAATAGTTTAATCCCCTCTTTTTTAAGCCAGAGATTGTGTTTTTTAGAATCAGAATCGTAAATAGCCAACTGATCCCAAAAAATTTTGGAATGATTTTTTATTTTTAAATGAGTTAATTCATGAAGTAAGATATGACGAAACTGTGGATAAGGAAAGAAAATTATTTGCCAATTGAAATTTAAATTACCTCGAGAAGAGCATGAACCATAACGAGAACTTTGATTACGAACAGTGACATTTTGATAGTCAAAATCAAATTGTTTTTTTAGTAGTGATAATTCGTTTTTGATTAAAGAAAGAGCAAAGGGACGGAGTTTGGTTCCAAGAATTTGTTTGAGATGAGAAATAGAATTATTGGAAATGTTGGCGTAAATTTTTTGAGTTTCAGGGTAAACAATAACTGAATCATGACTAGTTTTGATGAAGATAATTTCATAATTTTTATCTAGGATAGAAATATTTTTGAGATTTTTAAGAGATTTTTTGAGAGGAATTTTTTGAGAATGAGAAAAAATCCAATCAGAATTTTTTTTGATAAATTGGTTAATAACAAATGCCGGGGTTAATCTGGGACAAGAAATAATAAAAGATTTTGAAGATTTTAATTGAAGTCTGATGGATGAGATAGATTTTTTGACAAGAGTGTAAGAAAATTTTTTACCGTTTAGAATAATTGTGTTCATCTTTATGTATTTTAAAGCAAAAATGGTATATTTATGGTATGAGACAAGTTTATGTTGGAACAGATCATAGGGGTTTTAATTTTAAAAATAAAGTAGTAGAGTTTTTACGGAAGAAGGGGTGGTCGGTGACGGATTTGAGTAATGTTTATGATCCAAATGATGATTATCCAGATATTGCAATTAATTTGGGAGAAAAAGTAGTTTCTAACAAAGCGTTGGGGGTATTAATTTGTGGTTCAGGGGCCGGAGTGTGTGCTGCAGTTAATAAAGTTAAAGGAGTAAGAGCTTCGGTGGCGATGAACTCAAGACAAGCCAGAAAGATTAAGGAGGATGACGATATTAATGTAGTTTGTTTGTCGGCTGATTTTGTAAGCGAAGAAGACAATTTAGAGATAGCTGAGGAATTTTTAAAAGCAATATTTGTTACTGAAGAAAGATTCATTAGGAGAATAAGAAAGATTGATAAATATGAGGCAGCTTAGATCAATAGAAGAAATACCAACTGGGGTAAATGTAATTTTGAGAATGGATACGGATTTGCCGGTGGATAAGGGTAAAATATTGGATAATAGTCGACTTAAAAAGTCTATACCAACGATTAGATATTTATTGGATAAGAGTTGTCGGATAGTTATCGTGGGGCATATGGGTAGACCTGAAGGGAAAGTCGTTCCAGAATTATCGTTAAAACCAGTGTATGTGGAATTGATGAGTTTATTGGAAAGTGATGGGCAAAATAGTATTGAAAGTGTGTTTATAGATGATATAAAAAATGAACAAAAAATTAGTTTGTCGCTATTAAATAATCAAATAATTTTTGGAGAAAATTTGAGATTTTGGAGTGAAGAAGATATGGGTGACACTACCTTATTTGAGGCAATTAAGAAGTATGTTTTTGTGTTGGTTAATGATGCTTTTGCTGTAGCTCACAGAAAAAGTGCTTCAATAATTTTACATCGAGAAATAGAAACTTATTATGGATTTGATTTTGTAGAGGAATTTGAAAAAATTAATAAAATTTTAGTTGATGAGCAAAGGCCAATGACAGTTATTTTGGGAGGAGCGAAGGAAGATAAACTTAAATATTTGACAGAGTTGACTGAAAAGGCGGATCAAGTGTTGATTGGAGGAAAACTACCGAAATTAATTAATAATGAAGAATTAATAATTAATAATCAAAAAATAAAAATAGCAAAATTGAGGGAGGATGGGTTGGATTTAAGTGAAGAGGACATAAAAATATTTAGTGAAATAATTAGTAGTTCAAATACGGTGATTTGGTCTGGAGCTATGGGGTTTTATGAAGATGAAAATTGTCGAAATGGAACAGAAAAAATAGCCATGGCGGTAGCTAACTCACCTGGTTATAAAGTAATTGCTGGGGGTGATACTAGCGCTTCAATAAAAGATTTAGGATTAAAAGATAAAATTGATTTTATTTGTTCAGGCGGTGGTGTAATGTTGGAGATGTTGGTTAAGGGTGATTTGCCAGCATGGAATTAGCTTGTCAGCCTATCAGTTATTCAGTTTATCAGTAAGACAGTGTAGAATTATTTATGACAAAAGATAAAAAAGTAATAATCGGGATTAATGGGTTTGGAAGAATAGGAAGTGTGGTTTTGAGGGCAATATTGACGGAAAGATATGATGTGGAAGTGGGGGCGATTAATACTACTGGAGAATTTGACATGGAAACTTTTGTAATGCAATTTAAGTATGATTCGGTTTATCATAGATTCCCAGAAAAAGTTGATTTTATTGGACCTAAAAAGGGCGGAGAAATAGGGAGATTGATTGTTGGTAGTAAAGAAATCCCCTTTTTAGGAGAGATGAATCCGGAAAATATAAAATGGAAAAATTATAATATTGATGTGGTGTTGGAATGTACCGGAGCATTTGCCAGTATGAAAGCAATAGCTCATATTAAGGCAGGGGCAAAAAAAGTAATTATTTCAGCCCCATCAAAAGATGGTAAAGTTCCAGTTTATATTTTGGGGGTAAATGAGGATAAATATAAAGGAGAAAATTTAATTTCCAATGGTTCGTGTACCACTAATTGTGTAGCTCCAATCGTTAAATTAATTGATCAGAAAATTGGTTTTCAAGAAGGAGTTCTAACCACAGTTCATGCGTACACTACAAATCAAAATTTAGTTGATGGAGGGGGTAAAGATGCTCGACGGGCTAGAGCAGCAGCAGTGAATATCGTACCAACAACAACTGGAGCGGCTGAAGCGGTAATAGCGGCTTATCCTGAGGTTGAAGGACGCTTTGGAGGAACAGCTATTAGAGTCCCGGTAATTTGTGGTAGTTATTCTGATTTAACATTTAAATTAGTAAGAAAGACTACGATTGAAGAAGTAAATTCAATTTTAGCTGAAGCTAGCACGACAAAAGAGTTGATTGGTAAATTAAAGGTTTCGTACGAACCAATGGTGTCATCTGATATTTTAGGTAATAATGCTTCATGTGTGGTTGATGCAATGATGACTAAAGTGCTTTCAGACGATATGCTAACTATTGGAGCTTGGTATGATAATGAATATGGTTACAGTTGCCGATTAATAGAAAATGCCATAGCAATATGCAAATAATTCCAACTAGTTTAGAAAAAGATTTTAATATTGCTCGCGAAAAGATTTTAAAAGTAAAAGATTTGGTGAGTTGGGTACAATTAGATGTAATAGATGGACAATTTACTCCTGGAAAAACTTATGAGTTGGAATTAATCAACTCAATTGAAGGGGTGGAAGATATGTTGTGGGAAACACACTTAATGGTAAAAGATCCAATAAAATGGGTAGAGAAATCAATTTTTGTGAATGCTTGCCGAATAATCGGTCATGTAGAAATGATGTCGAATAGAGAAGATTTTGTAAAAGCGGTGAAATCTAAAGGTTTAGAGGCAGGGTTAGCCTTTGATATTGAAACAGAAATAGATAATATCCCAGAAGAAACTGATTTAATTTTACTTATGGCCAGAAAAGCTGGTTTTGGTGATTTTCCTTTTGATGAGGAAGTTTATCAAAGAATTAAAAAATTAACGAAAATAAGAGAAATTAAAGGATTACATTTTAAGATTGGGATAGATGGAGGAGTAAATTCAACTAATATTGAAAAGTTAGAAAACGCAGGAGCAGAAATTGGCTATTGCGGAAGTGCTGTTTTTAATGGTAATGTGAAAGATAATTTAGAAAATTTGAATAATGCTGGTAAAAACTAATAAGATAATTAAAAAAGTTGCTATATTTGGTGGCGCTGATGCAAAAAAAACTGATCAATCCTTTATTGATGCTTATAACACAGCTAAAATATTGGCAGAAAATGGATATATCGTAGTTAATGGTGGAGGAGCTGGTATCATGTTGGCAGCAACATTGGGAGCAAAAGCTGGTGGAGGGAGAGTGGAAACTGTGGTTATCGACCCAAAGAAAAAAATAAAGAATTTTGAAGGATATAATCAAGAAAACCATGACGCAACAGACAAAATCTATAAAACTAAAAACTATCCTGAAAGATTAAATAAATTGATAGAAATTGGTGACGCATTTATTATTTTTAATGGTGGAGTTGGTACTTTATCTGAAGTTGGCTTGACTTGGCAAATGGCCAAATTTGAATATGCCGATCGAGAACATGAACCATTAATTTTTTTTGGAGATGAATTGTCAAATTTAGTTAATCAATTGATTGATAAACAAAAATATGACCCATTAGAAAAGAAACTTTATGAAGTTGTTTATACTCCAGAAGAAGTTTTGACGACAATCAAAAACAGAAAAGGCAGTCATAAAAACGAGAAAACTGGATGGGTAGAAAAATTGATGAAATTCTTTAATTAAGATATTCTGGGCGAGAATTGTTTTTGATAGTTAAAGGAATCGTTTCGGTTTTAATAATTTTATTTTTAGTTAAAGTAAGATTAATAATTTCTGATGTAGAAGTTTCTTTGGACCAGTTTTGATCAAAAATAAAGTTTCCAAGAGAATAATAGATAGGTTTGTTTTGATAAATTTCTTGGTTTTGAATGACATGAGGGTGATGACCATGAATAATGTCGGCACCAGCATCAACCATTTGATGGGCCAAAGTAACCCGCCAAGATTCGGCTTGAGGTAAATACTCATTTCCCCAATGGATAGAAACGATTAGCCAATCGACTTGAGAGTCGTATTTTGAAATAAGATTAATAATTTTTTGCTGGTTATCTTGTGGATTAGAAATTAAATCAAAACCTAAAATACCGAATTTGATACCATTAATTTCGATAGAATAAAATTCTGAATTAGAATTATGAGAATAAACATAACCAATATCCTGAGATGAGAGAAATTCTTTAGTTTGATTAAAACCGTCTTGGCCATAATTAAAAATATGATTATTGGCTAAGTTAAGGATAAATTTGTTTATTTTCAATTGAGGTAAAAATTGGGGATCACCGCAAAAAGTAAAAGTCCCCGTTTTGCCTTCGGGACAATTAGAAATGATAGGACTTTCAAGATTGGCGAGATTAAAATCATTTTGTTGGAGAATTTGAGAAACGCCCGAAAAACTCCAAGAAAAATCTTTTTTTTGTCTAGCAATAGTCGTGATATAGCGACCTAAACCCAAATCCCCCATTAAACCAATATTGACAGCGTTGATGGGTGTGGGAGTAAGTGTTGGTGAATAAAAAATTTGTGAAATTATTTTTGGTGGAGAAGGAGAAATAGTTTTTGATTGATTTAATTTGGTACGTGTTTGGAGAAAGTAAACGAATATAATAGCACTTAAAACTAATAAAAGACTGATGATTATTTTCTTCATTAAAGTTAGTTAATTATAGACTTATTAGTTTTTGATAAACTAGAGACACATGAAAAAAGTTTGGTTAATTATATTAATGTTATGTTCTGGCCTATTTTTAGGTGGGTGTAGCCTATCTAGTAAGAGATCGGCAGTAGAAATAGACAGCTATCCAGTGGCAAAGGTTTTTATAGATGGAAAAGAGATGGGGTTAACTCCTTATAGAAATAGAAATTTAACCCCAGGTGAAATTGAAGTAAGATTAGAAGCGAATGGAAAAAACTGGGCCAGAAAAATTAAATTACAAAATAATATTAGTACGGTGGTTGATTGGGAATTTGGCAATAAAAGTGATGACAATGGTGGCTATATCCTCTATTTGGAAAAAACTGGGGATAAAAATAAAGCCGGTTTGTTAACCAACACGGTGCCAAATAAATCAACTATTACCATTGATAATGAAATAAAAGGAATGTCGCCATTGAAAATAAATGATATTGGGCAGGGAGATAAACATATTGCTTTAAGTTACCCTGGGCATAAAACAGTAGATATTTTTGCCAAGTCTTTGAAAGGGTATCAATTGATAGTTGAAGCCGTTTTAATTGAAGATACGGTAATAGAAGATAATAAAGAAGAACAAGCGATAGAAAATCCTGATTTAGTGATAGCTCCACAACAAAAGACAGTGAAAATTAAGGAAACTGAAACAGGCTGGTTAAGGGTAAGAGAGTCAAGTTCTTCGGCGGCAAAAGAAATAGAAAAAGTTAATGCTGGATCTACTTATCCATTAATTGAAGAAACAACTGATTGGTATAAAATTGATTTAGGAAATAGTAAATTTGGGTGGATTTCTACTGGTTATTCCGAGAAAAGTGAATAAGAACAGTAAAAAATAGAAGAGAGAATCCAATAAAAACATAAACTTTTTGGCTACTATTGAGAAATAATGAAATAATTCCTAAAATAAGACTAAATAGCCAATAAAGTAGGGCGATATTTTGTCGGCTCCAGCCTTTTTTAAGAAGCTGGTGATGGAAATGTTGTCCATCACCAAGATAAACTGGCTGACGCTTAATCAAGCGACGAAGGATAGTAAAGATAGCATCAATCATAGGAATTCCTAGAAGGAACATTAAGGTGGCTAATTTAGCTCCGGAAAGAATTGAAAGGACAGCGAGAAAAAAACCAGCAAGACTTTTACCACTGTACCCGGGCATAATACTTTGAGGAAAAAAATTGAAAGGTAAAAATCCCAGATAAGCTCCACAGACAGCTCCAGCAAGGATAATTACAGGCCATTGGGTAATATCGGCAGAATAGCGAAAGGCCAAGACACCAATAAAAAAAGCCGAGATGGCTGTAAATCCAGGCAATTGGCCATCAACGCCAGTAGCCCAACCAACGATATTACTGCACCAAACAATCCAAATAATAGCAATAAGATCAGAAAGAATCCAAATACTATGTTGACCAAAAAAATCAAAATTAAGTTTTAAAATTGAAAGGTCGATAAATCCCCCAGTTAAAGGGTTAGAAATATAGGCGATCCCGATACCAGATCCGACAACAATAAGAGCAATAAATATGTTGGTTAAAAGACGGAATATAGGGCTAATATCTTTAATATCATCCCAAACTCCAACTATCAATCCAATCAAAGCGGCCAAAAGAATTCCAATTAGATGTTTATCTAAAGGCAATAGTACTAAAGAAGTGATTAAAATGGCAAAAAATATAGGAATTCCACCGCCTCGAGGAACTGGAGCAATAGCAGTAGCATTGTGAGTTTTTTTATCTTTTTGAATTGGAGATTCAACCCACTTGTTTTTTATAAAAAAATTTCGGACAAGTGGAGTAAAAAAATAAGAAACCAAACACGAAATTAAAATGGAAATTAAAAAAATAACCATAAATTAGGTAATAAGATAAACGATATGAAAAATGTCGACAAGAGATAAAAAGGAAAAAATTAATGATATAGCTAATAAGATTCTGGAAAGTAGAAGACTGGTTTTGACTAAACTAATAGAAAAAAGATGATTGATAAGGAGAAGAATAAGTGAAATTATTGGAAAAATAAATAATAGAGATGTTTGAGCTAATTGAGATTCACCCCAGGGTAATGAATAATACAAAGGAACCTGTGGAGGCAAAGAATTAAATTTCCAGAATAAAAAAGCAATTTGAGCGATGATAAAAATAATATTCCAGCGAAGGATTTTGGAGTTGATTTTTTCCTGCCAGAATCTACCAAGATTGGCTAATGGTTGAAAAATACTATTTAAATTCATATTTAGCGCTTTTGAAAAATAAGAGCAGAATTAATTTTTTTATCCAAAAAATAATAGCGATTGAGTATATCATCAAGCTCAGGGAAAGAGCGCTTTTCCGTTGGAAAATAAATTATAAATTTAGGAGAATTAAATTTAAAACTTTCTATGGTTTCAGAATAACCATTAAAATCAGTAATATGATAGGCCACGGTATAACGGCCAGAAGGAAGACGATCTGAAAGGGCATAAATATAAGGTTCATCTCCCCAAATAAAAATATGGTCATTTGGTGAGGAATTTTGTTTGATGTAATCAGAGACTTGGTTAGTGACAGAAACATTTGAACCAAAATAATTTAAATATTCAGTTGAATTGAAGCTAGTTAAATGTGAATAAAAATTACGATAATAAGATAAATTGGAATAAAAATAAAAATTATATTTTTTAATGGTAAAAACTAAGAATAATAGAGAAATTAAACTAATTAGCTTTAATAGATATTTTTTTTTGGGTAAAAGTAATCCTAAAAGCAAACAAAATGAAGGAAGAATTTGAATTAAATAATGAGGGTAAGGGCGAGTTGATAAAAGAGCACCAAAGATACAGGCAAAAAACCAACCAATAACTAAAAATTGTTCACGTTTAATTATTTCCTTGAAATGAAGAATAGTAAGGACGCCAAAAAAAAGGATAAGAACGGTAAATCTTTGAACAACCCCCCCACTACTGACTGATGAAGTTTGGTTGCCGGTACTCCACGAGGAAATATAAGAGAAATTTTGAAGTAAGGCTGAATCTAAAAATGATTTTGAAATGTGGAGAAAATAGAAATAAATGAAGTAAAAAAATAACGGGCTTAAAAAGCCAATACCCAACCAAAATGGTCGGGAAATATAATTCCAAAAATTCTTCTTTATCTCAGAGAAGTGAACAATTAAAAGATAAAAAATAAGAAAAAAAGTTTCGATAAAAACAGGAATTTTGATAGTAAAAGCTAGACCCAGTAGAAATCCAGAAAAATAAAGACTAAAATTTTTTGAAGATTTTAAAAAAAGTAAAATCCCGGCGATAGTAGGAAAAAGCATAAAAATTTCAGCATTGGCAATGTTGCCTTCAATAAGAGGAATTGAACTGAGAATAACAAATAAAACGGTAACGATTTTGGATAATTTATGATTGAGAATTTTTTGAGCAAAACGGTAAAAGAGATAAACGGTAGGAATCATTAATAAAAAAAGCATTAACCGAAATCCAAAAACTGTTTTAGCGATAGCCGCAAGATAATACAAAGTTGGAGGTTTGTTATCGTGGATTTGTTGGTAAAGAATTAAACCTTTTCTTATTCCTTGACCCAAAGTTAAATAAATACCTTCATCTCCATACCAATAAGGTTCAAAAAACGAAGGAATACGTAAAATTAGAAATAGGCTCCAGACAAAAATCCAATATTTGTATTTCGATAAAAAATAAGTCATCAATTAATGATAACTTAGTTATTAGCTTTTTTGTTAGTGGTTTTATATTCCAGTCTTTTGCCAAACAAAAGACGAGTGTGTGATTGGAGCCCAGGGAGGACAGACATCGTAAGAGTAGCGATAGGCATAAATGGCCATTGGAGAATATTTTTGAGAATATTAAAAAAGCCTTTCTTTTGACGAGCAGGACGAAGTTTCCAATCTAGGATGATTAAGGTGACTAAAGGAATTAAACAAATAGTTAAAATTATGTTTGAGATTCGAGGCAAATTAAAACCAAAAGTGGTTTGAAAAAATTTAGGATTAAGCATAACAGGGAGAGATGTTCCTAATGTTAGGATGAACCAATTGCTTGACCAAATGAAATGGGTTTGAAGAAGCTTAAAAATACGTAAAGCACGAGTGAAAAAAGGTATTTCTGGATGAAGTCGAGATTGTTCTATAGCATAAGGAATATCGATGGCTCCCCAAGCGTGACGAACACATTGGTTGTAACGATTTTTAAGGGCGGAAAAATAATTTTTACCATCTGGGGCATCAACTACTGTAGGTAAAAAAATAGGTTCAACAGCAGCTTTACCACCGGTAGCAAAAAAAGCTTGAAGAAAAATATGCCAATCTTCTGGAATCATATCTGGATCCCAATAGCCGCTTTGATCAATCAATTTGTACGAAGAGGAATAACAAGAGTAATTAAAGAATAAACCGTCAGGCTCTTGGATATTAGCAATATGAATAACATTACCTAAAATACCAGTAATACGGATAAGTGCTGGGACTTGATTAATATTGTTATGCCAAAAAATTGGAGATTGCCAAAAACGTTGATACCGAGCTGGATTAGAAGCAAAATTATAGGTGAGAGCGGAAAAATATTTAGAGTTAAAAATAGTGTCAACGTCGCAACTTGTCAGAGTGAGATGATTAATGTTGTATTTACCGGTATCGATAAAATGGGCTTTAAAATATTGAGCAGCGAATCTTTCATTACTATGTTTTCCGGCTGTTTCTCCAGGAATATTAGGAGGATGTTCAGTAAAGATAAGATCACCGAAAACCCCTTTATATTTTTTAGAAAAATAATCAACAGTTTTTTGATTATTTTCCTGACCAGCACGAGACTCTTGACCTAAAACAAGATGAAGTTTTTTAAGACTAATTTCTTGTTGAGCGGCTAAGCTGCTAACAGCCATTTCAATAACTTCTAGTGGTTCTTTGTATGAAGAAATAACGATTACATGATGGATTTGGTTATATTTTAACCAAGTAGAACGAAAATTATTTTGAAATAAATCTAACCAATTAGTATTATTGGCTTTTTTAATTTTAAAATAACCAATAACAGCTAAAATAGCTGATTTGAAAGATTGATAAAGCCAGTAAATTAGAAAAGCGATAACAAAATAAGCTACCGCCTTGGGAATTAAAACAGCACCCCAAACAGGGAATAAAATAGTCATCCAAGCAAAAAAGCCGGGAATCATCTCTAAAACACGATATCTTTTTGTATTTTTATTAACCATTATCTGGTGCTAATTATATCAGGATAAGATATGGGTGGAGATAGGATAAAATAATTTATGGAAATAGAATCAGCTTTAGAAGAAACAGTTGACTACGCCAAAAGGTTTAAAAGTAATCTTAATAAAGATGAAATAGGGAAAAGATTAATCTCTGATAAAGTGTTCCCCGAAAAAGCAATAGAAAAAGCAATAGAAAAAATAAAAGACAAAAAAAATAGATATTTTGAGAGTAAATTTGCTAAAGGATACGAAATGGCAAAAGAGATAGAGAAATATTTCAAAGATATTTTATTTTTAGGAATTAGTGGTTCAGTAGCCTCTGACCACCCAAAAAAAAATGACGATATTGATTTTTTGGTAATAACTAAAAAAAATAAATTATGGAAAACTAGATTATTTTTAAGATGGTGGATCTTTATAAGAAAAATCCCCCATCGAAAATATGGCAAAAGAAGTAAAAAAGACGAATTTTGTTTTAACCTATGGTTAGATGAAAGTAGTTTGTTAATGACTAAAAATAGGAGAATTTTAAAAAATGCAGTCGATTTAGTGTTATTAAAACCGTTAATAAATAAAAAACAAACTTATGAAAAATTTATTTTAGCTAATGATTGGGCGAGAAAATGGGTGGCAACACCTTATTGTAGACTGTCAGCTTGTCAGCCTATCAGCTTTTCAGATAAAACAAAAAATAAAAAAAATGATAAATTAGTAAATTGTTTGTATTTTTGGCCGCAGTATTGGTATATGAAGAGGAAAATTAGAGGTGAGGAGATTGGTTTACATAAGGCTTTTTTCCATGAACCGATGGTAAAATGAAGGATGAAGTGGTGGATTAAATTAATAATGGCTGTGGTGGCCTTTGGGATACTTTACGCCTCTTTTGTTATGGCAAGTTTGGATAGAGTGATTGATGACGAAACATTTGATCGATTAAGAAAAATAGAAATAAGTTATGTAAATTCAAAAGGCGAAAAGCAATGTTATAAATTACCAGAGAGTAACGTTTTACCAAATAATTTTTTTTACCCAATAAAAGAATTAAGGGATAATTTATGGGTATATCTTAGTAAAGATAGTATCAATAAATTAAAAGTGTTATTGTTGATTCGAGATAAAAAGGTTGAGGAAATTTTGCTATTGCAAAGGAATGGTTCTGATAAAAAAATAATTGATAGACAAATAAAAAAAATAGAAGAAATGTCTGATAGATTAAATACTGAGTTTGGAATTTTAGATAAAAAAAGACCAGAGGGTAAAGAAGTGCAAAAAAGAATTGAAACGGCTAATGAATTTTATAAATTTATTTATAAAAAATTTTTAGATGAAGAAAAAATAGAAAATTGCCATGAATAAAAAGAAAAATAAAAAAAAATTATGGATTTTGTGGGTAGTTTTGGGTATTTTAGTAATTGGTTTTTTGGCTTTTCTAGTAATAACGTTATTTCAAATTCCAAATCCAAAAAAATTATCGAGCGGTGATTATGATCAATCATCACAGATATTTGATAGAAACGGGAAATTGCTTTATGAAATTTATGCCGATAAACGACGAGTCCCAGTTGAATTAAATGAAGTGCCTGATTCTTTAAAGAAAGCAACTTTGGCAATTGAGGATGCAAATTTTTATAAACATGGTGGTTTTGATATAAAAGGGCTAATTCGAGGATTATATCGAACAGTAGTAGAAAAAAGATTACAAGGAGGGTCAACTTTAACCCAACAATTGGTAAAAAATGGTTTATTGACACCAGAAAGGACAATCTCTAGAAAGATTAAAGAAGCAATTCTGACGGTAGTAACAGAGGTGATGTATTCAAAGGATGAAATTTTAGAAATGTATTTTAATCAAACGCCGTATGGAGGAACTTTGTGGGGAGTACAAGCGGCAGCAAAAGGTATTTTTAATAAAGATGTTAAAGATTTAGATCTAGCTGAATCAGCGTTAATTGCTGGCTTACCAGCTTCCCCAACAAAATATTCCCCTTTTTCTTATCCTGAAGCAGCCAAAAATAGACAAGTGATGGTGTTAGATAGAATGTTAGAGTTAAAAATAATTTCTCAAGAAGAATATGAAAAAGCGAAAGAAGAAAAATTAAATTACTATGTTAATAAAACTGGGATTGAAGCACCTCATTTTGTGTTTTACGTTAAAGAATTATTGACGGAAAAATATGGGATACAAAAAGTAACTGAAGGTGGATTAAAAATAACTACCACTTTGGATTTAGATTTACAAAAAATGGCAGAAGCAACTGTTTCGGCGGAAGTGGAAAAATTAAAAAATTATAAAGTAGGAAATGGAGCAACGTTGATAACTGAGCCAAAAACTGGACAAGTGTTAGCAATGGTAGGGTCGATTGACTATTTTTCAAATGAGATTGATGGAAAATACAATGTAACCACTGCGTTAAGACAACCAGGTTCATCAATAAAACCAATAAATTATGCTATTGGAATTGAAACGGGAAAAATTACTGCTGCTTCAGTGGCTGATGATAGCCCAACTTGTTTTGGTCAAGAAAATCAAAAAAATTATTGCCCAACTAATTATGGAAATACTTATCATGGATTACAAACAATCAGAAATTCTTTGGCAAATTCATTGAATATAGCGGCAGTGAAAGTACTTTATTTAAATGGATTGGAAAATTTTGTAGCATCGGCATCGGCTATAGGATTAAGTACTTTTAAAGATGCTTCTAATTATGGATTGTCATTAACCCTAGGGGGAGGTGAAGTGACAATGACAGACATGGTGACAGCTTATGGTGCTTTAGCTAATATGGGGGTACGACAGGACTTGAACCCAATTTTAAAAGTGGAAGATCGAAAAGGAGAAGTTTTGGAAAAGTATAATTATAGCCCAGGTCCAAGAGTTCTGTCCCGAGAAACTGGATTTATTATTCAACAAATTCTGTCTGACGATGGAGCTAGAAGTATGGTTTTTGGTAGTGGATCGATGTTGAAAATTAAAAATCATCCAGAAGTCGCTGTTAAAACAGGGACAACTAATGATATGCGGGACAATTGGACAATTGGCTACACTCAAGATTATGTGGTGGCTACTTGGGTAGGAAATAATGATAATTCAAAAATGGGTGGATTAGTATCGGGAACAACTGGAGCGGCACCAATATGGAATAAAATTATGACTCAATTGTTGATTGATAAAGAGATTAAGCAGCCAACCAGACCAGCAGGAATCGTAGGAATGTATGTTTGTAATTTGACTGGTGGAGCAGTGCCGGCTGAAGGATGTGAATCGCATTACGAATATTTTAAAAAAGAATATTTACCACAAAAACAATCAATAGCCAGACAAAGCGTCTTGATTAATAAAGATACTGGAAGAATAGTTGTAGATGGAGAGGAAGCACCAAATTCTGAATGGCAAGAACATACGGTAATAACAGATATTGTAGAAGCAAAGGTATGTTTGGATTGTCCGGGACCAGAAAAACCACAAGATGAAAAAACAAAAAACCTGCCAGTATTAATTAAACAATGAAGTTATTGGAAATAATAATAAAAATTTTAAAAGGAATTGGATTTCCGGTGGTGTGGTTAGTAAAGTGCTTTTTCTTTTTTGGAAAAGAAATTTCTGGTTTTACTTTGGAATTGGTTAAAAAAATAAAGACTTTGAAACTAATAAAAATTAAATTGCCGAATTTAAAATTCTCAAAAGTTAACTTCCCAAAATTTAAAAAAATAAAGATTAAGTTACCAATTTTAAAATTACCAAAATTCCGATTTAAATTAAAAATAAAAAACGGCTGGGTTTGGTTAGTTTTAATATTAATATTTTTTGGAACTGGTGGCTTTTGGTTTTATGAAAAAGTAATTAAAGATTTACCAGATATTAATCTGATCTATAATCCGCCCAAAATGTCGACAGTAATTACCGATAGAAACGGAGCGGTGTTGTATAAATTTTATGAAGATGAAAATCGAACGTGGATATCATTGAAAGATATGCCAGAAGATTTGGTTGAAGCAACTATAGCTATTGAAGATAAAAATTTTTATAAACATCATGGATTATCAGTTAAAGGAATTATTAACGCGGTGAGATACAATTTTGTCAAAAATGGTGAAGATAAACCTAGAGGTGGTTCAACAATTACCCAACAATTAGTTAAAAATGTATTTTTGAGTAACGAAAAAACTTTTAGTAGAAAAATTAAAGAGGCAATTTTGACTTTATTACTTGAACAAAAATTGAGTAAAGATGAGATTTTAGAAAGATATTTAAATCAAGTATCGTATGGGGGTGAAGCTTATGGAGCTGAGCAAGCAGCCCAAAAATATTTTGGTAGAGATCTAAAAGAAATTACAACTTTAGAAGCAGCATATTTAGCAGGATTACCCGCAGCTCCAAGTTCATATTCACCTTATGGGAGTAACCCGGAGCTGGGAATGATAAGAGCTAAACACGTAGTTGAAGAGATGGTTTCAACTGGATATTTAAATTCAGTACAGGCAGAAAAAATTTTGAGTGAAAAAATTCAAATTAAAACTAATAATAGAGAAATTAAGGCGCCTCATTTTGTGTTTTATGTCAAAAAATTATTGGAGGAGAAGTATGGCTATAAAAATTTGGAGAAACAAGGGTTAACGATTAAAACAAGTTTGGATATAAATATTCAAAACGAGGTTCAAAAAGTAGTAACTGAAGAAATTGAAAAAGTTAAAAAAATGAATATAAGTAATGGAGCGGCGTTAGTGATAGACGTTAAAAACGGAGATATTTTGGCAATGGCAGGATCAAAAGATTATTGGGCTACAGATATTGATGGAAAATATAATATAACAACGGCTTTGCGACAACCAGGGTCATCAATAAAACCAATTAATTATTTATTGGCTTTAGAAAATGGGTGGAATATGGCATCAACTATTGATGATTCGCCAATCAGCTATCAAGTAAAAGGACAAAAACCATATACGCCGCAAAATTATAATGGAAAATATATGGGCAGAGTAACTTTAAGAACGGCGTTAGCTTCTTCACTAAATATCCCATCAGTAAAACTTTTAAATGAAAATGGAGTGAATAATATGATTGATTTGGCTCAAAAGTTTGGAATAACTACTTGGGACGATAGAAGCAGATTTGGATTATCTTTGGCCTTGGGGGCGGGTGAAGTAAAAATGACAGAAATTTCTCAGGCTTACAGTACTTTGGCTAATTTAGGAGAAGAGATAAAAATTAATCCAATTTTAGAAATTGATAATTATTTAGGAGAAAAAATATACACTAAAGAAGTAGAGAGAGAGGAAAAAATAAAACCGGAAAATGCTTATGTTTTAAATGATGTTTTAAGTGATAATCAGGCTAGATCCCCTATTTTTGGGGCAAATTCAAAATTGGTGATAAAAAATAAAACAGTAGCAGTAAAAACTGGGACAACAAATAGCTTAAAAGATAACTGGTGTATCGGATGGACACCAACATATTTAACAGCGGTATGGGTGGGAAATAATGATAGCCAACCGATGAGTTGGGTGGCTTCGGGAGTAACTGGGGCAACACCGATTTGGAATAGAATTATGACTGATTTACTAACTAATAAAGAAGATGAAAAATGGGAAGCGCCACACAATTTAGTTAAGAAAAGTATTTGTGGAAAAGAAGAATGGGTAGTAGAGGGCAGCCAAATAAAAGTTAATTGTATTACCCCTAAACCAACAGAAACAATTTAGTTTTGAGAAACGGAATACCAATAGGCTTGATCGATAAATGAGGAAATATTTTGAGAAAAATTTTCTGATTTATTGGTGTCTTGAATAATAAAAGTTATTTGGCTATTGGGCAAATTAATAGTAAGACCATAAATGTTGGAGGAAGTATCTAGTTTTTCTTGGAATAAAAGACCTTCGGGAAGACCGGAAATAATGTTACTGGTTTCAGTTGATTTAGTTTTAGATAGCTCAGAAATAAAATTAGTTATATTTGAATTAGAAAAATTATATTGATAAATAGAGTTATTTAAATCATTATTTTTGAAAATGATGGCTGATAGTTTTTGATCAGACAAAAATTTATCTAAATCAGAAGATGAAATACTGGTGGAAGTTTTTGTTTCGGTATTAGTTTTAAAATTTAATTCGGGAAATTTAAAGTTAAAACTAAAATTTAAAGGATGAGGTGAGGCAGTAAAAGACTGGATACTTTTGACACTCCAAAAAACTAAACTTAAACCGGCAGTACCGATTAAAGAAATTAAAATCATCCGGCGTTTGGATTTTACTTTTTTTGCAGCAACAACTTCATCTGATTCTTTGGTTATTTCAGAGTCAGATAAAAAGTTATTGTTTAGTTTTTTGCCTTTCTCAGGTTTTGGAAGCATAAAGAAAAATTTCTAATATCTAATTTCTAATAACTAAATTAAGTTTTAATTTGTTTTAATGTAAGTAAACCGGATTTGGAGCCGAGGGCGGAGACGACGGAGGCGGAATTTTTGACAGACCAGAAGAGGGCGTCTTGGGGGGATTTTTGATGAATTAAGGCAGCTACAAAAGTGGAACCAAAGGCATCTCCAGCGCCGGTTTCATCGACTGGATGATGATTAACGGCTGGGGAATAAAATTGTTGATTATTGGAAAAAACATAAGCACCATTGGCACCGGCAGTAATAGCAACGACAGGAAGATTCAGTTTATGAATTAAGTTTTCGGCGATAATGTCGTCAAAAGACTGATTAAATAACATTTCTGATTCTTCACGATTTAATAAAAGGAAATCAACCATTTTGACTAAACTAAGGATACGGCGGCGACTTTGCAGTTCGCGTTTGCCTGGGTTTAAAGCAATTTTAATATTGTTTTCTTTAGCAAAACCGATGATAGTTTCTAGCAAATCTAAATTACCTTCTAAAGAAGTGATATAAAACCATTTAGTTTTTTTGATTTTATTCCAAAGAATATGTTTTGAGTGAAGGCTGCCTTGACCTCGGTTAGTAAGAATGGAGCGACCACCACCAGTAGGAACAATAATTACCGAAAAATCTGTAGTATCTTTTTTATCAGCATAAATAAAATCAGAAGAAACTTTATTTTTTTGAAGGTCATCAAAAATATATTGGTTAAGGTAACTTTGACCAATTAAAGAAATTGGGGCTGATTTTAATCCAAGACAGGAAAAGGCGACAGCTGAATTGGTAGCTCCCCCGCCGCTACAAATAAGACTGTGACTGATTTCATTTTTTGATGACGGTTTAAGGCCAATGACTTCTTTACTAATGATTAAATCTTTTGATTCGATAAAAATATCAATAGTAGCAGAACCGATAGAGATGACATCGAATTGTTTATTTACAGATTTTTTGGGCAGCATTAATTAAAGCTTTGGTACCTATGCCGTAGAAATCATAGAGTTGAGTACAATCTCGGGCAGATTGACCAAATTGGTTATTAACGGACAGATTAATAAATTTTGGCGATAGCGAAAAAGATAAAACTAAATCAGCCACTACTTGGCCTAAACCACCATTTTTTTGGTGATCTTCAAGGCAAATAAGTCGGCCAGTTTTTTTGACACTTTTTAAAATTGTTTGAGAATCGAGCGGTTTAAGTGAAGAACAATTGATAATTTCTAGGGAAATATTGGGTAATTCTTCTTGAGCTTCAAAAGCCTCAAATAAAATAGGGCCGTAACCAACGATAGTAATATCTTTGCCTGTTTTTAAAACTTCTGATTTACCAATTTCAAAATTTGTTTTTGGATTAGAAATTACTGGAGTATCTGGACGGAACAAACGAAGATAAGCTGGACGATGGCTATTAGCCATAGCAGTGGTAATTTTTTCAGTTTCAATAGCGTCTATAGGAACAAAAACTTCCATATTGGGAAGCGTAGTCATAAGAGCAATATCTTCAAGCATTTGATGAGTGGCGCCTAAATCGGCAGTGCCTAGACCGGCGTGAGAGCCAACAATTTTGACATCTAAATTGTTGTAGCAAATTGACTGGCGGATAACGGCCCAATTAAGAGCCGGAGAAAAACAGGCAAAGGAACATAAAAAAACAGTTTTACCAGCTTTGGCTAAACCAGCAGCCACAGCGGCGGCGTTATTTTCAGAAATACCACATTCGATAAAGCGGTCAGGATAGGTTTTAACAAAATCTTGCAAACTTACGGAGGACATTAAATCCATACTAACGACATATAAATTCGGATTAGTCTTAGCTAATTCAAAAATAGTTTTACCAAAAGCTTTTCGAATTGGTTGATTAGGTTGAATAATGTTGGAGTTCATTTTTAGCTAACAGATAATCTGACTCAGGTAAATTTTTAATGTCATGATATTTAAAATTATTTTCCATAAAACTAATTCCTTTACCAAGTGTAGTTTTGGCAATAA
>Ga0209373_10001852_pt1 | contig 23230 bp, 26 predicted proteins | sample Higcelweek5metaG_FD_187173 | JGI IMG/M metagenome (GOLD analysis project Ga0209373, IMG submission 187173) | Freshwater pond sediment microbial communities from the University of Edinburgh, under environmental carbon perturbations - High... | ecosystem: Environmental > Aquatic > Freshwater >... | reverse complement strand
GCACCCGGCGCCGGTCCAGATGCCCATCGACCGCGTGGGCGTGAAGGACTTGCAGCTGCCGCTCGTGGTGCGCGACCGCGAATCCGGCGAGCAGCACACCGTGGCCCGCGTGGACTTGGCCGTGGACTTGCCCGCCGCCTTCAAAGGCACGCACATGAGCCGCTTTGTGGAGGCGCTGGAGAACTGGGAGGAACAGCTTTCGCGCGCGTCGCTCAAGAAGCTGCTTTCTGATATCTCCGTGCGGCTTGAGGCGCGCCGGGCCTATGCCCGCTTCGATTTCCCGTATTTCCTGCGCCAGTCCTCGCCCATGAGCAAAGCCAAGGGCCTTATGGGCTACTCCTGCTCGGTCATCGGCGCTTATGAAAACGGACAGCTGGATTTCACCCTGGGCGTGGACGTGCCGGTGATGACCGTGTGCCCATGCTCCCTCGCCATCAGCGACATGGGCGCGCACAGCCAGCGCTCGAATGTCAGCATCCACGCGAAGTTCAAGGGCTTCCTGTGGCTGGAGGACCTGATCGAGATCGCCGAGTGTTCGGGGTCCTCCCCGGTGTACACGCTGCTCAAGCGGGAGGACGAGAAATTCGTCACCGAAGCGGCCTTCGCCAAGCCCGCTTTTGTGGAGGATGTGGTCCGCTCCGCAGCCAAGGGGCTTTCCGAACACGAGAAAATCACCTGGTTCAAGGTCGAGGTGGAATCTTTTGAATCCATCCACGGCCATTCTGCCCAGGCATCTATTGAAAGTTTTGTGAATAGAGGGTAGGAAAGAGACGTAAATGCCTATAGCCCGAGGCTAGGCATGGAGGAAATGTGACTCTCGACGTTGGTTGGAGCGAACAGGCCGTTACGGCCCTTGATCTCGCCGCCCTGTCCGCGTCGGAGAGCATCATGAGCTCCTCCAGCCAGGACCGCCAGAGCGGCCAGTCGTCGCCCTTCGCCGACACGGCTGGAAGCTCCTCTTCCGCATCCGGCGCGGTGGAGCTGACCAACGGCAGGGTCTACGATTCCGGGGCGATGGGCCTGCAAGACGCGGCAACGCCCACGGACTACGCGTCCGGGGAATTGCGGCCCATGACCGCCACCGATGTGGGCGGCGCGCAAGACCGGCTCCGCGATATCACGAGTTTTACGCAGCTGGACCAGGCCTATTCCTCAAGCCTTGCGGCTTCGGCCTATACCGACCAGCAGTACCTTGGACGCATTGTGGATTACACGGCGTAGCGGAGAAGGAGGCGGAACATGAGCGATCTTTCCATTAGCGCACAGGCCCTCGGGGCTCTGGACGTCTCTCTCAACACCACCGCCCATAATATCGCCAACATGAGCACCGAGGGCTACCAGCCCCTGCGCACCGACTTCGCCGACGGCCCAGGCGGGCAAGGCGTCGAGGTTGCGTCCATCTCCCGCGCGCAGTCCGGCGGGCCGGATCTGACCCGCGACATGGTCGGCCTGATGCAGATAGACCAGGCCTATTCGGCCAACGCCGCCATGATCCGCACGGGAGAGGAGACCTCCGGCACCGTGCTGAACATGATCGCCTAGGCGCATCCGCGCCGCCTCGGCCGAGCCTCCCGGTCTTTTCTCTTGCCTATTCTTCTTCCTCGTCCTCCATCATGGCGAAGGCGTCCTGATCGGCCTTGCACTTGGGGCAGGTCCATTCGGGCGGCAGATCGCGCGCTTCCGTGCCGGGCGCGATGCCGCGCTCGGGGTCGCCTTTTTCAGGATGGTAGATGTAGCCGCACAAAAGGCAAGCGCAACGCATGCTGTTCTCCAAATTTTTCCCGGCAATTGCCAGTGGTTGCAGGAGCGGGGCGCAGAGCGCCCAGACTAATCGCGTGTGCGGAGGCTACCCACCCCGGGGGGCGGGCGTCAAGGGTAAGCTTTTGGCGCGCTTTGTCCGATAAGTGGGGCAGCGCAGCCACGGCCTTGCCTGTGGCGAATTCCGGCGCAAGGGAAGGCGGTGCCGCATGGCGAGCTCGACAATCACTGGCGCTCCCGCATGCGGCGGTCCGTGCGGACGTCCGCAGGTCTCCATCGTCATCCCCAACCACAACTATGCCCGGTTCCTGCCCGGCTGCCTGCAATCGATCCTGGCACAGACCGTCAGTCCCAAACACATAGAAGTCATCTTTGTGGATGACGAGAGCAGTGACGGATCGCTGGAATTGGCGCACAAGCTGCTTCCGGCCATGCCCTTTGCCGGGCACCGCGTCATATCCCTGCCGCGCACCGGCAGGCCAGGCCCGGTGCGCAACGCCGGACTGGCCCTGGCCAAAGGGCAGACGCTGCTCACCCTTGATCCGGACGACGAGCTTTTGCCGGATTTTCTGACGAGCTGCCTTGCGGCCTTGGACCAAGGGGCCGATGTTGCCTACGTGGACTATTTGCAGGTGGAAGGCGACGACCGCCGCGAGGCGCGCCTGGGCGCGTACCACAAATTTCTGCTGGCCAACCAGAACATCCTTTCGCCCACGGCGCTGTTCCGGCGCGTGCTGTGGGACCGGGGCGCGCGCTACCGCTCGGTCACGCTGTATGAGGACTGGGACTTCTGGATTCAGCTGGCGCTCAAGCGGGCGCGCTTCGCCCACGTGGCCACGCCGCTCTATCTGTACCGCGTGCACGGGAGCAACTTCTCCACCGTTGCGCGCCAGGACGACGCCCTTTCCAAGGCGCGGCTGGTGCTGGAGAACGCCGGCTTCTTCCCCTCATGGACCCAGGCCTGGGCGCGCGACGTGCTGCACCGCGACCCCTGCACCGACCCCATGGGGCGCGGCATCATCCCCATACTGCCGGAACACGCGGCCCGCCGTCTGCCGCTGGAACCCATCCTCATCTGAATCTGACAGATCTGACAGCCGCCCGCCGTTGCGCTTGTTCAGGCCTTGTGGTCCAAGCGTTCCGCCCGGCGCGCTGGCGGAAAGGGTGAGCGAATCCTGGCGCTCCTGTCTGCTCCATCTCTTTTTGAATCTTTTGCGTTGTTTTTGACTGGCCGACTCACCGGCTTGACAAGACTCCGAAAGAGGTTGAACGTTCAGTCAAATTGACCAGATGGTCAAAGAGGTGCTGATGGACAATCGCCGCGCCTTGCTGAACGCCGCAAAGAGCCTTGTCGCCGCCAAAGGCGTCAAGGCCGCCACCATTGCCGCCATCGCCACCAAGGCGGGCGTGGCCAAAGGCCTGCTTTTCTATTATTTCGAAAACAAGGAAAGCATCATCCGGGCCGTGGCCCAGGAACTGGACGCAGGCTACACCTCCGCCCTGCGCGCCTTGCCCAGGTCCGCCTCCGCCCTTGAGAATCTGCACGCGCTTTTCAATCACCACTTCGCATTTCTCGATCAGAACCCGGAAGGGGCGCAGTTCTTGTACCAAAGCGCCTCGGCACGGCAGGGGCATGGGGCCGTCGGGTTCTATGAACACCTCTATGCCGATATTCTGGCGGTGCTGGAGCAAGGCGTCGCCAAGGCGGAGTTTCAGATTCGGGACACTGAGGAGCTGGCTTACATGATCCTTGGCTCGCTGCATGGCATTGGGCGCTTGAAGCTGTTTGAGTTCAAGCGCGACTACGATGCCGCTAGGCACCTTGCCTTGTTCTATGACGCGGTGCTGCTGCCGCTCGGGCAAGGCTTGATGAAATGAAAACGCCCCGCTGTGGGACGGCAAAAACCCGGTGGACGACGGTTGCCGCCTGCTGGCGATATCGGGCGCAAGCCCGGGGAGGCGAGAATGAGCCTTGCTGATGTGGGCGCCGTAGTTGGCGCATTGGCTGTGTTGGCCCTTATTGCATTCTTCATGTACAAGCAGTGCATCAAGCACTAACCAAACAAAAAGCCCCCGGCGGTAACTTCCGCCGGGGGCTTTCCGCTTTCTCCTAAGCATCCCCGCCCTGGCTATGGCTTCACGTAGGCGTATCCCTCGCGCTGCAGCTTCACGATGTGGACGATTCCGGCCGGGACCACCTCGGCTTCGGCCACAAGGTCCTCCTGTGGGATTTTGCGTTCCCGCAGCGCATTCGCGCACACGAAAAAGCGGACCATGCGGCCGCGCAAGCGGGTTATCGTTTCCGCGTGCTGGCAGGACTCCCTGCGCAAGAGCTCCACGGCCTTTCCGTTCAGCACAATGGCGATGGCGAAGGGTTCCTTGATGCCCGCGCCCGCGTAGTTCTCCGCGTTGCGCAGGGCAGTGGCGAGGCTCGCCTCGTCAGTATCCACATGAAGCAGAAGGTCATAATTCATGAGGCGCTCCTCTTGCGGGCGCAATGCATGCGCGCCGACGCTTTGGACATTCTGGGGCAGCGGCGTCAAACCGCCTGCTCCTGTTCCGCTGGTGCTGAACATGCGCCAAGGCCAGGAGAAAGAAAAGCGCCCTTAGACGGTATTTTCCGCCATTCCGTCGACGATTGGCGCACAGCATCTGGTTCCGGCGCGGGTGACAGTTTTTCGACAGGGCATTGGCAGGCGCTGCTGTGGCGGAGCGCAAAAGCGCGTGGTTTCGCTACGGAGTGCGCATGCGTAGGAAGGAAATGCCTTGATTGAGGCGGCAATCCGCTGGAGAGAGCCCGCCAGTCTGGTATTCTCGGGCGATTGTGGAACAATATTTGCTTGATTGGTACGCAATGGTGTCACGCAGCCTCTGGCGCGAGCCGAACGCAGGAGCAAGGAGCCCTCAATGTACAAGGAACAGCAGTCGAGCCCAGAAGACCTCATCCGTTACGTCATTCATCTGCTGGCCCAAGGCGTGCCTGCGGACTTCAACATGCTGTACCGGCAGCGCCAGTTCGACAAGGCCGCCTCCGCCATCGGCGATGACTGCATGGTCATGGACTTTGCGTACGAGCAGCGCCATGCCTTCTACACCTATGTGTACAACCGCATCGTGGGCAAAGCTCCGGTGGATTATCTGGAGTTCGGCGTGGCCGGAGGAGAAAGCTTCCGCTCCTGGCTGGGCTTGAGCAAGCAGCCCGAGTCGCGCTTCTATGGCTTTGATTCCTTTGAGGGGCTGCCGGAAGATTGGCAGGCGGATTCGCCGAAGGGCGCCTACAGCACGGGCGGGCAGATCCCCCAGGTTGACGATGCCCGCGCGGCCTTCGTCAAAGGCTTGTTCCAGCAGACCGTGGATGCCTTCAGCCTTGCCTTTACGCCGCAGAACCGGTTGGTGCTGCACATGGACGCGGACTTGTATTCCTCCACGCTCTATGTGCTCATGATGATGAATCGGCACATCCGCCCTGGCACGGTCATTCTTTTCGATGAGTTCACAGCCCGCGGCTTCACTGATGAATACGCTGCGCTGGAGGACTTCTGCCTGGCCTGCGGCCGGAGCTATGCCGTCCGGGCGCGTCGGCGCGATTTCGTCAAGCTGGCTGTGGAGATAACGGCCTAGCGCGGGGAACGGCGCAGAGCGGAAGGGAGCTGCGCAAGCGCGGTGGGTAGAGAGATTTTTGAGCATTTGGCCCGGTCTTGCCGGGCCTTTTCATTTATTCCTTCTTCGCGTGGTCGGAAATCGCCGCAAGGCATTCGGGGCAGACATCGCCGCCATAGCCGAAGGTCTTCGACCACATCCGGTCGCCGCTCAGGCACATGTAGCCTTCAACGCCGACGGTCACGGCCGTGGTCGCCGCCTGGCAGAGGGATTTTGGCAGGCAGATGCAGCCCTTGCCCGCGCCTGGCTTGGCCTCGAAAATATGGGACTTGCCTTGTGCGCTTTTGTCCTTGGGCATTCTGAGTGTGTAGATCGTCATGAGCCCCCGGCTTTTGCAAGATTTGCTGGTTGGATTGAGGTCGGCGAGATCGGGCGAGTCGTGCCGCGGGGGAACGATTTGGGAGGGAGTCGGCCGAATAGAACACGTAACATCATTGTATGGCTCAGCATATTCTGTTGCTGAAAATGCCGATGCCCCCAATTATGCCCCCGCTCTAGCAGGCTGCCCCCATAATTTCCCTCCTCAATTACTACCTTCAGGCGGTATGTAGGTCAACGCAAAAGGCCGGAAGCTCCCGCCTCCGACCTCTCCCTTCCCCTTTTCGCCTCAAGTGTTCCCGATACTCACTGAGCAGCGCCCGCCACATTGGCGGCCCACGCTTTCCATTCTCCCCCCGGTCATGTACAGGTCGGGCAAGGTCAAGAGAGCGAGTTTGGACGGAAGTTGTCCTAGCGCTCTGGTACGGGTGCTATCTATGAGCATAATGTCCAGATTCAAGGCGTGGCTGAACAAGCCACACCCATACCAGAAAGCCATGATTGAAGCTCGCTGGCGCGAGGCGCGTGGCCTGGGTGAGCTGCTACCTCTCGCCAGGGAGATTGCGGCAGATTACGGAAAGGCTCTTGAGCAGCGGCCCACTTATGCTGTGGTGATTGACTCAAACATGCTTCCATACTCAAAGAATACAATAAAACAGGCACTTACACTCCTGATTGCGGCAGAAAATGATTTGAAGCTAAAAGAGATGATGAAGTGTGCTTTTATTTGCATTGCCGATTGGCAGGATGGAGTTGGAAGAGTTCCGATAACCGTGCCGAGGGACGTTGCAGACACGGCTGGATTTGAGCGTCTTGCAAAGTTCTCGCAGATGATCTCCGACGAAAATCAGAAGCTCAACACGATCATTGAAAATATCTAGCCCGAATACTCACTCGCAGAGCGGCAATGTAGCTCCACGAAATCAGGGCCGGGAGCATTGGTTCCTGACCCTTAAGTCTTGTCCCCGCTTTCGCTTTGCTTACCCTGTGCCAGCCTTTGTCTGATGTACTGCCGAGGCGGAGGTATGGGAGAATCGTAACCCTGTCTGAGTCACTCTAACCCTGTTGACATTTGAGCTGGGGTCGATATACTTAAGCCACGGGTAAATCCTGGGTAGCCGTGAAGCCTTCGGGCCTCATAAGTGTGCTAGAGTACACCGGCCCCAGGGTCCGTTAAAAAAACCGGGACAAGTCCCGGTTTTTTTATTATCAGTTACTCCATGTTTGTACTTATCGATGAAAGCGGAGACTTAGGTTGGTCTTTCGAGAAACCATATGGGGTTGGTGGTTCAAGCCGTTTCTTGTCCATAGCCTTCCTCATCTGTCCAACCCCTAAGCTTCACTTACCAAAACGATGCGTGAAAGACCTTTATGAGCGGTTAGGAAAGCCTGCAAGCCAAGAAATCAAGGCAACAGAGTTGGCCTCTGCGGATAGAATATTCTTTGCTGATAAGGTCGTGAAGCTTCTTGATCACAATCCTGACATAAAAATTGCTGCAATTACTGTAAAAAAGAAGAATGTCTTGGAGCATATACGCAATGATGCGAATAAGCTGTATAACTACATGATAAAGCTGTGCCTTGTCGACTACATAAAGACATTTCCGGTCGTTACGTTGGTCCCAGACTCAAGGTCTATCAAGGTGAAAAGTAAAAACTCACTTGCGGAATATTTGCAAATACATCTTTGGTTTGAACTAAATTCATCTACAAAAATTCACTATACACCACAAGAAAGCCATAAGTATTTAAACCTACAGTTTGTTGACAATATCGCTAATATTGTTTGGCGCAAATATGAAAAGAGCGATAGCGCTGCATTTAATACGGTAAGGAAAATTGTGGATGATAAAACGCTATTCTTTTGAGACCTTGATATCGCCGCACAAGCTATTCCAAGCCCCATTCGACTCGTAGCCATATTGGTATTATCGGAAGCTCACGCTCCAGGCCCTCAGCCCTGTTCACCCTGCCAGCTTCATCAACTCCCGCATCTCTCGCAGCAAGGCCCGCATGTGCCGCCGCCTGGTTATGTGCTCGGCAGAGTACCGCCCGTGCTTCCAGACATTGCGGTTGCACTTAGGGGGGCCGGGAGATTTTCCGCCATGCAGTTTACAGCGCCCGGTCGGCATCGTGGGTTGGACCCACCGCCAATGAAGGGGGAACGCACCTATGCGCAGATTGTCTCCGCCGTGCTGTCCGTCCAGGTATGCCGGAACTCCTGAAACCACTCCTCAGCAATGGCCTGGAAGCTTTCCTCTTGGGCGCGTTCAACCGCTTGCTGGGCTTGCTTGACGGCCCCAGGGGCAATGCCTTTCCGCCAAAAGAGAATGGGCCTCGAAAGCCTTTTGCCTGGCTCCTTTGGGGGCATCCTTCGCGGCTTGCGACAGGGGCACCTCAGGATATGCCCCATGGTGCCAATAGACACAATTAGAGAGTACCGGACATTAGTTCCGGTATTTTCTAGTTGATTTTATTGGTGTTTTGTATTGTTTTGGGCAGAGAGATATTATCATTTGGCGGGGGGGAGTCCGTCGAATAGAAGCAGCAACTATACGATTTTAAAATACTTTAAGCTATTAATTTTTTGGTGTGATACCAAAAGTGATACCAATATTTTTTAAGCTGCCCTCCATATTGGCACCGGGAGCACCCCAGGCAGAGGGGGGAGGGGCGATCACTGTTTGGCGAAGCGCTAGCTTTTGGCAGCAGCGCTTTTGCCCTCAAGTATTGTCTCAAGCTCCTTTATCGCTGCCCGTTCTAACTCCCATGCTTTGTTGCGAAGGCTGTTGGCCTTGAGGACCATGCCGCCCACCTCGTCCATTTCTTCTGTTGTAAGCAAAGGTAAAGGCAGTGAACGAAGCATATAACGGTCAATTTCAAGTATTACAGCACCATATGAGAACTTCTTTAGCAAGCAATTTCCATGTGGCGAGGCAAGCCATGCGTATATGTAGCCTGGATTAACTGATTTAGATGCTGTAACCCTGAGTGTGTGTTGATTGGCAGCCCACCCATTCATGTATTGCGGGATAATTTCAACATTCCCAATTGTGCCAGAACAGGATACAGTAATCATGTTAGTCTTTAAACTTATTTCTTTCATATCCTTTGTGTGTGCGCCACTGGCGAGATGCTTCACATCTATTGGGTCAACTTGTGAAATCTGCTTGCTGTTGAGCATGGGGATGCCGCCATTGCGCACATAAACACGGCTTCTGAATTTCGTAACAGCCAAAATCTCACTACAAACCCTCTTGTCCCCAAGTGGAACTAGCTCAAATCCGGTTAACCCAAGGGCCTCGATGACCTTCATGGCGAGTGCCGAATGATAGCTGGCGTCCAGTCTCCCTTCTAACTCCTTAGCTTGAATAACCGTTACAGGAGAACGGCTCAAGTTCTTCTCCAGCATCTTCAATGGGGGAAGACCCAGTCGGTTGAGCAGCAGGGCTTCAGCATCATCTAGAAGAATATTCGCATCATCTCGTTTGCTAACAGCTTCAAGCATCTTCGAGCCGATAGATGTCTTGATGATGGGGTGCAAGTCAGGGATAAGTATTCTGGACATATGCTCAGGTTCAATGTGCTGGATCACAGCGCCATAAACGATCCCAAGTAGTTGCCGTCGCCCATAGGAACTTCTTAAAAACGCAATGAGATAGCCGCTGTCTGTAGAATTGTCGGCTATAAGACGAATTACGTCTTCCGAGATGGCTTTTCCGCTTAGCGATTTTCCCGCTAATGAACTATTACCAATTGTGCCAGAACGTGATATAAGTACATTGCCATGTTCAACCTTCAACCTATCAATTTTTTTCGTCTTGTTGCTTAGAAATTTGTCTGGGCGTTGTCGTGTTGAAATAATATCAGCACTAGTGAAGAAGGGCACTCCATGGTCTTGTTTAACAAAAATCCTTTTGAACCTAAAGGCGCTGTGCGCCTCGCGGCATAGTCCTTCGGAGCCGTACACGGGCACTAATGTCAACCCGGCCGCTCGCATTATCTCCACAGCATTCCGTGCCTCTGGGGCGTAGCAGGAGGCTTCTAAACGCGTCCCAGCGGCGACAACCTCACTCAACTGGACCGTCGTGCCAAACAGCTTTGGCTTAGATGGTGTTCCCGCAGAAGGTGCCGTATGCTTCTTTGGCTTGGTCGCTACCATCCGAGCACCGCCGTTTTCTTCCAGCCCAAGAACTCTTCGGCAACGTCAGGTGTGTCATCATCTCTGATTCGTGTTTGACGGATGTGTTTCACCGCAGGTGTCCCATCCGCAGCACGTATAATTTGGGATGTCTTTTCTGGCGCGCCAGGCACGAAGATGATCTCTCCGTCTTCATTGCGCCTATAGAGGGTGTTTCCACGCTTGTCGTGCCCAATTGCCTCAATCTGGGCCATGAAGATGCCATAGTCACTTAACTGCCCTTGCTGGAGCTCCCGGTTCATCTCTTCCTCGGTTTTTCGCTGCAAAACGAGGACGGAAGTCTGAGTTCCGTTTCTTGGCTGAAAAGTATCCGGGTGTAGATCAATAGACGCAACGACTCGACAATGCCTAAGCATCCACTCTCTAACATACCGGAGATTGGGATTCCCAAGAATTGAGTCAGGCAGGACGATGCCCATGCGACCGCCCGGCTTGAGGAACTGCCAGCACCGCTCAATAAAAAGTATTTCAGGGGGAACGGAGCTTTGGAGCTTAATTGTTGGGTGAAGGTTGCCGCCTTGTCCTTCTTCCCAGACATGTCCCAGCTGGAACTGACTTAGGGTTTCCTGATCTTTAATGGGCAATTTTGCACCGAACGGTGGATTGGTGGATATTACGTCGAAATGCCCAAGAAGCTCTGGTCCACGCAAGGAGTCGGCCTCAATATCTAGGGCCTTCACCAGCTTGCTTTTGAACTCTGCGGGCCATTGATGGGGGTGAAGTAACGAATCGGCTCGAAGGATGTTTCCGGCTCCGTCGTTGTTCATCACCATGTTCATCTTCGTGGCCTTCACGAGGTCTGGGTTGATGTCAAAGCCGAAGAAACATTTTGCTGCCAAGTCATGGATCTTGTCGGTAAGGGCCCTCTTTACGGACTCAGTCAGATCCGCCCCGCAGGCTTCCGTCAGGTGGTCTATGACGGCCTTCATCGCGATGACCAAAAAACCTCCCGTACCACAGGCCGGGTCCAGAATCCTTTCGCCTTCCTTAATGTCCAGCATTTTTATAGTCATGCTTTGGACGTTGCGAGGTGTGAAGAATTCGCCACGATCCCCGCGAAGGTTAGCACCTACGAGTTCTTCATACGCTTTCCCCTTCACGTCTATGCTGGTGTCCAGGAAGCTGTACCGCTGAAGCTCGCCCACGATATAGGACAAGGAACGGGGGTCCAGCTTGATCTCATCGTTGGGGTCAAAAATCTTAGGGTACCGTTTTTTTACAGCGTCGAAGATTTTGCCCATACGCAGCTTGATGGTCAGCCTTCCGTCAGAGGAAACTTTCTCCTTGGCCGTAGCATAAAAGTTCAGTGCATGAGGCACATTCCGTTCATCGTGAATTTTGCAGAAGATGACTTTCAAGAGTTCGAAGAAGGCGGGTTGCTTTTGCATCCCGTCGGTGACGTAGATATGGTTGTGGCAAATTTTGAATGAAAAAAGTAGGTTATCGTCTGTAGCGTTCTTCAGATGCTCACGTTTGGGACGATCCAACTCTTCAATATCCCCATCCTTGGAAGGGATGTCGTTGGGTTCTGTCCACTCAAGCCGCCCTTCGGCAATGGCTTTACGAAAGACGGCCTTGTTACGTCCATTCGTCCACATGCCCCATTCGGCGTTTGGGCAGGCCGAGAGATAGGACTTGAGCTGATCCACACCTTCTTTGCGGTTGGTGGGCTCGGTCGCTTCTTTTTTGCACTCAATGATGACGGAGATATTGTCCTGGATGTGCTCTTGGCCCTCCGGGAAAATGGCAAGGTCAACCCGTACCTTTTGGCTTCCAATCTTGATTGGAAACTCAACGGCAATTTGTTCGGTCGGGTAGCTTAATTCCAGAACTAGGCGGCGTTCGATGTTCTGCCGGACATACTCTTCGGGCGTGTCACTACGGATTTTTTGGTCAACGTAGTCACAGATCTTGCCGTCTGGAAGGGTCTTCACTGGGGGCATAATGGGCTCCGATCATCTGAGAAAGGTTGAATCTCACCGGCTAATGTGCAGAGTGCCTTACAGCTTTATCCATTGCCTCACAAGCGGTTTCGCTTGTGTTCATGGTTGAGTCATTCGCAGAATTCCTCGTCACCCTCTTGAGGTGGTGAGTCTCCTCTACTCGGCACCCCACACTGTCGGCAACTCCTCCCTGAGGCTTGACTCGCGTGCTCTTCTTGCCTGATTTTTTGCACCCTTCGGCTCCCACTTCGCACGCTCCCCTATGTCGCCCCAGAGACAGTCGTCAAATACTCATACGTAGAGCATGATCTCTTTTGGAGCTTGAAAATATTGACGCCTTGAGCACGATTCCTTATCAATTACCCATGCGGCTCGGCATGGCGCGGCGCGGCTTCGCAAGGTGCGGCAGGGCAAGGCAAGGCGAGAGAGGCTCAATCCTTATTTGGGGTTGGGCCTCTTTCCGTGTTTGCTAGCGTGAACGAAATACCCCATCTGGACATAAGACAAGCTCTCTTCCTCTTAGCAATTTGGCCGTATTCCCCGAGTCATGCTGGACACTACCAATCTTCGCGGCCAGCAGCTCAACTGCCTGTGCAAGCACGGCGTCACGCTTCAGCCGTAGATGTTCACAAAGCCCATCCAGCAGTTCTAAGTGTTCAGCACTGAGTGTCGCCAAAATCTGATGGCGGTTCTCATCCTTCAACTTGCTGCGGTGACGTGCTTGGCGCTCCCTTGTCGAGGTCCCCATGCTGTGCCCTCCAATCTCTCATGTGACTAGTCACAATCATGCGCTGATTTGTCTCACGCCGCAAGCCCGTGCACGATGAGCGGCGGACCGCAGACGTTCACCCCAACGCCGGGCGACAGCTCGTGGAGCTTGGGGGTAGTCTTGCGCACTTGTCCCTCACATGCCGCAAGTGCATGAAGCAGGATCACATGCTGGCATCGGAAGACAAAATGATGCCGCCGTGCTATGCGGCCCAAAACAGCAGGGGGGGATGTCTATGAAGATGCAGGTTCTTGTTGCGGCCCTGGTCTTAGTCTGTGCACAGGGGGCGTTTGCCGCTGATGATGGCAAAGACGCGAAGAGAATCCCCTCGGCGGCCATCTGCGCCCAAGAGAGCCAGAAAGATAGTCTTCTGGCCGGTCGTGGCTGCTGCTCCCACCATAAAGGACAATGCGGGTGCCAAGGCGGCCGTGTGGTGTGCTGCGACGGGACACTGAGCCCGAGCTGCACGTGTGAGGCGGATGAAGGGGAAAAGCTACGAATTGGCGAGGTCGTATTCCCTTAGAATCCAGTAAGGCAAAGGAAAAGCTCCGCTGCACGATTGGGACAGGCGGAAGGGCTTGGGGGATAGATGAACGGGCAGGCGTCTATGCCTGGCACACCCAAAAGAAAAGCCCCGGAAGGGGGGGCTGTGATGTGCGGTGAAGGGCCTTGCTACAGCTACCTGACGGCCTTGATTATAGAAGCAAACTTCGAAAGCAAGTCAAGCGCCTTCATGGTTGAATCATCCTCGCCGTCTTTGTCGGTTTTTGACCGTCGGAAGATCACCGTGACGAGGGACAGCACAATGGCCGTTGGGATTACCCCAAGAAGGCTGGCGACGACCAAGGCAAACGGAGTTTTTTCTATCAGGCATTTCAGCCCAGATTCGCTTGTGATGAAGGTGTAAAATTCCCAGTAGAGGGAACCGGCAAGGGCAATGCTTGCGTAGAACAGTACGCGTCTATGCCAAATGTTTTGTTTTTGTAATGCCAGTCGATGGTCAACCTGCACTCGATCGCTTGGCGTCCCGCTCGAAGCGTCGAGCCGGTCAATGCGTTGAGGGTCCTTTCGAGCCATTACAGATAGCCCAGGTTTGTGAGCCGAAGCTTCATGGCGACACCGGAAACCTTGAAAATTTCACAAAGGCCTTCCAGGGTAGACACCCCCTCGTGCTCGAAATAATACCTGACTGCATCCGCTGGCATGAGAATTTCGGCAGCAAAGCGGTTCGCTTCCGCCTCTTCGGGGTCGAAGTTCGCCAGGGAAAAGTTCTTCGATGGGTCACGAAACTTCGGGCCGTGCTTCAAGACGTGGTGTCCGAGCTCGTGGGCAATAGTGAAGCGCTGGCGGACCGGCGCTTCAGAACGGCTGAAATGGATCTGTGGTCCGTCAGCAGCAGCGTCGTAGAACCCGCTCACATCCATGGAATCATGCGCGTAAACCTTGATCCCCATCGCGTGTGCAATTGCGGCGGGATCAACGGGGATGGTGTAATTCCAATACTTTTCGTTGATTTGCTTCGCAGCATCGGTGGGGGTCATCTTGGCCTCCTCCGTTCAGGTGCCTAGACGCTCAGGTTCTCACGTTCAATACGTGATTCGACATCCCTGGACGTCCCTCGACAAAGTCAAGTTATATTTTTATCCGCAATAGTCAACCGATTTGTGGCCACAAATACCCACTAATGACCACACAGAGCCACATATTCCCATCCACCACCACTTCCCCCCCTTCGGTTTTGCCCGCAGACGTCACGCCCCACATCCTGGTGCCCGCGCGGCCCAACATGTCGCAAAACGCTCTGATTGGAAACGATTTTTCCGGCACCGACCGTCCCTCTTGAGATCGGAGGATGCTCACCCTTTCAATGGGTATCCGCTTATGCCGTAACGTACCAATTTTTAACATTAATACTCGTATTGCCTACGCGATTGATGAGAGTCGCGGCTGAAATTCCAATACAAATTTGCTGAAAATGCATGGCAACAGAGTGTCCCAGAGGTGGCTGTGAGAATTTTTTTCACCAGCACATTATGAAGCATTTTTAATTTATGCTTCATGAATACACATAGTTAGAAACATAAGCAGCATGTCTTAAATTCAAATAATGGCATTTCACCGGTGAGGAACATTGATGCCCCAATTTGGTGCAATCCTGAGAGTGATCTAAACTCCACCCCACTTTAGGGCGACCCACGCCTGTCCAATGCTGAATCAAAGGAGTGAGGAAAAATGAAATCGCGTATTGATCCCGCAGGCTTCTACCGTATTCGTAGCATCGTTCGTCCCCGAGCTAAACAGCGTGACGAGAATGATCCCGCACCACTCTTCGAAATGTCCGCCGCATCCTGGTGGGCAAAACTTAAGCGCGGAGAGGTGCCCCAGCCTGTTAAAGTTGGGGGGATGACTTTCTGGAAAGGCTCTGATTTGTTGGAATTTTCAGCACGCCTCGGCGGAGAATAGGCACGGGAATCATGCGCTACGGCACCACAACCCCTACTCGCGCCGCACGTCTGCGTGCTCGCCGACGGAAGCTTGCCAGCCATACCCAGCAACTCCGGATTACGAGCCGGGGTGATGGGCGTCTGCAGCGCCTGTCGCTGCCGGATGTCGACGACCAATGGAAGCAGCGAAATTTGCGCAAGATGGCCGGGAGCAAGTAGCATGATTCCGGGTGGCTACATCCTCAAGGCGCGCAAGACGCTTGAGTCCGACCTCATGGACAAGCCTCCCCTGTGGTCCAAACTCTGGGACTGGATGCTCCTTCGTGCCGAGTGGCGCGAGGGCGGAAAACTGCCGCGTGGTTCGTTCCTGACAAGTATAGATGAGATGCGCGAGGCCATGTCCTGGCTTGTCGGATACCGCCGCGTGACCCCCACAAAGGACGAGGTACGAGGCGCGTACGAAGGCTTTGCGAAGGCCGCAATGGTGACCACAGCGAAGACCACACGCGGTATGATAATTTCAATAACAAATTATGGCCTTTATCAGAATCCGAAAAGCTACGAAGCCCACAGCGAAGGCCACGACGAAGGGGACACGAAGCCCACAGTCACCCCACAGGATAGTAAAGAATATTTAAGAATTAAAAATCAATTATCTCCCGGCACCCCAGAAGCCGGGCCGCCGGGAGATATAGCCGTCGAGCCGGGGGAAGCTGTCCTTGAGCCAAAGACCCCACGGGGTAAGCCCCTGGCTAAAGATCCACGGCCAAGTGGATGCCCCCCAGAAGCCTGGGACGAGCACCTCAAAATCTCTCGCGGGTACCACCGGGCGCGCGAGGCTCAGCTTGGGCGGCAAGCCCCATCCACGGAGAGCAAGATCGTTGCTGGGGCCGTAGCTCTCGATCGCATCATTCGGACCATGGGCTATCCGCAGAATGAAGTGCTCGCTCTCCTCGGCTGGGCGAGTGAAGACCCTTTTTGGCGTACAAACCTACGCAGCATCGGGGCGCTTTTGAAAAAATCAAACAGTAACGGCGAGTTGAAGCTTTCAAACGTCTTGGCAGCCATGACCGCCGATCTGGAGCGCAAGCGCACCCCGGAGGCCGTCAATGGCTAGCCCCATGCACATCGACGACGTTGTTGACGATTCCACCGCGCGTCAGTGGTGGCGCGAACAATGGCGGCACCCAGAGTTTGTCTCACTGCGGGTTGAAGAACTCCAGTGGGAGGCGCTTGCGATACTGCTGGCTAATCCTGCGTGGACGAACGGCCTGCAAAGCTCGCTGTTCGCCAGCGATGAACACCCCGAGTATTTTGCTGTGTTCAGACACATCGCGCGAGAAAATGTTTGTGGAGACATGCTGCTTGAGCGGTTGTGCTCAAGACAGGCGAGTGACGAAGAGCTGCTGTGCATCTGGTACACGCTCGATTGGCCCTGGGGAAATTATGCGAACTCTCGGCCGCGGTTGGACAACTGCATTAGCCGGTTGCAAAAGATTGTCGCTTGGCAGTTCCGCCAAGAAAAGGCGTTTGGGAAGGTGGTAGTATGAACACTTTGGCACGTTACGTTGAAACCGCCAAGGAATGGCTTGCCCAGGATTGCACTGGAGATTTCGCCGGGGCCATACTCGACAGGGAACTTGGCATCAAGGACGTGAACGTTCGCAATCAGGTCCTTGCCGACCTCATCAGCCTGGGCCTTATCGAAACCGTAGGGGGGCGGCATGGAATTTTTGCGCCCGTGCACAATGACTGCCCTCGCATCGACTGGCAGACAGCTACGGGTGACTGGTTCCCGATCAAGTTACCGTTCGGTCTAGACAAAATGTGTGGGGTGCGCCCGAAAAATATTGCTGTTGTCGCGGGCGAGCCTAACTCCGGAAAAACGTGGTTCATGCTCAAGATCGCACACGACAACCTACGTGAAAACGGTGGGTTACATGATAGCGTGCACTACTTCAACAGTGAAATGGTTGACGACGAACTGCGCACCCGCTTGCTGGGCCTCGACCCCATCGCTGAAAATTGGCATGGGCTCGATCCCCGTGAGCGCAACCGCGATTTTCACAGCGTCATCCATCCAGATGGGCTGAACGTAATAGATTTCTTAGAAATTTCAGACAAATTTTACCTCATCGCAGACAAAATCCAGAAGATTCACGAGCGCCTCACTACTGGAATCGCTGTCATCGCGATCCAGAAGCAAGCGGGGCAGGAGCTTGGACGTGGGGGGAGTTTTTCGATGGAAAAATGCCGTCTTGGGCTGGCGCTGTCGTTCGAACATGGCCTGAGCACCTGCCGGATTACGAAGTGCAAAAGCCCGCTGGACGGGCGCATGAACCCGCAGGGACAAGAACTCGATTTTCGGCTTCAGGGCGGCTCTGTCGCTGTGCCCGTAGCCCCTGGCTGGCGATGGGTTTCCGAGCGAGAGCGCAAAGACATCGCGCTGGCTAATGAGCAGGCCCAGATAGCAAGCCGCTTCTCGCAAAAGTGGGCTGAATATGAGTAGCCTCAAGATCCTCTGCGACACCAGGGAGCAAGCCCTCTTCACCTTTGACGGCCTGGATGCACAGGTGGTGGTCGGGACGCTCACCACAGGCGACTACTCCCTGGTCGGACTCGAGGACCGCTGCGCCGTGGAACGTAAAGGCCTGGACGATCTGCTGGGCTGCCTCACTGGCGAGGGCCGGGAACGCTTTGAGCGGGAGCTTGCCCGTGCCCGTGGCCTGGACGCCTTCTGCGTGGTCATCGAGGCCTCGTTTCAGGACATGGCCGAGGGCCTCTACCGTTCGCGCATGAAGCCCCACGCGGCTCTGCAAAGTATTCTGGCCTTCCAGGTGCGCTACGGGGTGCCGTTTGTTTGGTGTGGCAACCGGGCCGGGGCAGAGTATGTGACTTTTCATTTTCTTCGGCACTACCTGCGGGAGGCCCAGGAACGACTCAAAGCCGTGGTTAAAGCCCATGGCGAAGCAGTGGCCTGAGGTCGTGCAGAAGGTGACGGCCTTGACGACTTTTGACGAACAAAATCAGCATAAAGGTGCGCAAACGGTGTAACTATGAAACGAAAAATTGAGCACATTTCTACGGACACAATGAGCGCGGCGACCCTCTCCGGCAAGCCCGAGGTCTTGCCTGGCGGCGCGCGCCGCTTGCCCATCCCGCCCCTTGAGAATCCCAGGAGCCCAAGCAACGGGCACTTGGACCGCGACGACCCTGACCGGCCCCTTTCTCGGCAAGAGTGGCTTGCGGCCTGGGAGTATTGCGTCGATTTCAACAAGACAGCGGCTATGATCCGCGCCGGATATGCAGCGGGCTCCGCGCGTCGGAACACGACGCGGCTCTTTGGCAAGCCAAACGTCCAGGCCGCGATTGTCCGGGCCCTTGAGTACCGCCAGCACGCCTGCATGGTCCATTCGGACATGGTGATCGGGAGCCTCGTGGCGGTGCTTGAGTCTAGCCTCGGTGATTACCTGACGTGGAAAGGCAACAGGATCACCATGAAGGACCTGGAAAAGGTCCCTGCGGAGAAGATCAAGCTCCTCGCGCACCTTGAGACAACGCCCTTGGGCGGAATCAGCATCAAGCTCATGGACAAGATGGCCGCCATCGACAAGCTCATGATCCATTTGGGCATGAAGGACAAAGACGGCAGGGCCAAAAAGAAGCCTCACGACCTCACCGTGGAGAAACTCAAGGCCGTGCGCAACGGCGATATCACGCCGACCGATGCCGCCCTGGACCTGGAAATGGCAGGCCTCGCCGTACCGGAAATCCTGCGCCTTATGGTGGTCCGTGAAAAAGAGTCGGACGGCACCAAGGACGACGGCAGCTATTCCCCCGTGTCCGAGGAGGAGATGGAGGCCCGGCGCAAGGCAAAGCTTGCGGCCATTGAGGACCAAAAGGCGACGTTCCTGCCCGAACGCCAGGGCGAAGTGCGCGACTTGAAGGCAGAGCTTGGTCAGGGCTCGTTTGATCCGCAAGACAAGGGCGGCGAGGTGTAGTCATGCCAACCACGCAAACAGAATTCAAGGACTTCGAGCGCCAGTACGCCGCCATCCGGGCCGCGAATCGCGATGACCGACGCAAAGCAGATGGCCTCCTGACGCCCAAGCTGCTCAAGGAGCACATCGACTCTGGCAAGGATTTGGTCTTGGCCTATGGGCGCAAGGGCCTCACCGTCAGCTATACGCCCGCCGAACTGAAGCAGTTCGTTGAGGCCCAGCGCAAGGCCAAGGGGCACCACAAGGCCAATGTCGCCGGAGTGGCGCTCATGCAGCTGGAAAATTCATCATCTCGGCCAGACCATGCAAATGCCGCCAATATCCGCGCGGCCACGCTCTACAAGGTGAACGGCAACCTCCTCTACTTCCGCGTCACGGCCTCCGGTGAGACGCCAAAAGCGCCCAGCCACTATCTGGTCCGCATCCGGCTCGAAGAGTGGCACGACATGCTCACAGAAACAGGTCCTTACCTTATGCGCGCCAAGCGCGCCTGTGTGGGCCGCCTGTCCATCGACTGCGGGTGTGGGCGGCATCAGTATTGGTACCGCTACCTCGCCACCATCGGGGGCTTTGCCGTTGGGCCTCCGCTCGAAAAGGACTTCCCTAAAATCCGAAACCCGAAGCTCACCGGCTGTTGCTGCAAGCACATTTTGAAGACGCTTAAGGTTCTCAAGGGCGGCGGCATTCATCTGCTGCTTGCCAAGGAGCTTGAGCGGCAAGCCGGGACCAAGGGGTACATGGTGTCGCAGGGGCGGCGGTTCCTTAAAGGGGCCGAGCTTGAGACTGCCAAGCGGCTGCGCGGCTCCGAAAAGGCTGATCCTGACGCCTTGGCCGCATTCCAGGCATTCAACAAAGCCAGGGATGCGTTCGCAAAGAAGATTTCGGAGAAGGATATGCAGAAGAAGATCAACGAGATGATGCAGGGCATGAAGGTCAGAAACGCAGAGAATCGCGCGCTCAAGGCCGCGCTGAATGCAGAGAAGGCCAGGGCAGCGAAGCAGGCCGCAGCGGATCAGCGCATGGCCTTGGTGCAGCGCATCAAAGACGCCCTGCAACTGGCGGACACTTTCGGCCTGGACCGCAACAAGGCTCTAAAAACATTCGCGGAGAAGACCGGCGTTGCCCCCAAGGACATTGAAGCCATCATCAACGCAGAGGGCCTGTAAATGTTTCCGCCGCTGAAATCCGAAAACACAACGGACGACCTGCCGCAGAAGACGGCCCAGGCCGTCGCCCGCATGACAAAGCCCGATGGTCCGTCCGACGATGAGACGGCATCGCTCCTCTCGAACAAAGTCCTCCCGGTTTTGGAGCGCATTGAGCGCAACACCCGCCGCAACGTGGCCGCGTCGGTCGCCTCCGGCAAGGCCAGCGCAAAAGCACAACAGGCCACGACGAAGGCCACGAGAACTCACCCGGCTTCGTCCGCTTCCTTCAGCGCCAGGTCTGCCCGTTCCTCCGAAGGTTCGGCCACTCTGAAGAACGGGACCGCAGCCCAGCGCCGGGAGGCAAATTCCGTTTCTGCCATCCCCAAGGCAAAACGCGTCAGGGAGGCTTTTACGGGCTCAGCAGCATCGGCCCCTGCAAAGGGGGCCACGGGGCCGTCCCGTTCGTCACGGACCATCTCTGGCGCGATTGCCAGGGCCACCCGTGCTGCCATGAAGCAAGGCGGCCAGGGCGCGACCCCGGACTCCGGTTCCGGCGAAACGAAGTCCTCCAGGGCTTTGGCGGAGCGCAGGCAGGCCGATTCTGTCCTGGCGCAGAAAACCGGCATCGTAGACGCGCTCAAGGGCGGGTTGGCAAATTGGGACGGCAGACTCACGGGCCGGGCCGACCCTTCGGACGCCGCAGATGCGGCAGGCTCCGCCGCTGGCGGTGCTGTGTGGGCATCCATCACGGAGTTGAAGGAAGCTGCCGCCAAGATGGCCGACAATGAGCGCGGCAAGGACCCCGAGGCGATGTCCACCATCGTGGCGCAGGCCGTGAAGAAAGCAACCGGCGTCACGCGAGTCTCGGAATCCCTCGCCGCCGCGCGGGAGCGCACCAGGGCCAGGGTCGTGGCGTGGGCCGGTGGGCCGAGAGACACTGCGCCAGGAGGCAAGGGGCAACGCGATTCCAAGGGGCGCTTCCTGTCACGCGGGACAGATTCCAAGGCCGACGCCAAGAAGCCCGTGCCGGTGAAGTTCGACAACACCGCGAAAAGCGGCGGCGGTGACTCCGGCGGCGGTATGTTCAGCTTCCTTGGCGACATCGCCGGGAAGGGCCTGGGCAAGCTCGGCGGGAAGGTCGGCGGTCGCTTCGGCGGGCTCCTGACCGGAGCCGGGGCGCTCATGGGCGGCGGAGAAAGCGCGCTTGGGGGCGTCCTGGGGGCTGGCGGCACTGCGGCGGCTGGCGGAGGCCTATTGAAAGGCGCTGGACGCCTTCTTGGCCGTGCAGCGGGGCCTCTTGCGGCCATTGCCATGAACGTGCCTGACCTCATTGGCGGTCTTGCCTCCGGCGACAACACGAAAACGGGCGGAGCGGTCGGCGGCATCGGCGGCAGTCTCGCAGGTGGCGCGGCAGGCGCGGCAATCGGCACAGCCATTCTGCCCGGCGTCGGCACTCTCGTGGGCGGTGCAATCGGCGCTTTCGCTGGTGACTTTCTGGGCGGCAAGGCTGGCAAGGCCATCGGCGGGACACTGTTCGGCGGACTTCAGGACTCCGTGAACAGCCTGGATGAATCCGTGGCCGCGAACAACAAAGCCGTGGAGAAGAAAGCCGACGAGCCCCCGGCGACCGGCGTCAACTGGTCTGGCAGCGGGATCATGGATACGCTGGGGAACGCCTGGACGAACACCAAGCGTTTCTTCACGGGCGAAAAGGTTGCCCCCATTGCCGGGTCCGCTGGCCTGGGCGGCCTGTCTGCACAGTACGAGTCCGGCAGCAAGGGCAGTGACGCTATCGGATACGACCGCACGGGAGGCACCAGCTATGGCAAATACCAGATTGCATCAAGGCCCGGTACCATGGGCAAGTTCATGGATTTCGCAAAGCAGAACAACCCGGCCCTCTACGCCCAGCTCCAGGCAGCTGGTCCAGCAGACTCCGGCCAAAACGGTGCTTTTGCCCAAGCATGGAAAGGTGCAGTCCAAAACGGCACCATGGGCTCTACCGAACACGACTTCATCAAGCAAACCCACTTCGATCCGGCGTTCCAAGGCATCGCCAACGGCGGGTTGCGCGATCAGATCAGCAACTCCAAGGCGCTTCAGGACGTGCTTTGGTCCACCTCAGTGCAGCATGGGCCTGGCAGCAATGGCGCTTCTGGCATTTTCAATAAGGTCTACAAGGATGGTATGAGCCAGGAAGACCTTGTGAAGGCAGTCTATTCCGAGCGCAGCACACGGTTCAATGGTTCTGACGCATCCACGCGGGCGTCAGTGGTGCAGGGCAGGCTTCCGAAGGAGCAAGCTCAGGCTCTCGCCGGTCTTGCGGCGGAGAAGAACGGGGCGACCGCGACCAATGTTGCCGAGAATAGCCAGCAACAGCCGCCAGCCTACGTGCCGCCTCGAGGCTCGAAGCCCGGCGCGGGCTCGAACCGCCGCAGGCTTTCGGACGCGGAGATGCAGCCCACCGTTGCACCTGTCGCGTCACGGTCCGCAACGCCGTCGCCCACACAGCCTGCGGCCACAACAGAGTCCGTCGCGGCAGATGTGAGCAGCACAGCGCGTATTTCCGATGCGGTAGCGGCACCAGCGGCCACGTTGCTTCCAGAAATTGCGTCCGCCGCACCGGCCTCTTCATCGTTCAAGATTCCTAGCTCGTTCTCGGCGCTTCGAGATCAGGCGAAGTCGCAAGCAATGGCCCAGGTCGCGTCCATCGCCCCAGGCTTGCCCACGGCCATACCCGCTGTGAGCAACCTTGTGGACGCTGGTGTGTCCTCCATCAAAGCGCCCAGCATCCCCGGCATGGATACATCCAAGATGGAGGAGTTGCTGGGTCAGCTGGTGAAATCTTCCGAAAATGTTTCCCAGAAAAACGAGCAGGACACAGCCAGCAGCGATGTCCCGACGATTCCGTTCGAGTTCGACGATACCCAACTGGCGCTTATGGCGCACGATCAAATTTAGAGAGAGATTGGGCCTCTCTTGACGGCG
>Ga0209373_10001851_pt1 | contig 23233 bp, 22 predicted proteins | sample Higcelweek5metaG_FD_187173 | JGI IMG/M metagenome (GOLD analysis project Ga0209373, IMG submission 187173) | Freshwater pond sediment microbial communities from the University of Edinburgh, under environmental carbon perturbations - High... | ecosystem: Environmental > Aquatic > Freshwater >... | reverse complement strand
CCTACGCCCACGCCGACTCCGGAACCGACTCCGACACCCACGCCTGAGCCTACGCCCACGCCGACTCCGGAACCGACTCCGACACCCACGCCCACACCGGAGGTTACACCGACACCGACGCCGACAGATCCCTCTGAACCGACACCAACCCCTATTGGGCCTACACCTCGGCCGACGCCGCGAAAGACCTCTGTTCCTGGTAGAGGATAACGATTAGACCGCATTGAGAGTGCAATTGCCTCCCTCTGCGGTCTTTTTCTTATTTAAATTAAAATAATTTGGAATAGATTGATTCTTTTTGATATAATTGATTAAGTCTATTGCATCTATAAGATGCTTGCTATAAGCGGCAAAAAATTTTAGACAGAAGTACGTTAACAAAGGAAGGGATGAGAACCATGAGGTTTATATGGAGGTTTTTTAGTTTATTACTTTTGATTGTAATGGTTACTTCAACGGCTTATGGTTTGGTAGATCTTGAAGGTACACCGTTTTCACGATTGGCGCCAACGACGCTGATGTCGATTGCTGAACTTGTCGGAGACAATGGGGTGTACGATGAATACGAAGACATTCCAACTCCGCCGGCGAGTGGTACTTATAAATTGGTGATTAACATTTATTACCAGTTTATAACTGTTTACAAGAAGGACAATTGTGGAAATTTCTCTATTCCTATTAGGTACATGATATGTACGACCGGGAAAAGAGAAACTCCAACACCGCTAGGAACTTTTAAAGTTGGGCCTGCCAAATTTAGATGGGCTGAATTTACAGGTCTCAATTGCTGGGCTCAGTATTGGACCCAGTTAACCGAAGACTATTATTTGCATTCGATCATATACTCGAAAGCGGATGCAAATACATACACCCAAAAAGCATATCGTAACTTAGGTAAACGAGTGTCTCATGGGTGTGTCAGAATGTGGGTACCAGACGCCAGATGGGTTTGGTACAACATAGCACCAGGGACAGAAATTGAGGTCATTAAAGGTGAAAAAACAGACGAAGAAGCCGCGGCAATTCGGGCTCAGTTGGTTTTTCCGCCTTACCCAAAGCCGAGAGTACAGGTTAAACCGGGAGAAATCCCAGTAACTGAACCTTGGCCAGGGTACTAAATGAGAACATTTGTTCTCATCCCCTTTCTATCACAAACTTTTGTTTGTGTATTTATAACCGCCAGAAGGCAACACATTTAAAACATGCTTTTGCATGTGTGTTGTTCTCTCTGGCGGTATTTTTTTTGAATTTTTAGAGTTGAATAACTTTAGCACCGATCAAAACATTAGCACTTTCTGGTTCGGATGAAGTGAAAATTGTTTGGTAATTATGGCAAACTTTAGCAACTAACTGTTGATGTTCTGGGTCAAGCTCAGAAAAAATATCATCAAGAAGCAAAATGGGTTTATCGTGATAATTTTCTTCAAGAAAATTAATTTGTCCTAATCTAAGGGCTAAAACAGCTAAACGCTGTTGTCCCCGGCTACCCCAAAAGGCTAAATTCTTATCCTCTTTGGGAAAAACAGAATTATCAAAACTAAAATCATCTCGATGAATGCCGGCTTGGGTATAACCACGATGAAGGTCGAGAGAATAATTTTTCTTTAACTTCTCTTCGTTTAACACGGAAGGATGATAATTAAGGCTGATAGTGTTGATTTGGGAATCTGGATGAGATAAAAAAAAGTCATTAACTGATTTAACAAACTTAATCCTGAAATCATGAATAATATTGGCATTTTTTATCAAAACTTGATCCCAATAAAAAAGATCACTGGAATTGGCTAAATTAAGGCGAATTTGGTCAAGAAGCTCGTTGCGGTGTTTGAGGGCTTTGTTGAATTGAGATAAAGCGGAAGTATAACGCCATTCAATTTGAGAAAAAATCTCGTCTAAAAAATCTCGACGGCGATTAGGGGAACCATTAACTAAGCGAATATCCTCTGGTTGAAAAACTACATTTTTGATAACACCTAAATATTTTTTGCGAGGTTTTTCGACTTTTTGAATAAAAAACTTACGAGAAACTGTTGATGTTAGTTGATTGGGATCTTTTGAAATCCTAACCTCAATTTCGGCTTCATCTTGATGGTCATCGATTAATTTGGCTCGAACAGAAGAAAAATAAGTGGACCAATTAATTAATTTTGATTGAGAACTAGATCTAAAACTTTTGCCTGAAGAAAGGAAAAATATGGCCTCTAAAATATTGGTTTTGCCACAACCGTTTGGGCCAAGAATTAAATTAAACTTGGGATCAAATTCGAATAACTGATTCTCGTAGGAACGAAAATTCTGAAGGAGAAGCTTTTTAAGATACACAAGAGTAGTATAGCAATTTGTGTCCAGAGGATAGGAGTTGAACCTACCTTAAACGGTTTTACAGACCGTTGCCTAACCGCCCGGCTCCCTCTGGTTTTAGCGTGTTTGATTATAACAAAAAAAATAGACAAAATCTTTATTGTTAAAATAGTATATGAAAATTAAAATAATTTCTTGGAACGTGGCGGGGATTAGGGCAGGAATCAGAAAGGGTTTGTGGCATAAAATGCGTGAAATTGGGGCAGATGTGTATTGTTTTCAGGAGGCTAAGGCTAGGCCGGAACAGGTGGAAATAGGGATGGACTACCCTACTGAATACAAAAGTTATTGGAATCCAGCGGAAAAAGCTGGTTATAGTGGAGTAGTAACTTTTTGTAAAGATGAACCAAAAAAAGTAGTTGTGGGTGATAAAGATAATGATTGGGATGGTGAGGGTCGGGTAATTATTACCAAATTTGATGAATTTACTTTATTAAACGTATATTTTCCTAATGGTAAGCGAGATAAAGGTCGGTTGAAATATAAAATGGATTTTTATGAATATTTTTTGAATTACATTAATAAATTAAGAGAAAATGGTGAGAAAGTGATTTTTTGTGGTGATGTAAATACGGCTCATACAGAAATTGATTTATCTAGACCAAAAGAAAATTCCAAAACTTCTGGGTTTTTAGAAATTGAAAGAGCTTGGATAGATAAACTAATTGAAAATGGGTGGATAGATACTTTTAGAATGTTTAATCAAGATGGCGGAAATTATAGCTGGTGGGATCAATTTACCCGGGCCAAAGAAAGAAACGTGGGTTGGAGAATTGATTATTTTTTTGTGGATGAAGCGATAAAAGACCAAATAAAGTCAGCATTTATAATGCCAGAAATTGAGGGATCAGATCATTGTCCAGTAGGAATTGAAATCGATTTGGGTTAATATAGGGATATCTGAAAAATTTTGCTAGAGAAATTAGTATTATAGACACTGAAAAAATGGAATTGCACGAAAAGTGTGGACTTTTTGCGATCTGGGTAAAACGCCCAAGGATTCTTTTTTCAGAATTGCTTTATGGTGGAATTGGGGTACAGAATAGAGGTCAGAATGGAGCGGGAATGGTAGTTGGGGGAAATGATTGTCAGAGAGTAATTTATAAACGAGACGGATTGATAAAAGATATTTTTGTAGGTGAGGTGGAAGAAAAATTTCAAACAAAAAATAAATGGGGAATAGTGCAATGTCGATATGGAACTAATGGGAGTTACTCAGCAGAAAATAATCAGCCATATTCGGTAAAAGCGACTGATGGAACAGAAATAGCAGTGGCTCATAATGGAGAATTTGTGGGGGTGGAAAAATATAAAACTGATCCGAAAATGTCAGACACAAGAGTTTTTGTGAATTTTTTGGTTGGGTCAGAAGGAAAAGATTGGGATGAAAAAGTGGTAAATACGGTTAAAAAAATGAAGGGGGCTTTTAGTTTAGTAATAGGCATTGGGGATGCGTTATATGTGGTTAGAGATAAAAATGGAATAAGACCATTGTTAATCGGAAAAATTAAAGATGGTTTTGTAGTGGCTTCAGAAACTCCAGCAATGGAAAATGTCGAAGCAGATTTATTGAGAGAAATTAATCCGGGAGAAATAACAAAAATTGATAAAGATGGTTTAACTGTATTAGAAAAAGGTGATTTGAAAAATAAGAACGAATGTATTTTTGAATTCCCCTACACCAGATCGCCTCATTCTTTGTATTGTGACAGAAAAGGAAATATTCATTCCATATATGAATTTAGGCAAAGGTCAGGAATTTATTTGGCAAAACAATTTAGACAACAAAATTTAGAGGTTGATTTTATTGTTGGAATCCCAGAATCAGGGATACCAATTGCCGAGGGATTTCATAATGAATTGGGAGTGACAATGAATAATGTGATTATGAAAAGGCCGAGTCAGTATTATTTAAAGTTACCGACAAGAACTTTTATGAATGATCAAGATATGGAATCGATACCAAAAACGGTGAGACAAAAATTATCTTTTGTACCAGATAGAAATATTTATAAAGGTAAAAGAATTGCCTGTATTGATGATTCGGTAGTAAGATCGTCAACTTCAAAAGTAATTGTGGAAACTTTAATGGAATTAGGAGCAAAATCGGTTGATTGGGTGTCAGGGTTGCCAATGGTAATAAATAGTTGTCATTTAGGGATAAGTATTAGGTCAAAAGAAGAATTAATTGCTTTTCAAAAAGATTGTGACCCTAAAGCCATTGCCAAAGCAATTGGAGTAAGAAGTATAACTTTTATTACTCCGGAAAATATTTTAAGGGCAGCAAATAATGGCGATTTTGTGGAACCGAAAGATGGAGAAGATATTTTTATGATTAATGGTTTTTGTGGTGGTTGTTTGGGAGGGCATTATCCGGTAGATAAAAATGGGATCCCCTATTTAAAAGAGGAATAGTTTAGTCCCCTCTTTTTTAAGCCAGAGATTATTTTCTTGTGAATTTTGGTCGTAAATATTTAATTGATCCCAAAAATTTTTGGAATGATTTTTGATTTTTAAATGAGTTAATTCATGAAGTAAGATATGACGGAACTGAGGATAAGGAAAGAAAATTATTTGCCAATTAAAATTTAAATTGCCGCGAGAGGAGCACGATCCATAACGAGAACTTTGATTGCGAACAGTGACATTGTGATAATCAAAATTATGTTGTTTTTTTAATAAAGATAATTCGTTTTTAATTAAAGAAAGAGCAAAAGGGCGAAGTTTAGTTCCAAGAATTTGTTTGAGATGAGATATAGAATCGGTGGAAATATTGGCATAAATTTTTTGGGTTTCGGGGTAAACAACAACTGAATCGTGACTAGTTTTGATAAAAATAATTTCATAATTTTTATCTAAAATAGAAATATTTTTGAGATTTTTAAGAGATTTTTTAACAGGAATTTTTTGAGAATGAGAAAAAATCCAATCGGAGTTTTTTTTAATAAATTGATTAATAATAAATACGGGAGTTAATCTGGGACAAGAAATAATAAAAGATTTGGAAGATTTTAGTTGAAGTCTAATAGATGAAATAGGTTTTTTAACAATAGTGTAAGAAAATTTTTTACTATTTAAAATAATTGTGTTCATCTTTATGTATTTTAAAGCAAAAATGGTATATTTATGATATGAGACAAGTTTATGTTGGAGCAGATCATAGAGGTTTTAATTTTAAAAATAAAGTAGTAGAGTTTTTACGGAAGAAAGGGTGGTCGGTGACAGATTTGAGTAATGTTTATGATCCAAATGACGATTATCCAGATGTTGCAATTAATTTGGGAGAGAAGGTGGTAGCTGATAAGGCTTTGGGGGTATTGATTTGTGGCTCGGGAGCAGGTGTGTGTGCGGCAGTAAATAAAGTAAGAGGAGTTAGGGCTTCGGTAGCAATGAATTCTAGACAAGCCAGAAAGATTAAGGAAGATGATGATATTAATGTAGTTTGTCTGTCGGCTGATTTTGTAAATGAAGAAGATAATTTAGAAATAGCCGATGAGTTTTTAAAGGCAGTGTTTGCTACTGAAGAAAGATTTATTAGGAGGGTTCAAAAAATTAGTAAATATGAGACAACTTAGATCGATAGAAGAGATACCGACTGGAGTTAATGTGATTTTGAGAATGGATACGGATTTACCGGTGAATAATGGCAGAATATTAGACAACAATAGATTAAAAAAAACAATTCCAACGATTAGATATCTTTTAGATAAAAATTGCCGAATAGTGATTGTAGGACATATGGGTAGACCTGAAGGAAAAGTAGTCCCGGAATTATCACTGAAACCTGTTTACGTGGAATTGATGAGTTTGTTAGAAAGTAATGGACAAAATACGATTGAAAGTGTATTTGTAGATGATATAAAAGATGAAAAAAAGATAAATATTGCAATATTAAACAATCAAATAATTTTTGGGGAAAATTTGAGATTTTGGAGTGAAGAAGATACGGGGGATACTGGTTTGTTTGAGGCAATTAAAAAACAAGTTTTTGTGTTGGTGAATGATGCTTTTGCAGTAGCTCATCGGAAAAGTGCTTCGATAATTTTACATCGAGAAATGGAGACTTATTATGGATTTGATTTTGTGGAAGAATTTGAAAAAATCAATAAAATTTTAGTTGAAGAACAAAGGCCGATAACCGTGATTTTAGGAGGAGCGAAGGAAGATAAACTTAAATATTTAACAGAGTTAACTGAAAAGGCGGATCAGGTGTTGATTGGGGGAAAACTGCCAAAATTAGATGTTAGATCTGAGATGCTAGATGTTAGTGATAAAATAATTTGGGCGAAATTGAGGGAAGATGGATTGGATTTAAGTAGTGAAGATATCGATAAATTTAGTGAAGTAATAAATAGTTCAAAAACTGTAATTTGGTCCGGTGCTATGGGATTTTATGAAGACGTAAATTGTCGAAATGGGACTCAAAAAATAGCCATGGCAGTAGCTAAATCACCTGGATATAAGGTAATTGCTGGTGGTGATACTAGTGCTTCAATAAAAGATTTAGGGTTGAAAGATAAAATTGATTTTATTTGTTCGGGTGGCGGAGTAATGTTGGAAATGTTGGTTAAGGGTGATTTACCAGCATGGAGTTAAATTAGATGCTGGATGCTGGATGTTAGATGTTAGGTGATATAGAATTAATTTATGAATAAAGATAAAAAAATAGTAATTGGAATTAATGGTTTTGGCAGAATTGGGAGTGTGGTTTTAAGGGCAATATTAACGGAAAGATATGATGTGGAAGTGGGAGCGATTAATACTACTGGAGAGTTTGATATGGAAACTTTTGTGATGCAATTTAAGTATGATTCTGTTTATCATAGATTCCCAGAAAAAGTTGATTATATCGGACCTAAAAAAGGTGGAGAAATAGGGAGATTGGTTGTTGGGAGTAAAGAAATCCCGTTTTTAGGAGAAATGAATCCGGAAAATATAAAATGGAAAAATTATAATATTGATGTGGTGTTGGAATGTACCGGAGCATTTGCCAGTATGAAAGCAATAGCTCATATTAAGGCAGGGGCAAAAAAAGTAATTATTTCAGCCCCATCAAAAGATGGTAAAGTTCCAGTTTATATTTTGGGGGTAAATGAGGATAAATATAAAGGAGAAAATTTAATTTCCAATGGTTCGTGTACCACTAATTGTGTGGCTCCAATTGTTAAATTAATTGACCAAAAAATTGGTTTTCAAGAAGGAGTTTTAACTACAGTTCACGCATACACTACCAACCAAAATTTAGTTGATGGAGGGGGTAAAGATTCCCGACGAGCTAGAGCAGCAGCAGTGAATATCGTACCAACAACAACTGGAGCAGCTGAGGCGGTGATAGCGGCTTATCCTGAGGTTGAAGGACGCTTTGGAGGAACAGCTATTAGAGTCCCGGTGATTTGTGGGAGTTATTCTGATTTAACATTTAAATTAGTAAGAAAAACTACAATTGAAGAAGTAAATTCAATTTTGGCTGAGGCGAGTACCACAAAAGAACTAATTGGAAAATTAAAGGTTTCGTATGAACCGATGGTGTCATCTGATATTTTAGGGAATAATGCTTCGTGTGTGGTTGATGCAATGATGACTAAGGTGCTTTCTGATGATATGTTAACTATTGGGGCTTGGTATGATAATGAATATGGTTACAGTTGTCGATTAATAGAAAATGCCATTTTTATATGCAAATAGTTCCAACAATTCTAGAAAAGGATTTTAGCCTAGCTCATGAAAAGATTTTAAAAGTAAACAACTTAGTAAATTGGATACAATTAGATGTAATTGACGGACAATTTACTCCTGGAAAAACTTTTGAATTAGAACTAGTTAATTCAATTAAAGGAATGGAAAATATGTTATGGGAGACACATTTAATGGTGAAAAACCCAATAAAATGGATAGAAAAGTCTATATTTGTGAATACTTGTCGAATAATTGGACACGTGGAAATGATGCCGAATCGTGATGAATTTGTCGACAAGGTCAAAAATGAAGGGTTAGAAGCTGGCTTGGCATTTGATGTAGACACTGAAATTGGGAAGATACCGGAAGAAACTGATTTAATTTTATTAATGGCAAGAAAAGCTGGTTTTGGAACTTTTCCTTTTGATGAGGGTATATATAAAAAAATTGAGGATTTGAGATGTTTGAGAGAAAAAAATAAATTACATTTTGTGATTGGTATTGATGGCGGAGTAAATTTATTAAATATTAAAAAATTAGAAGAATGTGGAGCCGGAATTGCTTATTGCGGAGGTGCAATCTTTAATGGTAATGTAAAAGATAATTTGGAGAATTTAGAAAATGTTGGCAAAAACTAATAAAATAATCAAAAGGGTGGCAATATTCGGTGATGCTGAAGCAAAAAAAACTGATCAACATTTCATTGATGCTTATAATACAGCCAAGTTGTTAGCAGAAAATGGATATATTATTGTTGATGGGGGTGGTCCAGGGGTAATGTTGGCGGCTACATTGGGAGCTAAGGCTGGTGGAGGAAGAGTAGAAACGGTAATCTTGAACCCTAAATATAGACCTAAAAATTATGAAGGAGACTATAAAGAAAATAATGGATCTTCAGATAAAATAATTAAAACAAAAAGCTACCCAGAAAGATTAAATAAATTAGTTGAAGTAGCTGATGCATTTGTAATTTTTAATGGTGGAGTCGGTACATTATCTGAAGTTGGGTTGACTTGGCAAATGGCAAAATTTGATTATGGAAAACATGAGCCATTGATTTTTTTTGGTGATAATTTAGCTAATTTAATGAAAGATTTAAAAATTAGATTAGATTTGAACCAATTAGAAGAAAATTTATACCAAGTGGTTTATACTCCGGATGAAGTTTTAGAAACTCTTAAAAAGAGGCGGGGAGTGGTTGAAATAGAGGATGATGAAGGTATTTTTGGGAAGATAGTGAAATTTTTTAGTTAGGTTCTGGGCGAGAATTGTTTTTGATAGTCAAAGGAATAGTTTCAGTTTTGATGATTTGGCTTTTGGTTAAGGTAAGATTAATAATTTCTGAAGTTGAAGTTTCTTTGGACCAATTTTGATCAAAAATAAAATTTCCAAGTGAATAGTAGATAGGTTTGTTTTGATAAATTTCCTGGTTTTGAATGACATGAGGGTGGTGACCATGAATAATATCAGCACCGGCATCAATCATTTGATGAGCTAAACTAACTCGCCAAGATTCGGCTTGAGGTAAATACTCGTTACCCCAGTGAATAGAAACGATTAGCCAATCGACTTGAGGATTGTATTTGGAAATTAATTTAATAATTCTTGATTGATCAAAATTAGGATAAGTGATTAAATCAAAACCTAAAAATCCAAAGGAAATTCCATTAATTTTGGTTTGAAAAAACTCAGATTCTGAGTCGTGAGAAAAAACATAACTAATTTTTTGACTATCTAGAAAACTTTTAGTTTGGCTGAAGCCGTCTTCACTATAATTGAATATATGATTATTGGCTAAATTAAGGATAAATTTATTTTGTTTTAATTGGGGTAAAAATTGAGGATCGCCACAAAAAGTAAAAGTCCCGGTTTTCCCTTCGGGACAGTTAGAAATAATAGGACTTTCAAGATTGGCTAAATTAAAATCATTTTGTTGGAGAAGCTGAGAAACACCAGAAAAACTCCAAGAAAAATCATTTTTCTGTCTGGCAATAGTCGTGATATAGCGACCTAAACCCAAATCCCCCATTAAACCGATATTGACAGTATTAACCGGAGTTGGGGTAATTGTTGGTGAATAAAAAATTTGAGAAATTATTTTTGGTGGGTAGTTATCGGTAATTTTTGGTTGGTTTATATGAAAAGATATGTAATAAAAGGAGAAAAATGTAATAGCGCCTAAAAATAATAAAGAACTGATGATGATTTTTTTCATTAAAGTTAGTTAATTATAGACTGAAAAGTTTTTGGTAAACTAGAGACACATGAAAAAAGTTTGGTTATTAGTATTAATGTTATGCTCTGGCTTATTTTTAGGCGGGTGTAGTTTATCGAATAAAAGGTCAGCGGTAGAAATAGACAGCTATCCAGTGGCTAAAGTCTTTATAAATGGGAAAGAGATGGGGTTAACCCCATATAGAAATAGGAACTTAACTCCAGGTGAAATTGAGATAAGATTGGAAGCCAACGGAAAGAGTTGGACTAGAAAAATTAAATTACAAAATAATATAAGTACGGTGGTTGATTGGGAATTTGGGAATAATAGTGATGAAAATGGTGGTTATATCCTCTATCTGGAAAAAACTGGCGATAAAAATAAAGCAGGGTTGTTAACTAATAGTATCCCAAATAAGTCAACTATCACTATTGATAATGAAATAAAAGGAATGTCGCCGTTAAAAATAAATGATATTGGTCAAGGAGAAAAACATATTGCTTTAAGTTACCCTGGCCATAAAACAGTGGATATTTTTGCTAAATCTTTAAAGGGGTATCAATTGATAGTTGAAGCGGTTTTAATTGAAGATACGGTAGTAGAAGATAATAAAGAAGAACAAGCGATAGAAAATCCTGATTTAGTGGTAGCTACACAACAAAAGACAGTGAAAATTAAAGAAACTGAAACTGGTTGGCTTAGAGTAAGAGAAGCAAGTTCTTCAGCGGCAAAAGAGATAGAAAAAATTAACTCTGGATCTGCTTATCCATTACTTGAGGAAACAACTGATTGGTACAAAATTGACTTAGGGAATAATAAATCTGGATGGATTTCTACTGGTTATTCCGAGAAAAGTGAATAAGAATAGTAAAAAATAAAAGAGCAAAACCGATAAAAACATAGACTTTTTGATTACTATTAAGAAATAAGGAAATAATACCTAAAATAAGGCTAAATAACCAATAAAGTAAGGCAATATTTTGACGACTCCAACCCTTTTTAAGGAGTTGATGATGAAAATGTTGACCATCACCAAGATAAATCGGTTGATGTTTGATTAAACGACGAGTAATTGTAAAAACAGCGTCAATCATAGGAATTCCTAAAAGAAAAACTAAAGTAGCTAATTTGGCCCCAGAAAGAATTGAAAGAACAGCAAGAAAAAATCCCGCCAAGCTCTTACCACTGTATCCAGGCATGATGCTTTGAGGAAAAAAATTGAAAGGTAAAAATCCAAGGTAAGCACCACAAACAGCCCCAGCAAGAATAATAACTGGCCATTGAGTAATATCAGCAGAATAACGAAAAGCTAAAATTCCAATAAAAAAAGCTGAAATAGCAACAAACCCAGGAAGTTGGCCGTCTACCCCGGTAGCCCATCCAACGATATTACTGCACCAAACAATCCAAATAATGGCGATAAGGTCAGAAAGTACCCAAATGCTGTGTGGACCAAAAAAATCAAAATTAATTTTTAAAATTGAAAGGTCGATAACTCCACCGTTTATAGGGTTGGAAATAAAAGCAATTCCAATACCAGACCCAACTACGATAAGGGCAATAAAAATGTTTGTTAAAAGGCGAAAAATAGGGCTAATATCTTTGATATCATCCCAAACTCCAACTATTAGTCCAATAAAAGCAGCTAATAAAATTCCGACTAAATGTTTATCTAGGGGCAACATTAATAAGGAAGTAATTAGAATAGCAAAGAAAATAGAGATGCCACCACCACGAGGAACAGAGGTAATAGCAGTGGCATTATGGGTTTTTTTATTTTTTTCATCTGGATGTTCAACCCAATTCTTTTTTATAAAAAAATTTCTGACAAGAGGAGTTAAAAAAAAGGAAAATAAACAAGAAATTAATATAGAAATTAGAAAAATAGACATAAATTAGGTAATAAGATAAACAATGTGAAGAATGGCGACTAATGATAGAAAGGAAAAAATTAATGATATAGCTAATAAAATCCTAGAGAGCAACAGACTGGTTTTAACTAAACTGATAGAAAAAAGATGGTTAATAAGAAGAAGGATGAGTGAAATTATTGGGAAGATAAATAACAAAGATGTTTGAGTTAATTGAGATTCTCCCCAAGGTAAAGAATAATAAAGAGGAACTTGGGGGGGTAAGGAATTAAATTTCCAAAATAGAAAAGCAATTTGGATGATGATAAAAATAACATTCCAACGAAGAATTTTTGAATTAATTTTTTCTTGCCAGAATCTTCCTAAATTGGCCAGTGGTTGAAAAATATTATTTAAATTCATATTTAACGTTTTTGAAAAATGAGAGAAGTTCCAATTTTTTTATCCAAAAAATAATAGCGATTGAGTATATCATCAAGCTGATTAAAAGATCTGTTTTCCATAGGAAAATAAACAACAAATTTCGGAAGATTTGATTTTAGGCTATCAATTGTTTCTTGGTAACCATTAAAATCGGAGATGTGGTAAGCAACAGTGTACTTCCCTGGGGGGAGCCTATCAGAAAGAGCATAAATATAAGGTTCATCTCCCCAAACAAAAATTTTGTCATCAAATGAACTAAACCGATTGATATAATCTGAAACTTGGTAAGTAGTTCCAACATTATCATTAAAATATCGCTTATAGTCATTTGAGGTTTGAAGTTGGGTTAAATGGCTATAAAAATTACGATAATAGCTGAAAGATGGATAAAAATAAAAATTATATTTTTTAATTAAAAAGCCAAGAAAGAAAAATGAAATTAAAATTAAAGTTTTGGTAATATATTTTTTATGATTCAAAAAGTAGGTTAGTAAAAGACAAAATGGCGGAATAATTTGAATTAGATAATGAGGATAAGGCCGAGTGGATAATAAGGCACCAAAAATACAGGAGAAAAACCAGCCTAAAATAAGAGCTAAGTGAGTAGTAATTATTTTTTTATAACTAAGTATCGTCAGAATAAGCCAAGAAACTAAAAGAAAAATAAGACGTTGAAGAACTCCACCGCTAGTAACAGAGGCAGTTTGACTGCTAGTTGCCCAAGAAGAAATGTAAGAAAAATTTTGTAATATTGCTGAGTGAAGAAACTCTGGCCACGCGTGAAGAAAATAAAAATAGATAAAGTAAAAAATTATAGGAGTTAAAAATCCGAAACCAAGAAAAAATGGACGACTAATATAAATTAAAAAATGTTTCTTAATTTCAGAAAAATGACTAAAAAGTAAGTAAAAAATTAAAAACCCAGCTTCAATAAAAACAGGTATTTTAATGGTAAAAGCTAACCCAAGTAATAAACCACTTAAATAAAAATAAAAATTCTTTTTTGAATTGAAAAATAATAATAACCCAGCAATAGTCGGTAATAACATGAAAATTTCGGCATTAGCAATGTTTCCTTCAAGGATAGGTAAAGAAGTGAGAATTACAAATATAAATAGAGATACTTTTGATAAATTTTTTGATAAAAATTTTTGTGAAAGATGATAAAAAAGATAAATTGTAGGAACCATGAACAAAGACAGCATAAACCGAAAACCAAATACTGTTTTAGCGATAGCTGCAAGATAATACAGACTTGGAGGTTTATTATCGTGGATTTGTTTATAGAGAATTAGCCCTTTTCGGATCCCCTGTCCTAAAGTTAGATATATTCCCTCATCACCATACCAATAAGGTTCGAAAAAAGAAGGAAGACGTAAAAAAATAAATAATGTCCAAACAAAAATCCAATATTTATATTTGGATAAAAAATGAGCCATCAATTAATAATAACTTAATTGTTAGCTTTTTTGTTAGTGGTTTTGTATTCCAATCTTTTCCCTAATAAAAGACGTGTGTGTGATTGAAGACCAGGGAGAACAGACATAGTAAGAGTAGCAATTGGCATAAAAGGCCATTGAAGAATATTTTTTAATATATTAAAGAAACCTTTTTTTTGACGAGCAGGGCGAAGTTTCCAATCTAAAATAATTAGGGTTACTAAAGGAATAAGGCAAATAGTTAAAATTATGTTTGAAATTCGAGGAAGGTTAAAACCAAAAGTAGTTTGAAAGAATTTTGGGTTGAGCATAACTGGAAGAGATGTCCCTAAGGTTAGGATAAACCAATTACTTGACCAAATGAAATGAGTTTGAAAAAGTTTAAAAATACGTAAAGCACGAGTGAAGAAAGGAATTTCGGGATGAAGTCGTGATTGTTCTAGAGCATAGGGGATATCAATAGCCCCCCAAGCATGTCGGACACATTGATTATAGCGATTTTTAAGTGCAGAAAAATAATTTTTACCATCTGGTGCATCAACAACAGTAGGTAAAAAGATTGGTTCAACAGCGGCTTTACCACCAGTGGCAAAAAAAGCTTGAAGAAAAATATGCCAATCTTCAGGAATCATATCAGGATCCCAATATCCGCTTTGATCAATTAATTTGAATGATGAAGAATAACAAGAATAATTAAAGAATAGCCCATCAGGTTCTTGGATATTGGCAATATGGATAACATTACCTAAAATACCAGTGATACGAATAAGTGATGGCACTTGGTTGATGTTGTTGTGCCAAAAAATAGGAGATTGCCAAAAACGTTGATATCTCGATTGATTAGAAGCAAAATTGTAAGTGAGGGCGGCAAAATATTTTGGGTTAAAAATAGTATCAACATCACAACTGGTTAAAGTTAAATTATTGATATTATATTTACCAGTATCGATAAAGTGCGCTTTGAAATATTGAGCGGCAAATCTTTCATTACTATGTTTACCAGCAGTTTCCCCGGGTATGTTTGGTGGATGTTCAGTAAAAATAAGATCACCAAAAACCCCTTTATATTTTTTAGAAAAATAAGTAATAGTTTTTTGGTTGTTCTCTTGGCCAGCACGAGATTCTTGTCCTAGAACTATGTGAATTTTTTTAAGATTAATTTCTTCCTGAGCGGCAAGGCTACTCATGGCCATTTCAATAACCTCGACTGGTTCTTTGTACGAAGAAATGACAATTACATGGTGAATTTGATTATATTTTAACCAGGTAGAACGAAAATTATCTTGAAAAAAATCAAGCCAATTAATCCGATTAGCTTTTTGAATTTTAAAATAACCAATAACAGCTAAAATGGCTGACTTGAAAGATTGGTAAAGCCAATAAATAAGAAAGGCGATGACGAAATAAGCTACAGCTTTGGGAATTAAAATTGCTCCCCAAATAGGGAAAAGGATAGTCATCCAAGCAAAAAACCCTGGGATCATTTCCCAGACTCGATATCTTTTAGTACTTTTGTCGACCATAAATCTTTGATAATTATATCAAGAGATTAGATTTATAAGATAGAATAGGATGTGGCAGAAATAGATTTAGCAATAATAAGAACAATTAATTATGCTAAAAAATTCAAAACTTATTTAAATCGTAATGAAATTGAAGAAAGATTAATATCTAAAAAAAACTTTAAAAAAAAAGAAATTGATAAATTAATTAGGGATTCGATAAAAGAAACGAATGGAAATCTATACTATCTCGAAAAATTCTCTAAAGCAAAAAAAATAAGTCAAAAAATAACAGAAAAGTTTGATGATATTTTATTTTTGGGAATAACTGGGTCAGTAGCATCAGGGCATCCAAAAAAAAACGATGATATTGATTTTCTGGTGATAACTAAAAAAAATAAGTTATGGAGAACTAGATTATTTTTAAGGTGGTGGATTTTTAAAAAACATATCCCCCATCGAAAATATGGAGTAAAAAGGGAAAAAGATGACTACTGTTTTAATTTGTGGTTAGATAAATCTTCGCTTTTAATACCAAAAAACAAACAAAATTTAAAAAACTCAGTGGATTTAGTTTTAATAAAACCATTATTAAACAAAGAGAATACCTATGAAAAATTTATTTTGGCTAATAATTGGGCTAAAAAATGGGTAGCTACCCCTTATGAGAACAAAATTTCCAATTTCCAATTTCCAATTTCCAAAAAAAATGAAAAAGGAAATAAAATCGATAAATTTATGAATTATTTGTATTTTTGGCCACAATATTGGTATATGAAAAGGAAAATAAGCGGAGAAAGAGTTGGTTTACACGAAGCTTTTTTCCATAAAGCAATGGTAAAATGAAACAATGAAATGGTGGCTAAAAATGATAATGGCTTTAGTGGCAATAATGATACTTTATGTTTCTTTTGTTATGGCTAGTTTAGATAAGGTAGTTGATGATGAAACATTTGATCGATTAAGAAAAATAGAAGTAAGTTATGTAAATTTTAAGGGTGAGGAACAATACTATAAACTGCCAGAGAGTAATATTTTACCTAATAACCTTTTGTATCCAATAAAGGAATTAAGAGATAATTTGTGGGTTTATTTTAGTAAAGACACTATTAATAAAATTAGGGTATTATTGCTGATTAGAGATAAGAAAATTGAGGAAGTTTTACTGTTACAAGAGAGTGGTGTTGATGAAAATATTATTAAAAAACAAATTAATAAAATAGACGAAATGTCTGATAGATTAAATAATGAATTTGAAGTTTTAGATAAAAGGAGACCAGAAGGGATTGCGGTTCAAAAACAAATGGAAACAGCTGGTGAATTTTATGAATTTATGTATCAAAAAATTTTAAATAAAGAAAAAGCAGAAAAGTGTTATGAATAAGAATAAGAAAAAAAATAAAAAGAATTTATGGATTTTTTTGGCGATTTTAAGTGTTTTAGTAATAATGTTACTAGCTTTTTTGGTAGTGACTTTATTTCAAATTCCGAATCCCAAAAAATTATCGAGTGGAGATTATGCTCAATCATCTCAAATATTTGATAGAAATGGAAAATTACTTTATGAAATCTATGCAGATAAAAGACGAGTCCCAGTTAATTTAACTGACATCCCGGATTCTTTGAAGAAGGCAACTTTAGCAATAGAAGATGCAAATTTTTATAAGCATGGTGGTTTTGATGTTAAAGGGTTAATTCGAGGGTTATATAGAACAATAGTAGAAAAAAGATTACAAGGGGGGTCAACTTTGACTCAACAGTTAGTAAAGAATGGATTGTTAACACCAGAAAGAACGATTTCTCGAAAGATAAAAGAAGCAATTTTAACAGTAGTAACCGAGATAATGTATTCCAAAGATGAAATTTTAGAGATGTATTTTAATCAAACACCTTATGGAGGAACTTTGTGGGGAGCTCAAGCAGCAGCAAAAGGGATTTTTAATAAAGATGTAAAAGATTTAGATTTAGCTGAGTCGGCATTAATTGCTGGGTTGCCAGCTTCCCCGACTAGATACTCCCCTTTTTCTTACCCGGAAGCAGCTAGAAATAGACAAATAATGGTACTTGATAGGATGTTGGAATTGAAAGTGATTTCTCAAGAAGAATATGAAAAAGCTAAAGAGGAAAAATTAAATTACTATATTAGTAAAACAGGTATTGAAGCACCCCATTTTGTGTTTTATGTCAAAGAATTATTAACGGAAAAATACGGAATTGATAAAGTTACTGAAGGTGGTTTAAAAATTACCACAACATTGGATTTGGGTTTACAGAAAATGGCTGAAGCAACAGTTTCGGCTGAGGTAGAAAAATTAAAAAATTATAAAGTAGGAAATGGAGCAACTTTAATTACAGAACCAAAGACTGGTCAAATTTTAGCGATGGTGGGTTCAAAAGATTATTTTTCGAATGATATTGATGGAAAATATAATGTAACAACGGCTTTGCGACAACCAGGATCATCAATTAAGCCAATAAATTATGCCGTTGGGATTGAAACAGGAAAAATTACTGCGGCCTCAGTAGCAGACGACAATCCAACTTGTTTTGGCCAAGAAAATCAAAAAAATTATTGTCCAACTAATTATGGAAATACTTATCATGGGCTACAAACAATTAGAAATTCATTGGCAAATTCATTGAATATTGCTGCAGTAAAAGTGCTTTATTCAAATGGTTTGGAAAATTTTGTGGCATCAGCTTCAGCAATGGGTTTAGTTACTTTTAAAAATGCCTCTGACTATGGTTTATCTTTAACACTTGGGGGAGGTGAAGTGACAATGGCAAATATGGTGACAGCTTATGGAGTATTGGCTAATATGGGGGTACGACAGGATTTAAATCCAATATTAAAAGTAGTGGATAGAAAAGGAGAGGTTTTGGAAGAATATAATTACACTCCGGGCCCGAGGGTGTTGTCACGAGAAACAGGATTTATTATTCAGCAAATTTTGTCTGATGATGGAGCAAGAAGTATGGTTTTTGGAAGTGGTTCGATGTTGAAGATTAAAAATCATCCGGAAGTGGCAGTGAAAACTGGAACTACGAATGATATGAGAGATAACTGGACAATTGGTTATACTCAAGATTATGTAGTGGCTACTTGGGTTGGGAATAATGATAATTCTAAAATGGGAGGATTAGTCTCTGGCACAACTGGAGCAGCACCAATATGGAATAAAATTATAACTCAATTATTAGCTAATAAAGAAATTAAACAGCCGACTAGACCAGCAGGGATTGTAGGAATGTACGTGTGTAATCTAACTGGTGGAGCAGTTCCAACCGAAGGATGTGAATCGCATTATGAATATTTTAAGAAAGAATATTTACCACAAAAACAATCAATAACCAGACAAAGTGTCTTGATTAATAAGGACACTGGAAGAATAGTTGTAGATGGAGAAGAAGCGCCAAATTCTGAATGGCAAGAACATACAGTAATAACAGATATTGTAGGAGCAAAGGTATGTTTGGATTGCCCGGGACCTGAAAAACCACAAGATGAAAAAACAAAAAACCTGCCAGTATTAATTAAATAATGAAATTACTGGAAATAATAATAAAAATTTTAAAAAGTATCGGCTCCCCTGTGATGTGGTTGGTAAAGCAGTTTTTCTTTTTTGGGAAAAAAGTTTTTAGTTTGGTTTTTGAATTAAATAAAAAGATAAAGATGTTAAAGCCGGTAAAAATTAAATTGCCGAGTTTTAAATTCCCAAAACTTAAATTACCAAAATTAAAGACAGCAAAGATCAAGTTGCCGGCTTTAAAATTTCCGAAAATTAAATTACCAAAATTTCGATTTAAATTAAAAATTAAAAACGGTTTGGTTTGGTTAGTTTTAATATTAATATTTTTTGGAACTGGTGGATTTTGGGGTTATGAAAAAGTAATAAAAGATTTACCAAACATAAATTTAATTTATAATCCACCAAAAATGTCGACAGTAATTACCGATAGAAATGGAGTGGTGTTGTATAAGTTTTATGAGGATGAAAACCGAACTTGGATATCACTGAAAGATATGCCACAAGATTTAGTTGAGGCAACTATAGCTATTGAAGATAAAAATTTTTATAAACATCATGGTTTATCAATTAAAGGAATTATAAATGCGGTTAGGTATAATTTTGTCAAAAATGGTGAAGATAAACCTAGGGGTGGCTCAACAATTACCCAACAATTGGTAAAAAATGTATTTTTAAGCAGTGAAAAAACTTTTAGTAGAAAAGTTAAAGAGGCAATTTTAACATTGTTGCTCGAGCAAAAATTAAGTAAAGATGAAATTTTAGAAAGATACTTAAACCAAGTATCTTATGGCGGTGAAGCTTATGGAGCACAAGAGGCAGCTTGGAAATATTTTGGTAAAGATTTAAAAGAAATTACAACTTTAGAGGCAGCTTATTTGGCTGGTTTACCGGCGGCTCCAAGCTCTTATTCGCCTTATGGGAGTAATCCTGAATTAGGAATGTTAAGAGCAAAACATGTAGCTGAAGAAATGGTATCGACAGGATATTTAAACTCAATCCAAGCGGAAAAAATTTTGAATGAAAAAATTCAAATTAAAACTCAATCAAGAGAAATTAAAGCACCACATTTTGTATTTTATATTAAAAAAGTATTAGAAGAGAAATATGGTTATGAAAATATCGAAAAACAGGGGTTAACTATTAAAACCAGTTTGGATATAGATGTCCAAAATGAAGTTGAAAAAGTAGTTGCAGATGAAATAGGGAAAGTAAAAAAAATGAATATAACTAATGGAGCAGCGTTGGTGGTAGATGTTAAAAACGGAAATATTTTGGCAATGGTAGGATCAAAAGATTATTGGGCCACGGATATTGATGGAAAATATAATATAACCACAGCTTTGCGACAACCAGGATCATCGATAAAACCAATAAATTATCTATTGGCTTTAGAAAATGGTTGGAATATGGCATCAACTATTGATGATTCGCCAATTAGCTACCAAATTAAAGGGCAAAAACCATATACACCACAAAATTATAATGGGAAATATATGGGAAGAGTAACTTTGAGAACGGCGTTGGCATCTTCACTAAATATTCCATCAGTAAAACTTTTAAATGAAAATGGAGTGAATAATATGGTTGATTTAGCACAAAAGTTAGGGGTAACTACTTGGAATGATAAAAATAGATTTGGTTTATCTTTGGCATTGGGGGCTGGAGAAGTAAAAATGACAGAAATTTCTCAGGCTTATAGTACATTGGCTAATTTAGGAGAAGAAACAAAAATTAATCCAATTTTAGAAATTGATAATTATTTGGGAGAAAAAATATATACCAAAGAAGTAGAGAAAGAAGAAAAAATAAAACCAGAATATGCTTATGTTTTAAATGATGTTCTAAGTGATAATCAAGCTAGATCCCCTATTTTTGGGATAAATTCAAAATTGGTGATAAAAAATAAAACAGTGGCAGTAAAAACTGGGACAACAAATAGCTTGAAAGATAACTGGTGTATTGGTTGGACTCCAACATATTTAACGGCAGTTTGGGTGGGAAATAACGATAACCAACCAATGAGTTGGGTGGCCTCGGGGGTGACTGGAGCAACTCCGATATGGAACAATATTATGACTGGTTTGTTGGCTAATAAAGAAGATGAAAAGTGGGAAGCCCCAAACAATTTAGTTAAGAAAAATATTTGTGGAAAAGAAGAGTGGGTGGTGGAAGGTAGTCAAATAAAAGTTAATTGCATTACTCCTAAACCGACAGAAACAATTTAATTTTGAGAAACGGAATACCAATAAGCTTGATTAATAAATGAGGAAATATTTTGGTTAAAGTTTTGTGATTTATTATTATCTTGAATAATAAAAGTTATTTGATTACTGGGCAAATTGATAGTAAGACCGTAGAGATTGGTATTAGCATCTAATTTTTCTTGAAATAGAAGACCTTCGGGAAGACCGGAAATAATGTTACTGGTTTCAGTTGATTTAGTTTTAGATAGCTCAGAAATAAAAGTAGTTATATTTGAATTAGAAAAATTAAATTGATATATAGGGTTATTTAAATCATTATTTTCAAAAATAATGGCTGATAGTTTTTGATCAGATAAAAATTTGTCTAAATCGGAGGATAAAATACTGGTTGAAGTTTTTGTTTCGGTATTGGTTTTAAAATTAAATTGAGGCAGTTTAAAATTAAAACTGAAATTTAGGGGATGAGGTGAAGATATAAAAGATTGAACACCTTTAACTGTCCAAAAAATTAAACTTAAACCGGCGGTACCGATTAAAGAAATTAAAATCATTCGGCGTTTGGATTTTACTTTTTTGGCAATAACAACTTCGTCTGATTCTTTGGTAATTTCAGAATCAGATAGAAAATTATTGTTTAGTTTTTTGCCTTTCTCAGGTTTCGGAAGCATAAGATAGATAATTATGACATATAAATAGACCTTTTTATGCTAGAATTTGGTTATGGCAGAAGGAATAAAAAATAATGAGGTAATTAGTCAACAGACATCTCCGATTCCTATTGATAAAGTTATGGGCGATGCATTTTTAGACACTTTTCCAAAAAGTTTTAAGGATGCATATGTTGCTGTTAATGATTCATTATTTATAGAAAATACTGGGTTTATAGCTTTAGCTAATGCTCTTGGTAGAGTTATCCCCGCCTCAAACAAGGGAGCCCTTGTATCTTTGAGAGCAGGAATGTTATTTGGTTACAGTTTAATTAAAGGATCGGCTATTAGTCGAGGGGCAAATATCCCAGTTTTTGAAGAAAATAATTTGGGAGATTTTATTGATGAATTAAATCAAATTAAGGGAGGAGAAGGGTTTTTTAAAAGGGAATCTAAAAGTATTCTTTCTACTGATCCAATTTTTTTTAAAACAATGATTTCTCTATACGATAAAGAGCAAGAACATATATCTAATCAAGTTCTTTTTATAAATGGGGCAATAATAGCCCATTATATAATTGATAAAACAAATAAAAAAAATGGACCTAAACTAAACTAGGAAAATCTTAAAAAGTTTCGATTATGTAGTAACCTGTTTGAGAGTTAAAAGGGCGGATTTGGAGCCGAGGGTGGAGACGACGGAGGCGGAGTTTTTGACAGACCAAAAGAGAGCGTCTTGGGGGGATTTTTGATGAATTAAGGCGGCTACAAAAGTTGAGCCAAAGGCATCTCCAGCTCCAGTTTCATCAACGGGATGATGGTTGACGGCGGGAGAATAAAATTGTTGATTATTGGAAAAAACATAAGCACCATTGGCACCGGCAGTAACAGCAACAACAGGCAGATTCAGTTTATGAATTAAGTTTTCAGTAACAATATTATCAAAAGATGAATTGAATAACATTTCTGATTCTTCACGATTTAATAAAAGGAAATCAACCATTTTGACTAAACTAAGAATACGACGACGACTTTGCAGTTCGCGTTTGCCTGGGTTTAGGGCAATTTTAATATTGTTTTCTTTGGCAAAACCGATGATAGTTTCTAGTAAATCCAGATTCCCTTCTAAAGAAGTAATGTAAATCCATTTAGTTTTTTTGATTTTGTTCCAAGGAATATGTTTTGACTGAAGGCTGCCTTGACCTCGGTTAGTTAGGATAGAACGACCACCCCCGGCGGGGACAATAATTACCGAAAAATCGGTAGTATCGTTTTTGTCGGCATAAATAAAATCAGAGGCAACTTTATTTTTTTGAAGATCATCAAAAATATATTGGTTAAGGTAACTTTGACCGATTAAAGAAA
>Ga0209373_10001850_pt1 | contig 23238 bp, 22 predicted proteins | sample Higcelweek5metaG_FD_187173 | JGI IMG/M metagenome (GOLD analysis project Ga0209373, IMG submission 187173) | Freshwater pond sediment microbial communities from the University of Edinburgh, under environmental carbon perturbations - High... | ecosystem: Environmental > Aquatic > Freshwater >... | reverse complement strand
TATTTTTTCCGGTGGAGTGATCAAGAGTGACATAACCCAAAGACTCGGCGACGGCAATGGAGATGACGAATGGTTTGGCGGCGGCGGGAAGATCCTGTAATTCTTTTTGAGTGTAGACTCCTGCCTCGTAGCCGGAGCCGGATTTGGTTACGAAAAAAAGCGGCACACCAGAATCACTTTTATCAGTCATGTATTCAGTCTATTATGTATGAGACTATCTTGTCAACAGTATTTTGAGAAGAATTTATTTTTCTTTGGTGTATTGACGCGGAGCCGGTTTTACACCACGTTCAATGTCGAATTTTCTGGCTTTTTCTTCCAGAATCTGCATGTCGACTTCGGGTAGGGTATTATTGTTGTTTTTTGAAGATTGCGGCCGGTTGTGAAGAATGGAGTACTGAGAAGTTGTGTTGGGTTTTGTTTCCCATGGTTTATCAAGTGTCAGTTTTTTGGCCGTATTTTTTGTAATCACACGGACCTGACCTTCACCCTTACCTCTGGATATCCAACAAAAATAACTGGCATAGAGATTTTCTTTCCAGTCTTTGGTACTGTCTGTGAGAGTATTTGCTCCGGCAGATGAAACCACACTAGCAATCTGCGGCGGAAGAGAGGCGGGTAAAAAATCAGCAGAAACTTTTCCCTTTAGTTCCGGATTGTTTTGGAAAAACTGTTCTTGGGGCATCCACTCGGTGTGCTTGTAACCGGGACGGTTTTTGGATACAAAAAGAACGGTGACAAACCCCGGCCAGTGTGGATCAAGATAGACATTTTCGCAGTTTCTTTCCTGATTGTTTATGTCGATTATTTTCATTTGACCTCTTCGGTAGTGTTTTCAATATCTTCTGGGGTTTCTTCCGGCATTATTTTAGCTTTGGCGGAGAGAATCAGCCCTTTTATTATATAGATGACAGCCGGCAGAGCCATCAAGATTCCGGCGAGGGTGAGCGACAGAGACCATTCCAAGGGCATGAGGGTGGTGTCTGAGGCAACACCCTGAAGAGAGTAAAGTTGGGATAGGGCCGAAACGACGAGAATAACTCCCAGTTTGGCGAAGTAACCTTTGGGGATAAAAGAAAGGAGAAAAATTGGAGTCATAAAAATGGAGATACTACGGATGATGACAGTGGCTGTCGTAAAAGGATACTTTAAGAAATTGTCGGGACTAAAGTATGCATAAGGAGATGCCAAGAGGATTTTTAATGGGTCGACAACTGCTTCGAGAAGATAGGAGAGAAGAAAAAGACCAATGATAATGAGGAAGGTTGTTTCTTTGGGAATTTTCATATATTTGGCATTATATCTTATGGTTAACCGAAGACACTATTAAAATAACCGTATGAAAGTAAAGCTTTACCTGTCCATGCAGCAGAAAAACCGGTATCGCCTTTGGCGTAACGGTATGCTCCCGATGCCCCTTCTTCCATGATGTACCATGCACCGGTTTTTTTGACAAAGCCATAGTAAGCGGGAGTACCGGAGTCGTCGATCTCGGTGATTTCGTAACCGTCGGTGGGATTTTTCTCGGCCGGATCAATTTTGTTACCGGCACTATCTTTGATAGCAACAACGCCCGGACCGGGAACACTGCCAAAAAAGGCGGCTTGAGCCTTCTTGGTAAATAGTGCCATAAGAAGCAGTGAAATTCCCGATGAACCAATTAATTTGAGGAAAAGACGTTTGTCGTTATCGGCAACTCCGGGGACAACTTCCGGAACAATAGCTTCTTCATTGTCTGCCGATATGGCAGGAAGTGAAGATCTTTTTTGTTTAATAACAGTCTTTTTTGGTGAGGGTTTGAATAGGTGGAGCATCTTGGTACCAAAATAAAAGATAAGAGGCAGATAGATGAAACTTGTCAGCAGCTGATTAGTGTTTTTGGCGGAAAAAATACCGATAACCGTGAGAAAGAGACAGATGAAGAAACTGTAGATGATGAGTATTCTGTTTGATTTCATTTTAAGATCAGTAAACTGATACGGAGTAATACCAGACTGATAGCCAGAGACAGTAAGGTTAGATTGATGAGGAACGTAGTTTCGGACTGACCAAGAAAAGTGGTTATGGAAAAGTCACCGAAGTAGGGATGGCGGTTTTGGTTGGTGCTTAGACTTTTATTTATTAGACGGGAGAGAGAGATAAAGAGACGGACTAAAAAATAAATAGATACGGGTAGAAAAAGCACTAGCGTGATGATGCTCGTGGTACTTTCCAGATTAGAAAAGGCGATACCGGTAAGGGCAAATGCCACCAGTCCTCCGTAAAGAAAAAGACTACTATCTATGAGTTGGCGTTTAGAGTGTTTCATCTTTTAAGATTTTGGATAGATTTTCCGGTGAGAGAGGATCGTTGGGGTCTGTTGGAACGGATGTTTGAGGATCGGATGGTAGAGGTTCGTCGATAAAGGAGTTGATTTTGGTGATGATTTTTTTGGTTGCTTCCAGCGAGTATTCCAGTCTGTCGAATTTTTGATTTACTTCAATGATCTGTTTTTCCAGACGGCTCGATTGAAGTCCGGTGCTGGCAAAAAGGATAGCCTGAAGGACAACAGTGACAACAAGTCCGCCAAAAATGAAGTAAAAAAGGGAAGTTTTCATTTTTTAGTAAACCCGCCAAATTGATATGAGACGAGAAAAACAAGAATGATAAGAGCGATCCGGCCAAACTGGGCAACGGGTGAAAAGTTTATGCCGATGATGATATCGGCGATTATCAACAGAAGACAGATCATGATAATGATGCGGACTATTTTGGTGGCAAGAGATGGGGGAGTAACTTCGATAATGGCTTCTGCGTCTCTGACGTTTCCCGATGTTACTTGGCTTGCGATACTTTGGGTTTCGGAAAGAGGATTTTCGGGGAGTTTGCTGCCAAGAAAGTTTTCAAGTGACCTGCGGGTAATGATAAAAGTGCCCCTTATGTGTCCGCGGGCAGCCTTAATCCTGCCTTCATTGAGGTACTTGTAGGTCGTGTTGGTGGAAAGCCCCAGAATCTTGGCGGCTTGTTTGACCGTGTAAATATTGCTTAGCATGCTACCTTTAATCTTAACAAAGATTTAATAATAAAGACGTGCAATAAATATTATTTTTTGCTTTTTCTCTTAGGCTCTTTTTTGCTACCTTCTTTGTAGGCATCGCGGAACTCTTTGATAGACGTAACTAGACCACGGGTAAGTTCGGGAAGTTTTTTGCCTCCAAAAAGAAGCAAGAAAATGATGCCAATGATGATTAGTTCTAGTGTACCGATGTTTTTAAACATATTGATTACCTCCTTTCCAACTTAAGAATACCGTTTCCATAAAAAAAATGAAAGGGGATAGAGACAGCTTGTTACTTGCCGATTACCAGACGGATCAAACTGGAGGAGCCGGTAAGTACTCCGGAGTATTCTACGGTGGGGAACTCTGTTTTTAGGTTGGCCATAAGAGTGTCTTTTTGAGCGAGAAGACTTTCGGCAATATATATAGTGGTACCGGTTTGAGTGTCATCGGCGTTTCCCAGTGAGCCGACTTTATAACCCAGTGTTTCTATCTGTTTACCGGCTTTAGCAGCGGCACCTGAGACTCCGCTACCGTTTAAGACTTCGAAGGTAATGTCGGCATTTTTTATTGTTACAGTTGGGGCAGATGTAATTTCCGGAGTTGGAGAAGGTTCGGAGACGGCGGTTTTTTGAGAGGGAGTTTTGAGGTAAAGCGCGGAAAGGGTAATAACTCCGGCAAGAATAATAAATCCTAAAATTGAACCCAAAAGATAAAGTATTTTTCCCTGTTTTTCTTCAACGGGAAGTTCTTCGGGCTGTGTTTGCATCTTTTCAATATTAAGTTCGGCATCCTTTTTGATTTCGGGAACTGCGGGGGGTGTGGACGGTTCCGGTTCTCCGGTGACGGGAGGAGTGTCTATGATAGGGGTTGTTTTTTCAGGAGCGGCGGAAACGGAAAAGTCAGAGGGAAGAGTACTGGTTGGTTTTGCTTTAACCTTCTTTTTCATGATGGGTTACGCTTTGGGTACTGCGTCTCTCGTATAGCCTGCCAAGATTTCTTTGACCATGTTTACTACCTGTTTTGGTTCGTACTCCGATTTGATGATGTACTTGACAGCCCCTTTGGTAAGGGCGGCTTCGGCATCTTGAGTACCGGCGAGATTGGTGAGCATGACAACAGGGATTTCTTTGGTTTCGGGATCCTGTTTTACTTTATCCAGTACCTCAAGACCATTCATTTTGGGCATCATAATATCCAGAAGAATAAGAGTCGGTTTTCCGGTCCGGATTTTGTCCAGTCCTTCTTCGCCATTGCCGGCAAAGTCTACCTCGTAACCTTCAAACTTGAAGATCTTTTGATACATACGGCTCATGAGGGGATCGTCTTCGACAATTAAAATTTTTGTCATATAGTCAAAGTGTACAGTTTAGATTTGTTGTTGTCTACTTTTTGTTTTAGTATCCCTTTTGGGTGAGACAGAAAAGCGGTTTTTGATTTTGAGAGCGGATAAATACTTGCGATTATGTAAGAAAATGCCTTATTATTATAGTTGGGGTAATTAGTATTGCAGTATTAAGCATATGAAAAAGAATAGCCTGCCAGTTATTATCGGTTTGTTGGTTGTTTTAGGAATCGTTATCTTTGCAGTCAGACAGTATTTGTTTAAGCCACTTAGTGAACAGGTAAGCCCTACAAGTAGCTTGAGAATTGGTTTTTCATTGGGAGATCTTAGAGAAGAGCGTTGGCAAAAAGATAGAGACTTGTTTGTTGCTGCCGCCAAGAAAATGGGGGCTTATGTAGAAGTGACTTCCGCAAACTCCAATGCCGATCTGCAAAACACCCAGATACAAAACATGATCAGCCAAAAAATGGATGTAATTGTGGTGGCACCGTACGACAGTCAAAAGACGGCAGAGGCAGTAGTGGCGGCACATAAAGCAAATATAAAAGTGATATCTTATGACCGTTTGATCTTAGGAACAGATGTCGATTTTTATGTAACTTTCGATAACGAAAAAGTTGGTCAGATGGAAGCTGCCGGAGTGACCGATGTAGTGAAGAAGGGAAATTTTGCCTATATTGGCGGAGCCCCAACAGACAACAATGCAGCTCTTCTTAAGAAAGGCTCGATGAAAGTTTTGACTCCTTTGATAAAAAGCGGTGCGGTAAAGTTGGTGGTTGATAAGTTTACAACCGACTGGAAGCCGGAGATAGCTTATGCCACGATAAAAGATTACTTGGCAAAAGGAGGAAAACTCGACGCGGTGGTAGCCGCAAACGATGGTACGGCTTTTGGAGTGATCAAAGCTTTAACAGAGTACGGTTTGGCCGGAAAAGTACCGGTTTCCGGTCAGGATGCAGAGCTGTCCGCCTGTCAGAGAATTATTGCGGGAACACAGACCTTAACAGTCTACAAGCCGTTGTCGGCACTGGCGGAAAAGTCCGCGGAAATTGCCGTAACGATTGCCAAGGGTGAGACACCTGTAGCAAATAATAAAACAGATAACGGGAAAATGGATGTTCCGTCTTTTTATATCGAACCTGTTTTGGTTACAAAAGAAAATATGGATAAAACAGTCATAAAAGACGGTTTCCAGACAAGGTCTCAGGTGTATCAGACAGTCAAGTAATCTGTAAATAAAGCGATTTATGCATAGTATTCGTAAAAGGATTCAGAATACCCTAATGGGAAGTATCGTTTTTGTTGGCGTTTGTGCTTTTGGAGTGCTTTTTGTAGATCAGCAAAACGTGATCAAAAATCAGGACATTATCGACAGAATGACTACGGAGTACAGTATCAACTCGATGACCGATAAGCTGATTTTGTCGTACAACGATGCGGTAAAGAGTACGGGAGACTTGGATATCGTCAGAAAGTATGAGGAGAACCGTCAGAGCCTTATGGACACAATCGACATACTGGAAACCAAGGCGGTTTCGGGAGAGAGTAAATCGACCTTGATAGGAGTCGAAAATACCGTAAATAGTGTGATTTCCGAGTGCGATGCGGGCTTAAAAGAAGTTCAGTCCGGCAACTTTGATAATTTGTCGGGTCATTTCAATCAGGCGAATATAAATAACGATTTTGTACGTAGTAATGTACAGAATCTTCTTCAAAGAGAGCTTGAGTACTTATCCGCAAATCAAACAGTCGCCAAAAAAGTGTATCTCTATACGGTTATTATTTCCGGAAGTCTGTTTGGACTGATTCTTTTTCTGACGATCTTTTATGCCGGATCATTTTCCAAACAACTTGTTTCACCGGTTGAACAACTATCGCAAGTTGCCAAACAAGTAGCTTCAGGAGACATGGATTTTACGGTAGACAAAAAATTACTGGATCAGAAGGACGAGGTGGGAGTGCTGTCCGGCTCTTTTGTTTTTATGGTAGAAACGATCAAGACAAAGATAGCGGAGCTTAATACATCGAAGGAGGCGTTGGAGAAGGGTAATAAAGAGCTTGAAAAACTAAACTCCTTTATGGTTGGCAGAGAGTTGAAAATGGTTGAGCTAAAGAAGAAAATTTCCGAGTTGGAAAAAACAAAGTAACGGACAGTGTTTATTTCTTGTCCGGTGTCAGCTCCAGTTCCGCCAAACGATTAACCTTGTTTTTTTGAGTGGCAACCGGTAAAGACAAAGAGAAAGTTGATCCTTTGTCTATCTCCGATTTTTCCAGTGCTACACTGCCACCCATACCTTCAGCCATCATCTTGGAGATATAGAGTCCGAGTCCACTACCTCCGGCGGTGTCGCGGGTAAAGAGGCTGGATCCTGTTTGCTGGAACTTGTGGAAAAGAAGACTTTGTTGTTTGAGAGGTATTCCACGGCCGGTGTCGGTGACTAAGATTTTGACAAACTTGTTATCGACAGAGGTGTCGATTTTGATGCCACCCTTGGTAGTGAACTTTATGGCATTGCCCAGAAGATTAATAAGCACCTGTCTTACTTTTTCGGAGTCGGCAAGAACTTTGGGAATGGGGGAAGCAGGATTTATAAAATCTATATTAAGGTTGCGGCGTGAGCCGGTGACGTCATACTCCTTGATAATTTCCGGAATTAGCTTTTCGAGCTCAAGCTCTTTTAGATCGTATACCATACGGCTTTGTTCAAGGCGGCTGACGTTTAGGAAGTCGTTCACAATATTTATGAGTCTGATACTTGACGCGTGGATATCGTCTACCATGGCTTTTAGCTCCGGTTCTTTTATGGCGTCCGCGTAGTACTCCAGAATCATTGAGGTGTTACCACGGATGGCGGTGAGGGGGGTTCTCAGTTCGTGGCTCGCTATAGAGAAAAACTCGTCTTTGGAACGGTCGAGAATCTTGGCTTCGGTGATATCCTGAATAAGGATAACGACACCGATACAGACCTCGGAAGTGTTATTTGTAAGAATAGGGGAAAGTAAAAATTGAAAAAACCGGCCCTCGATCTCGATGTCGGAAAATGCCTGACGCTTTTTTTCCTTTCCACAGTTTTTTATGTATCTGGATAGATCGAGTTTGTCTTTAAGGATTTTTTTAAGAATCTCGAGATTTTCTTTTTCGTTTTTACCTTTAAGAATTGTGTTCGCAAGCGGGTTGGTGACGACGATTTTTTCCTCAATATCAGCCATCAAAAATCCGAGAGGCAGGTTTTCGATGGAAGAATCAAGTCTGGCTTTGGTGTTGGATAACTCGAGAGTTCTTTCTTCAACCTTTTTTTCAACACCCTCTTTTTCTTCTTGAAGAGCTTTTTCCAGTTCTTTACTGTCTTCAAGTAAATTTAACATAGCAGATCTAATATTGGCCTGATTACCTTCTTCCTCTTTTAATTTGTTAAGATTATTGGTCAGTTTTTCTTCGGCGTTTTTTCTAGACAGTGCCTCTCCTTCCAGAAGGTCGGCTTTTTTTTCGGTATCGTCTCTGGCTTGTCCGAAGATTTTTTCGTAGTTGAAAAGGATAAGAGAGACCACGGTTAAGTTGACAATCAACATGACTGTCTCTGTTGTAGCGTAATATATTTCTACTAGGTGCAGATGATCAAGGGCGATACTGAGAAGAAAGATGAGTCCGCCGATAAAGAGAGCTCTTGCGCCGGTTTTGCTGCCAAATAAGATGAAGCTGGTTATGGGTAGAAGAGACCACCAGAGATAACCGGTACCGGCAATGCCACCGGTAAATAATAAAACAACAAGAACCAGCATAACACCGGACCAAGCAAAGATTGATGGCCATTTGTAGCTGTGATTTTTGTTAACAAGATATAGAGAAACCCAGAGTACAATTCCGCTTATCCCTTCCAGTATGGCAAACAGCCATTGGCCTTTTAAGGCGTAAACAACCGGAAAAACCGTTAGGGTTATTCCGCCGACTATTAGGATTACTTTAAGAAGCAACTCGCGCCATTGTTCTTTTTGGGTCATCATTTTTTGTATTTTTCAAGCTCTTCTTTTAAGGCAATCATCTTAAGTTCCCGGTTGACCATCAGTTCGTTGAGCCTTTCCAGTTCTTTGGCGTAAGTCTCTTTCTTTTTTTCCTCCTGTTTTTCGGCAGTAACATCCTCACCAAGACTGATGGTTGAGATGACTTTTCCGCTTTGATCTTTTACTAGAGTGTTGTGCCAAGAGACAAGAATAACCTTGCCGTCTTTGGTAAGGACATCGTTGTCAATATGAGCGTTATCTTCAAGGTTTCCGGAAATAAGTTCTTTAAAATGAAGATTGATACTCTTTCTTGAAGCCTCGGGGATAAATGTTTCAAACCAGTCTTTTCCCGGCACTTCTTGTAGCTTGTAACCTAGTTTTTCGAGACCGCTTTTATTAATGGAAATAACTTTTCCTTCAGGATCAAGAGTGACAACGATGGCGTTGATCAGATCGATAAGGGACTCACCCTTTTGTTTTTCGGCAGAGAGTTCGGTTTTACTCTTGTGAAGAGAGTCAAGCATGTTGTTTATCTCGACTCTTAGTTTGTCTACTTCGTCGGAGGAAGAGCCGGTTTTCAAACGTTCTACGGTAGTTCCGGACTGAGCCAAGGTGTCGACATCGGCGGCGATTTGAGAGACCTTTCCAAGAACCATTTTAACCAGAAGATAGTAGTTTGTAGTAGAGGAGAGAGAGCTGGCAATGATAAGTAACCCGATAAGAAGTTCCATACTGAAAACTCCCTGCTTGGTAATATCTCTTTCGATATCACCGCGGATGATCGCCTGAGGAGCGTGGTAAATATCCTCAACTACAAGATAACCGGAGATGGTATCACGGTTGAGTCTTTGGATCATCTGTTTTTGTCCTAAGGAATAATTTTCTTTGGCTTTTTGATAGTCGGAGGGAAGGTTTTGATCGTTCCAGAGGCGCATGTGTGTTTCAAACTGAGTCAGATCCTTCATGGAGTTGAGAACTGATTCGTCTAGATATTTAGCAAAGACCATCGTTCCCCGTGACTCGCCGACCGTGCTGCTTGGCAGTATTTTTCTGACAACAAACAACAGGATACCGTTATCTGTTTTTAGAAGACCTTGGTTGTAGTCGGAGTCCTCTTTGATATCAAGAAGAGCGCTTCCGGTGGCAAAACTTTGGTAAAGATCTTCAGGAAATTTGCCTGAGCCTTCCGGTTCTTCAATTGAGATAATGCTGGCAACCAATCCTCCGTCTTTGTTTAAAAAAAGGGCTTCATCAACACCGATATTTTTAAAATTTTCGGGTATAAGATTTGACTGGATATACTCTTTGTTGTTGTCTTTGATGAATTTATAAGTATCGTCCCAGTTGGACCAGTCGGTTAGTTTTGAGCTAAGTTGGGAAAAACGGTCATCCAAGATGGCAGAAATGCGGCGGATATTTCTTTCCACACGTTGATCTTCAAGTTTCTGAAACTGAACCGTGATAACACCAAAAACCACACCGGTAACGGTAACAATAAGGGTTATGGTGGTGACGACGGAGATGATGATTGATCGTTGTTTGAGGTTCATTATTCTATTTCAGCTGATTGGTGATGTAGCGGGCGATGGTGTAGGAGGGGAGAACGGAAAGAACAATAAGGAGAACGGTGACGAGAAAAGTCAGCTCGATTGATTTTCCGGCGGCGGCAAAGATACTGGTTGCGGGTCTGCCTGCCAGAAGCATGCCAACAACAGAGTTGTCGGCGTCCTTTAAGGGATGAAAAACGGCAAAATAAGAAGTATTGAGAAGCGAGATCTGCCCTGAAAAGTCTTCACCTTTTGTGAGAACATTGTTGCTGATTGTTTTGTTGGTATTCTTGATGCCTATGGGGCGGGTGACACCTCGGAGATCAGAGATGGTGGTGGCCGAGAGAACCTCACCGCCATAGACACCGACTTCAAGTCCGGTGACCTTTTTGATACCATCCAAAAAGTTGTTATCGAGTGACATGGCTACCTCGATGACTCCGATTACTTTATCTTGTGATTTGATAGGGACGGCAGAGATGACAAAAACTGTTGGAGCAATAGCACCTTCTTTCAAGGATAACGAAGAAACACTTTCACCAATTAATGCCCGTTTGACCAACGAGTCGCCCGACATCGAGTCGCCAATGCGGTCCCGTTCTTCACCCCTTGCCAGTACTTGACCGGTTTCATTGAGAATAATGACACTGTTGAGATTTCTTGATAGAAGCAGCTCTTCGGAGGATGTGGCCAAAACCTGACGGTTGGGGGTGGAGATAGCGTCGATAATGGCAGTGTTTTGAGCAAGAATAAAAGCAGACGACAGACTCTCGGATTTTTTGGCGTCTAGAGCGTAGGAGAGAACAGAGACGTCGGTTGATAGTCTGGTTAGAGTTTCATCGGAAATATTTTTTAGCAAAAGAAAGGTAAATGATACAGTAGTTAATAGAAAGATAGAGAGAGTAGTAGTAGTAAAGATGATAAAGAGCTGGGTGTTGATGCGTTTTAATAGATAGAAGAAAGCCCATTTAATAAGAACAAGAGAGCCTGCAAAAAGAATAAGGTGAGAAGCGATCCAGATAGGTCCAAAGGGTGAAACCAAACGGAAAATATCGACTGAGGGGTTATTAATAAACAACGAAGGAACCGCGGTGAGTTCATGAAGGGCGGTAATGAAAAACGCAAGAGTTACACTTCTTGTGTGAGTTTCAAGACCAATAGTTGCCCGGCGCAGATAGAGCCATGCTGCCGCAACGGCGAGAACCGGGGTCGTTAGATACGGAAAAGCAAGATTGGTGATGATGATAGCTCCATGCTTGGGTTTGGGAATAAGGGGGTCGGAGATTAGACCTACTATTAATAGAAGGTAGCCGATGTTGCGGAGAATCATGGCGACGATTTCCGAAAGACCGGTGCCAAGCAGTGAAACCGTTAGGGTGGGCGACTCAACTAAAATAGCGTGAGTAAGAAAAGAAAGCGATAAAAACAGGAATCCAAGGATTTTGAGACCTTCTTTGAATGTTTTCCGTTCTAGCCAAGCATCAAAGTAAAGCCAAAAGATAGAGAAAAAAGCCAGTGCGGCAAAAATATTGACGGCGAAGTGAAAATTTTCAAGTAGAAATTGAGACCACATTTATTTTAGGACAGAGTTTAATAAATTGTTTTCGTTGGTGAAACCGGTTATTACTTCTTTAATAATACCTTTTCTGTCGACAATTAGGTGGGTTGGTAAAGACTCAAGTGACAGAGGAAGAACGAGAGTGCCGTCGGGGTCGGCAAAGATAGGAAGTTGATAGCCACCGGTTTTTTTGAAGATGTCGGTTTTGGAGACGGATTCCTGAACGGTGACGGCATAGACATTCACACCTTCATTTACGGTTTTGAATTTATCGAGAGCAAGCAGCTGATCCGAAGTTTGCGGTTCCCAGCTGGAGATGAAAGTAATAACGGTTGGTTTACCCAAAATTGAAGTGTTGGAAAATACTGAGGACGAAACACTAAGATCAAAATCGGGGAGTGGATGTCCGATCAACAAATCGGTTTTTGATGATGGTGACTGTAGTTTTGCAAGATTTATAGGGACTGTTTTTGACCATAAATTGCCTAAGAAAATAGATTTGGTAAGACTGAAGATCTGATTTAGGGGAGTAGTGGAGTCAATCTCAAAAATTTCGGTACGCTGTTTTCTTTTCCCTGCCGCTTCGATTTCCAAGTAGTACTTGCCGGCAGGAAGAATGTACCTGTACTCACCGTTTTGGCCGGTTTCTTGGGGATTTGACTGCATAAATGGTTCCGCCTCCCAAAGGGAAAAGTCAGTAATGGCTTTTTCAAAAGTGAAAACACTGACTTTGGCTTTGAAAACCGGCTGATTTTTTTCATCTGTTACTTTACCGGGAGAAAGAGCAACAACAGAACTAAGAGATCTCTCGGTTTTGTTTTCGGCACCATCGATGGAGTTAACTTTTAGGGTGAAATTTCCCGGAGTGTTGATATTTATAAGACTGCTCCACAAACCACTTTCAATATTTTTTATTAGCGAAAAATTTTGAGAGCCGTAAGAAAGATCCATAGTTGTGGGACCGCCAACCGCGGAGAGTATCACTTTTATAGGAAGACCGGCAATACTATAAATGTTGCCGCCGGCATCGGGGCGGAGAATCATTGGTCCAAGAGAAAATAAACTACCGCCAACCTGAGGGGGAAGACGGTCAATTATTAAAGTGTAAGGCTTACTCAGGCCAATGTTGCCCGTGAGATCTTTGGCACGCATCTTGATGATGTAGTTGCCGTCGTCGAGACGGCTGGGGGTAAATTCAAAAGAGACAGATTTGGTTCCCAGTCCGGTAATGTCATCGACCGGCAGCCAGTTTTTGCCTCCATCAAGTGAGTACTCGACAGATGCCAGTCCGGCATTGACCTCTCCGCCATCTGTAGAAGTGCCGGTCATGGTAGGCGCTTCCAGAAATGGTTTGGAAAAATCCGTTTTGATAGAGACGGTGGGGGAAGAAGAGTCTTTAAGAACTTTGGTTACGATTGTTTGAACCGTACTGGTAACTGTGGAAGTAGTTGTTACGGTAGTTGTTGTTCCGGCAGCTCCCGTAGTAAAAGTGGCCTGATTTGACTCTCTTGTCCCGACGCCATTGGTACTGGTGAGTTTATAGTAATAAACGGTACTGGCGGTCAAAGATTCAAGAGTAAAAGAGTGACTGGTACCGGCAGTGTCACTACTCTTGCTTGAGCCATAGTCTCCCGTTGTGCCGTAATTAACCGTGGAAGTTGCTTCCACATCCGTACTCCAACTAACTGTAACCGAAGTGGATCCAATTGAAAGTGAGACTCCGGATATTACAGGCGGTTGGGGAGCGCTTAAGGAACTGGTTACCTCTCCCGAACCTCCGCATTGGAAATAATCGGCTCCATTTTCCGAAAGCGATAGATCAAAGGTGACAGGATCGGACTCGGAAAGAGCTGAGACGACAAAACTAAATGTCGCTGACGCATCGGGAGCTAAACTGCCCCCCGTATAGGTAATAGTGTCACCGTCTACGGCAGCACTCCACCCGCTTGCACTTCCCGAAAGAATCGTAAAAACTCCCGAACCGGTATTGACAATTTTGGCTGTAGTAGCCGTTTCCGGCCCTTCATTTGTAACTTGATAGGTTAAAGTAGGGGACGTACCGGTCAGTACTTCGGAAGGGCTAATGTTGGCTCCACAACCTATGGAATATACATCCGCCTTTTGGGCAAATAAAAACCAAACCCCTATACAAACAAAAAATAGAAGCAACCTTCTGGGCATTATAATCAGTATACACAATCTTATGAGTATTCCTGCGTCAAAAAACTTTATTTATCCTCTCCATATGCAGCCTATTGTGAAAGAGATCGTGGAAGGGGAGTACGACCTCGATCTCAATCTTAAACACCCTGTGATTGCAGATGTCGGTGCCAACCTTGGTATCTTTACTCTTTGGGCACTCCGCCGCTGGCCGGATGCTTTCGTCTATTGCTATGAACCATCGATTTACAACTTCCACTTTTTAAAACAAAATTTTGATGGAAACTCACAAGTCAAACTTTTTAACTTTGCACTTGGTAAAACCACCCGTACTAAGTTATTTAAGGGTAGAAGCAACTGTGGTCAGGCCAGTTTTTTTAAAACTTCCGAGCAACAGGACAGTTACGAAATAGTAAAAACCAAGAGTCCCAGCGTTATTCCCAAAGACTGTGACATTCTCAAGATCGACACCGAGGGTTGTGAGGTAGAGATTCTTTCCGGCCTTAAAGACCGCCGTTTTAGGGCAGTTCTTGTTGAGTACCACTCCGAGGTAGACCGGGAGCTCATATTGAAGTTACTCTCAGACTATTCCTTGGTTGAGAGCCATGAAACTTGGATTAATCACGGTATATTGAAATTTATTCATCTATGAAAATTGCTTTTGTCAATTTCAGCCCTCTTATTTACGACGTGACCACTCCTTATCATCTGCCTCTTGGTGGATCCGAGTCCGGTCTTTGTTATCTTGCAGAACAGTTAGCCAAAAATGGTCATGAGGTAACCTTGCTGATTCATCAAGATAAGCGGTTTGTTAAAAGGGGAGTGAAACATGAGTTTATTGAAAATCTTCTCCGGCTCGATCTGAATTTTTTAGTCATTCAAAATACTCCCTACTATGGTCTCAAACTCAGACCACTTCTTTCTCCCAAAACTAAACTTATCTTTTGGTCCGGTCACTTGGCAAAAGAAAAGCCGGTGGCCTGTCTTAGTGACCCCAAGCGATGGCAGGTGTATGACAAACTGATTTTTGTCAGCCGTTATCAACTCCAACTATATTTAGATACTTTCCATCTTGATCCTCACAAATGTCGGGTGATTGGCAACGCGGTTTCTCCTGTTTTTGAAGGACTAAAATACAAAAAAAGAACCGCTCCGGTTTTGGCTTACACCAGCACTCCCTTCCGTGGTCTTGAGATGTTACTGGCTCTTTTTCCGACTATCCGCCGGCTAATCCCCGATACCACCTTGGAAGTATATTCGGACATGCAACTTTACCAAGTACCATTTAAGGAAGACCAAAAATCCTATGGCAAGCTGTATCAGCAATGCAAAGAGACAGAAGGGGTAGAGTATTTTGGCAGTATTTCCCAGTCTCTTCTTTCTAAAAAACTTCAAAAAGTTACCATCCTTGCTTATCCAAACACATTTGAGGAAACTTCGTGTATTGCGGTGATGGAAGCCATGGCAGCCGGTTGTTTGGTTGTCACCAGCAATCTTGGAGCGTTGCCCGATACCACCGCCGGTTATGCAAAGTTAATCGAACCATCTGCCAACTGGCAAGAGTATGGCAATAACTTTATTAAAATTGTATCTAAGTTATTGCAAGAAAATAACCCGGGAAAGTTGGATTCTCAGATCAATTTTGTCAACCAACACTACACTTGGTCTGTCAGAGCCAAAGAGTGGGAGAGTGTTTTCGATTCCATTGCAAATGTGAGTTAATTGTCAGTATAATTTGAAGTGCATGAGTACAAAAAATCGTCTGCCCAAAGTTATTGTGGGCATACCATCTATGGGAATGATTCGCATCGAAACAATGGTTTCTTTGCTAGAGATGTTGTCGTCTACTCCGGTTGAGTACTCTCTCTATACCCCCATCAGTTGTTATGTTCATATGAACCGCGAGGAAATCGTCAAGATGGCTCTCAAAACCAATGCCGATTATATTTTGTTTGTAGATACAGACATGAAGTTTCCAAGAGACGTTCTAACCACACTCCTTGCTTTAGATGTGGATATTGTAGGAGCTTTATATAACCAACGTAAGATCCCTCCGACATCTGTGGTGATTCAGCTGGATCCACCGCTTGACAAACTCCCCAAAGAACCGATTAAGGTCCGTGCAGCCGGCACCGGTTTGATGCTAATCAAAATTGATGTTTTCCGCAAAATGCCTCAACCATGGTTTTTCTTTGAACCCGAGTTACCTAATCAAAAAGCTCTAGGTGAAGACGTTTATTTTTGCGACAAAGCCAGAAGCATGGGTTATGACGTTTGGGTAGATCCGCGCCCAGTTGTGGGCCATATTGGAGAAGCCATTTTTTAAAATATGCCAGCCATCCGCGACTTTACCCAAAACTATACGGCTACAACCACGGCCGGTTTGGTTTGTTCTGCTCCTGACTATTCTCAAAATGATCTTCTGGTTAGTATGGTTTCGGCCGATACCTCCGCTGACCCGATGTACTGGGTGGTCGGAGAGCCCGCGACATACGTTTTTATGTGGGACAACAGCGCCGGCACGTTTACTGATTACACGACCAACTTTAACAGCGCTGCTACAGCTGACTGGTACATGTTTACGGCATCTCCGGGCACAACAGAAGACGCCTGTTATTTTGGCAGATCTGCCCAGTTCAACGGTTTGGCAGTGATTGTTAGCACGGCTTCTTCAGTTGTTCATACTTGGGCGTGGGAGTACTACAACGGTTCCGCTTGGACAACTCTGACTACTCTCAACAACCAGATCGTCACCAACATGGCTGTCGGTTACCGCAGTTTGGCTTTTAATCCTCCTCCCGACTGGGCATCAAATGCGATTAACTCCCAGACTCAGTACTGGATCCGGATGAGGCTTACTGCCTACACCTCGACTACCACCCGACCTGTACTTTCTCAAGGTTGGCTGGGGACGTTTGCACAGATTGGTCATGTGATAAACGGCACTACATCCGGTTTGGCTGTCGGGTACAAAATTGCCGGTGCTTCTGAACCGATTGAGTACGGCGTTGCCCAAGCTATGGCTACAAATGACACTTTTGATGCTATGGTGGTTTCGATCCGTGATATCGATACATCTCTCCCATTTGCCCATGAGACCTCGGCGGCTCTAAGTAATGCCTATACGACTCAAGACTCAGGTGTTTCTCTTTATAGCGGTAGCACTATCCGCGTTGCCCAGTCATTTGCCATGTCTACCATCCGCTACACCCTTGCCTCGGTCAAGTTTTATCTCAAAAAAACAGGCAGTCCCACGGGCAATGCGACTGCCAAACTTTATACCCACTCCGGTACTTTCGGCACCACTTCCGTGGGTACTACTCCTACACTGGCGGCTTCGGCTACTTATGATGTTTCCGCTCTTACCACTTCTTATCAACTAATAGAGTTTGTTTTCCCTTGGTATCAAAATTTCATCCTCCAGCCTTCAACCAACTATGTGATCGGGATTGAGTACTCGGGAGGGGATGCGAGTAATAATATTCAGGTTGGGTATGATAATAGCTCACCGGCTCATGCCGGTAATGCCACCACCTATGTAAGTAGTTGGACAGCGCAGGCCTACGACTTGGTTTTTTATACCTATTACTGGGCGTATGGCAGGTCTACTTCTTCTTCGGCTAGAGTCGCTCTTCCCACCATGACTACGGAGCGGGATAACTCACTCATTTTATATATTGGCACAGAAGCTGCCGTGGCTGTTCCGAGTATTATCGAAGGTCCGACGACTTTAATTGTTGCAAAAGATAGTACCGGTCATGCCGACGGAATGTCTTGGGGTTTTCAAAAAACAGCGGGCACGACACCTGCAAACGTGTACATGACAGCTCTTGGTACTTCTTGGGCAAAGGCTTTGGGAACTTTTACCGTTAATCCTCCCGCCTCAGGAGCTACAGTTATTCCTGCTTATTGTGCATCTGATAGTTCTGTATATATCTCACCTTCCACGGGGGCTGCTTTTACGGGAGCACGCTCTGCTGATGCCGCTCCGGTTGTGACCGCTACCACATACTTTGGCTCTACTCTAAACGGCAAAACTCTCACCAGCTCGACGACTACCGTTACCTATGCCGATACCGGTGTTAACTCGTATCACGCTATGCGGGCAGTTCAGGGGGTAGTGACCGCCAACACTTGGGCGGGCAACGTGGCGGTCATGGGTTCTGCCGACTTGTCGGGTCGGAACATACTTTTTCATATTCAGCCATACATTCCGGTTGATATCCAGACGACCGACTCCGTCGCCCTGACCGGCGCTTGTGGAGTTGCTATTGGATTTGCTTCTACAGCCAACACTCATTACAAGGTCTGGCATGTTGGAGGTGCCAATACACCTTTTGGGGTGATGCGTCATCAGCCGGTTGTGATTCATAGTTCTTATGTAGGCGCCGGCATGATTCAAAATACCGGTACACTTGTTCCTTCAGCGGTTGTTGACTTAGGGTTTTTTGTTTCCGGCAAAGTGGTTGTTCCTGACTGGTTGATGGGCTCCATTTGGGCGCTTGATACAACCGTCGTGGTTGGTGGTAACGCTGCCGAACCACTCAAAATCCCCGGCATCGTTCAAGCTGCTGCCGATGGTCATGAGCGTAAGAGTGTCGTTCAGCAAGGCAGCGCTCAGTTTATGGTCTATCAACCTCTCCAGATTGGTGATGGGGGAACCAACGCTACCTATCTTCAGCTCGATGGTACCGCTTTGGAGTTTCCCAAACAGTACAACAAAGACGCCAAGACGGTTAATTATTGTTCTATTGATAACGTGGCAGGACTCAAGTACTACGCCGGTTCCGGAGACACCATTATCCACAAAAACTCAATTATTTCTTCCACCTCGCGTTATCACTGGGGACTACATGCATCATTTAATGCTACAGTGACACCGGACTTTTCCGGTCTGTCTGTTATTGGAGCGGGAACGATTACCCTGGCAAACGCGGTGACGATTACCGGACTGACAATCAATGACTACAGCACTATCACTGCCAGTGGATTGACATTGATAAACGGAATTATTACCACAGTTCCGGCGACAAGTGGATCGATTACTATCGATGCCAATAGTACTTTTACAGGATGTTCGATAAATGTCACTACCGTGACTGCAGGAAATTACTGGGTATCGACAGTGACACCAAATAAATTTACTAGCTGTACTTTCACGGGTACAACCGGTACCGGTCACGCCATGATGCTCGACACGGGAGCATCCGGAGGTACTTTTGCTTTGGCTGGAAATACCTTCACCGGTTTTGGTGCCGATGGATCCACTTCAGCGGCAATTTACAACAACTCAGGTGGAGCAGTCACTCTCAATATCTCCGGCGGTGTTGCCAGTCCTACAGTAAGAAATGGTTCAGGCGCGACGACAACGGTGAATAACAATGTTACCGTCACCGTCACTATTTATGACCAAGCAGGGGATCCTATCCCTGGGGTTGAGGTTTCTATTTTCCGAAACAACACAGCTCGTACAGTAGTACTAGCTTCTACAGTTACAAATGACTTGGGAGTGGTATCGACGACATCGGCATCCAGTTTAGGAGCCATCATCATTCGAGCCCGACAAAGCACTAAGACTGCCACTTTTTTAACCAGTGCGATTGCCACCAACATTATCACTACAGTTGCCAATCATAATTTTAAGAGCGGAGATGCGGTAACATATAGCAGAGATGGCGGTTCGGTGGATATCGGTCCGGAGCCGGGGACATACTATGCAGGTTATGTTGGAGTAGGAACTTTATATCTTTATGACACGGCAGCCAATGCCATTGCCGGAGGAGCAACAGGTAGGCAAACTCTGACCGCTTCAGGATCGGAAACACATTTACTTGATCCGGTAAGGTATGTTGCTACCTCGGCAGCCGGCAGTATCGGTACAGGAAACTACAGTTCTCAGATCACCATGATTACAGATAACATAGCCACAGGATAATATGGCCAGTGTAATCCTTACCAACTGGACAGTGTATTACTCCACCGATACCGGAGCAAGTGGTGGTTATAAACAGATCCGCTGGACAGGAGCCGGTACGCCGGAAGCAGCAACAAACTCGATAAATGAGCTTTATTCTGCCGTAGCTGATCTTTTTTCTATTGCTGCTCAAAACGAAGCAGCCGATACGATTCCCATACAAGCGGTTACACCAACGGTTTACAACATTGGCGCCTTTGATGAGGGAGATCAAGAACCTTGGTTTATTGATCCGGTAAGTGTCCAACACCTGACAGGAGGATCTCTTCAGACAGTAAACTGGACAAGAGTTCCCAACGCAGACGCCAACCTTGGTAACTCGGGAATTGTAAAGGTTGCCTACACTGTAAGTACTGCCCAGTTTGTGGCGACAGATATTGGCAGGACAGTAACCCATGCATCAGGGGATACGGGGATACTTTTGTATTTTGCCAACAATGAGGCCTGGATCAGACCCACAAACTGCACTTCTACTCATAACTGGGACACAGGATCGGGTACTTTTGTGGCAACAGGTGGTACAGGCAGTGTGACTCAGTCGGCAGCCCCAAAGTCCAGTGAAAGGCTCTGGTCAAATATCTATACTATTGGTTCTCTTGAAGCAGGGACTCTCATTTATGTTTATCAAAATCTAACTCAGTTAACCGGATTTTGGAGCGATGGTCATATTGACCGGCTAATTTTGGTCAACGATGGATTTGCTTCCGGACTGATCGATTCGGGACTTTTGACAATCTATGCGCGTCAGTACTCAAAGCTATTTGATCACTATGAGACCGATGTTTCTGCCGGAGGCCGCAACCCAATTCCTCTATCGACTGCTGCCGATGTCAACAACACAACGGGTTACTTAACTTTAACTGCTCAAACCGGAACCGGTGCAGGTGTTTTTACTGCGGGTAACTATGTTTATCATCCGGCTGCCGGCGGTTGGTCGGCAGCAACGGCAAAAGGAGTGATTACGGCAGTTGCCGGTACAAGTGGAGCCAGTTCGACTCCGATCTTGACCTATTATCTAATTGGAAATTTAACCGATTTTGCCAATGGCAATACTCTCAAAGAGTATGTTCCTTCAACTGCTTCAGATGGAGACGGATCATGTACTGCCTCTACTCCAACCGCAGCCGGTCCAAATACCGGTACAGCTGCGACGATCACGGTTACTTTTGGAGTTAACAATCAAAATCTAAGTAATGGAAATGGCATTAGACCTTACAGTGTTCTTATCGACTGTCAGCAGACGGCATTGGCAACAGTATATGAGCGGCTAAAATATATAACGGAGAGAAGAGAGATTGCCGATATAGATACTCTTTCCAGTCCGGCGCAAACTTTAATCGGAAATGAGTATAAAGCAGTAGGGGACTATTACATTCCTTACGACACCGGATCAACTGATAATCCATTTACGGAAGGGGAGACGATTACTGCGACAGGCAGTTTTAGCTGTGTCTTAACTTCCAAACACGATCGTGGCACCAGCGAAGGATTTTTAATTGTCAGAAATGTACGCGGAACTGTCCCGGTTGATAATGCGGTTCTGACCGGAGGATCTTCGACTCATACTGCCAATGTTGATACCAACGGTGGACTTGATCCTGTGGCTTCTATATCTCCATCAAAAACTTCTCCTTTTGGTACTTTTGCCGGAGGAACTTTTTTTGGTGCCAGAGGAGTATGGCTATCGGATTACTTGACTTCGGAGGCAAATAATTATCAGCTAATTGATTCCGAAAACACTCCTCAGGCTCCTCCAGCCACAATTACCGTTGCAGTCAATGGCATACTGTCCGGCGACAAGGTTAGTGTGTTCCGCGCTCTAGATGACGAAGGCACAATCGATAGAACATATATTGCCTCTCATGCAACCAGCAACTCGGCCGGTTCAACAACTTGGACAGCGGTTTCAATTCCAACTGATACTCCCAGTGCAGGTTTTGTCCGTTTGAGGAAAACAGCCACGCAGACAGAGGAAAGAATCGCCTATACGGAAAGAACCACGACAACATTTACCCTTTCTTCGGCACACGCTGGGGGTTATGGAGCTTCCGACACCGCCTATGTGCCATATATTGACGATACGGCAAGTGGAACCAGTATCTCGGTAAGTGTGACTTATGACGCTACCCGTGACATTACTACCAGAGTGCGGAAAAAAGGCATACAGCCCTACACGGTAAATACAATTCAGCTGACTTCTACGGGCTATACGGCGACAGCAACAAGAATTGAGGACACTATTGCCTAAAAAACAAAAATCCCCCCGAAAGGGGATTTTTGAAAATCTCATGAGATCTTTTTATTCTTTTTCTTTGATCGTTTCCTTCAGTTCCTTGGTGGCCTCTTTTAGTTCTTTTCCCGACTCACCCAAATTTTTACCTGCTTTGGGAAGGAACTTGCCTCCAAATAGAACAAGAAGAACAACAACAATGATCAAGATTTCGGGCCAACCAATGTTTTGAAACATGTTCTTTTGTTTATTTAATTAGTAACTAGGACAGCTTATTTGTTCTCTTTTGATGCACTGCGAAACTCTTTGATAGCTTTTGCTATACCTCTAACTAGTTCAGGGAGTTTCTTTGCACCGAAGAGGGCTAGGACGATGAGAGCGACTATGATGATTTCTGTTGTTCCAATATTAGGCATTACCGGGTTCACCCCCTTTCGTCTTTCCCTCTTGGGAGGGTGTATCTTCTAGATCTTCTTCACTATTAATATCCGATAGGGCTTTGACAATTTCCTTCTTGGCTTTTTTGAGCTCCTTGCCGGACTCACCTAAGCCTCGCGCGAGCTCGGGGAGTTTTTTGCCGCCAAAAAGGAAGAGAAGTACAAGTAGGACGACAATGATTTCTCCGGCACCAATATTACTGAGCATAGTTATTTATATGATAGCTTTATTTAATAGTAATGCAAGTTCGAAAAGAAATAAAGGCACAACCGTAAGAATGGAAAGAGAGATAACATCGTTTGGGGGGAGGACGGCAGCCAAAAGAACGATGCCGGCATAGACAAAACGGCGGTTGGCGGCGATGGTCTCTTTTTTTATAAGCTTCAATCTTATGAGAAGGGTGACGATGATGGGTAGTTCGAAGAGAAGGCCAAGACAGACACCCATGATAATGGTTTGGGAAAAGAAACGGCTGATATCCCACATGTTGGTGACATTAAAGTCGAGAGCGGTTTGAGTGTAGATATTGATAACAAACTGCATGACCCAGGCGCCGAAACCGAAACCGATAACAAACAGGATCAGAGCGAGAGGAACTAGTTTGGCGATAAGACGGAACTCTTTGGGCGCTAAAGCCGGCTTGAGGAAGCCAAGTAAGTAGTAGATGATGAGGGGAATGGCAATGACAACACCCGTTGCTATACCGGTATTGATAGCCAGGTTTATGAACTGATAAGGAGAAGACATGACGATGGTTATGCCGGTCAGATTAAATAATTTGAGGATAAAGGTCAGGATTTGTTGATAGTAGATAAAACCTAAGACACCAGAGGCAAGAATCATAATGAGCAAGGTAACTAGTTTTTTTTGGATTTCCTGAAGATAGGGGAGATACTTTTTTACAGCTGCGTCCACGGTTGAGGGTTCGGCTTTGGTACCGGATCCGGTGA
>Ga0209373_10001849_pt1 | contig 23251 bp, 35 predicted proteins | sample Higcelweek5metaG_FD_187173 | JGI IMG/M metagenome (GOLD analysis project Ga0209373, IMG submission 187173) | Freshwater pond sediment microbial communities from the University of Edinburgh, under environmental carbon perturbations - High... | ecosystem: Environmental > Aquatic > Freshwater >... | reverse complement strand
GTTTCTTTGCCCTGATCCCTTTTTTTCTTGGTATTTTTTCTTTCTCTGAACTGAGGAAGTGTTGGCTGCGGTATGCAGTCATCAAAGTCGGTATCAAAGTGTTCCATTTTATTTAATTCATCTTCATCCCATATGTACCTTATCATACAACGTTCCTTTTTGAGGTGTTGCATGATGTTTATACGTAGTGAAAATTTTTTTCGTTTTTGTGTAAGGCAAAAAAACAGGAAATCAGATAATTGAAACTGGTTTTCAGACAGTTGGGGGCATACTGTCCATGTCAAAAATCCCTTTTATATCAAGGGTTTTCGAACTTTCTTGTTAGCCTTACGAATGTAAATAAACTTTTACAATTATTTTTAAAAGTAGGTTTGGTTTAATATAATTTGTATTAGAAATAAAAAATAATGCTGTGAAAGAATACAGCAAATGGAGTACAGATATATGAAACAAATGTTTGAAAAAAAATACTTAAATACTGATGAGTGTGCCGCATACATGGGAGTGCATAGGAATACTATCTTGAATTATGTGACTTTAAGCAAAAACAAGAAAATGAAATTTCCTTATTTTCAAAGTCTCCCTCATGCACCGCTTTATTTTAGTCAAGAATTTATTGATTTATGGATCAGCAAAAAATTTGGTACGGAATACAATCAAATTGGGTAGGGGAGAGACAATAGTTGACGGGGGGTTGATAATTCTGTTCTTGAAATATGAATAAAAGCACCCAAAACATCCTAGAAGCAATAAAATTCAAAAAGTTTTGATATTTGAAGTTCTCATATTGATTACATTAATTCGTATGTGTATATAAATTGAGAACTATAAGATGAAAAAAAAGTTCCTTATGATGCATAAAAATATCAATTTCTAGAAATCCAAATATTATTTTTTTTGACAAATAAATTATTGCCAACGAAAAAATAAATATGAATACGGATGTTCCCAAGAAATTGGGAACTTTACCTATTCAATAAAAGCTGAATATTCAGTCGAGTTACCAAGCAAATTTCTGTTTTTGTAAAAAATACAGTCTGTATTCAGGAATCCGAAGCAAAACGTATTCGCTGGCAGATCGGATTATACAATGGATTTTGGATAGTGATTTTTTAAGGGACGGCGATTTAAGTTCTGAAATAAAAGTGTAAAAATTGAGGAAGACGTAATATCTGATATCATTGCTCTAGTCCTGTTAGAAACACCCCCACATACATGGGAAAGACTCAATTGGTGAAGGAGTGCAAGGTTGGCCTGGAAATATATTTTACTTTTTATAACGACAGACGCGAACATTCTTCTCTTGACGGTAACACGCCTTCGGATATATATTTCAGACGTACTTTCATTCAATGTGTCGCATGACAAAAAATTTAACTAAAATTTTGAATTTTTCTGTTCAAAAAAGGGAACAACTTCAGTCTTTTTTATCGTATTTTTTTCCACAATCAGAATGTTATTTCTAGGAGTCTTTTATGACAAAAGAACAAGAGAATTTTGATAATCTCAATACATTCATTAATTTAAACCAGTTAGAAAAAAAGGTTGGTTATACTAAATTTAACGCGACTGTCGTTATAAAAATACAAACACAGTCAAACACTTTTGACACAGACGTCCAGATTATTTTTGAAGGTTTTAATAATTTAGGAACCATTACATTTTTAGAAACCACTATTGATTCTCGTAAATACCCGACTGAATTTTTGGTAAAATTTCAAAATATGAAATTGATTAAAAATAAAGATCTTTTGATCACTGGCAAACATCCAACCCTTGGGAAATATGCTGTTACAGTTATACCACACTAATGAATCATGAAATTTATTTCAAAAAATATGGATTGTATGAAACAAGAAAAAAAGAAAGAAGAGCAATTAGAACAGGCCTATCAGCTTACCATTAATGCAAGAAATTTTCATTATGATAATTTTTGCAAATGGATGACTTTCTATTATGTTGCCGTGGGAGCTATCTTCGTTGGCTTTTATACTAAGACTGATGCTACAAATACTTATGGTGGACTTTTGGCGTTTCTTGGTTTTGCAACGAGTGTATTTTGGCATTTATCATGCAAGGGATATTATTTTTGGATAAAAAATTGGATAAAGTTAATTACAAGGTATGAGCAGAATATCAAAAAGAATAGAAGGGTCTATACTGTTTTTTCTCAATCAGTGAAAGAAACGCAAAATCAGCTTTTTAATCCCATTGAGTCTGCCAATATTTCTACATCTAAAATCACGCTCGCTTTTTCTTTTCTTGTTTCTACGGTTTGGTGTTTTTTGCTGCTGTCCAAAATAGAAGAAAAGTATGCAATTAGAATATCGGATTGCCTTATGTTGTACAAGGTAATGTCAGCGTTAGCATTGACTTATCTATCTACAATTATAATTGGAAAATGGTTTTCATCAAATATCGACAATCATACGCCTGTAAAACCATAAGAGAAGGAAGCCTGCGGGACTCTCTTCTCTTATAAAGAATATCTATTTTTTTAGATGTTTCCGTACAGTATCCACAGATGTTCCCACTTTCTTAACGGCTGCTCTGAGTTCTGCTTCAGTCACACCTAAAGCGCGGCACCAATAGGTCACCTCATATGGTTCGTTTACATTGATCCGGCTTGCATCCTGTGGAATTTTTTTGTTTTTATCATCGGACATCTGCCTCTCCTTGTTTAGTTTTTGATTTTAGTCGGCTCCATTGTGGGGTCTTTTGATAAAATATTAAAATATGAGTTGGATTATCGATATTTTTTTTGTTTTTTTGTTCAACACCATTGATATGTTAACCAAGCTGTCGAATTAGGTTTTATTATCTATTTTTAACTCATTAGCATCGAAATCTTATAAAGGCGCTTAAAAAATGAAAGTAAAATTGGGACAGGCTGTAAAAAGATTCTTTGGAAATTCTTCTCTTGAAATGGTTTATTTTGAGGCAGTGGCAAACGCTTTGGATGCGGGAGCGACTGAAGTTGAAATAAAAATAAAAGCAAATGCATTAAGTCAATCAGAAACATTGGAAATAGAAATTCACGATAATGGGGTTGGTTTTACTGATGACCGATATGAAAAGTTTTCCAATCTTTTTGATGTAGATGAGTATTCTCACCAAGGTTTGGGACGTCTTGTTTATTTGTGTTATTTTGAAAAGATTGATGTTATTAGTTTTTATGAAAAAACAAAAAAACGTACTTTTACTTTTTCTGAAAGTTTTGATGAACGAAAATTTGATGTGAGTGATATTTCTGAAAGCCATTCAGGAACGACGTTCAAAATGACCGGATATTCGCTTCAAAAAATTGCAAAGAATGAGTTCGTTCAGCCAAAGAATTTGAAAAAAAGAATTCTTGAAGAGTTTTATGCAAAATTTTTCCGTTTAAAAAGGGATGGATATCAAATCGAAATTAGAATAGAAGCACATATTGATGATCAACAAAGTTCTTCTGTGTTGACTAATTCGGAGATTCCTGATTTCATTGATGTTGAACTCGGAAGCACCATAAGTTCTATTGATAAATTTTATCTGTATTATTCAATAAAGAATGTGCCGGAGCAACAAGAACCATCTCTGATTGCGGCCATTGCAGTTGACAATCGAACATTTAAAGTAGATATAATTGCTGGAGAAAATATTCCTATTGGATATCAGATGGTCTTTCTGCTGTATTCGGATTATTTCACAGGCAAGGTAGATTTAAGCCGTCAAAATCTCACCATTTCAAAGTCCGAGTTGAATGAAATTCAACATCTGTTTCGACAAGAAGTAGTCGCATTAATTGAAGAAAAGGTTCCTCAGATTAAGACCCGTAATGATAAAGTGAAAAAAGCTTTGATTTCAAGATATCCTCACTTGGGAGGATATTTTGATGTCGCCGGTGTTGGTTATGCCTCAAGAAATGAGGTTATAAAAAGAGCCCAAGATGACTTTTTCAAAGCACAGAAGGAAATACTGGATGCAACATCGCTAACTGATGAACAATATAAGAAATCAATAGATCTTTCTTCTAGGGCTCTGACTGAATATGTTCTTTTTAGACAACTTACTATTGACAAATTGAAGAAAATAAACAAAAAAGATGTCGAAAAAACGATTCATGATTTGATTGTGCCCCAAGGTCGTATTTTTAAAGAGACAGAAATATCCAATGAACTTTATTTGAATAATTCTTGGATATTAGATGATAAATATATGACTTATAAAACTGTATTAAGTAATGAACAAATGTCTAAGTTGATAGATTTCATTACCGAAGGGGAACAACATGAAAAAGATGCCGATAAGCCAGATATTTCTTTCATTTTTTCAAATGATCCGACTGAGGAACAAAAAGTTGATGTTGTCATTATTGAATTGAAGAAAAAAGGTATCACCTCAGAATTGTCTATGGTTGCACAAACTCAACTACAGCTTCGGGCAGACAAGCTAATGAAATATTATAATAACAGAATTCAAAGGATCTGGTTCTATGGGATTATTGAATTTACGCCTGAATTGGAGCGGCTCCTGAGGCCCGATTATACTGAATTGTATTCAACAGGGAAAATGTATTATAGACAGACGAAAGCTTTTGTTCAACCTGTTTCTGGCGGTCCTGAAATTATCGTCCCTTATGGCATATTTATGTTGAACATAGATTCAGTTATTCATGATGCTGATGCTAGAAATGCAACTTTCCTGAAGTTAATTAAGAGCAAATTCACAAATACAACAATCGACTGATGGCTTTTTCTTTTCTCATTTCGTTTCCTCTCAACGCTTCAGTTTATTGAGATTGTCATCCACAACCCAGCAGGGTATGTGTAAGTGGCACATTCCAAATCACCCCTGCATTGACATCTGATCTAAATTATCCAAATTGTGTTGGATCACAATATGATCTTGAATTCACCACACATTGCGCTGTAATCATTTTTTTTACAATTGTAAAAAATTGTGCCATCTGAAGTAACCATTATGACACGATAAGGCATGAATAGCGAAAACACTCTTAATCATTTTTCATTCGTTTGAAGGGTTCAAATAAACTATTGCCAACCTATTAAACCCTATATATCTTATGTACAGAAGAGGAAAAAAAGAATGCCATATTTATGCCACCCTTGCGGTTCTGCCTTATTTTATAATGGGAAAATTTTCCAGCTGACTCTTAATCAGCGGGTCGCAGGTTCGAACCCTGCATCATCCACTAGAATCCCTGTTTCCATGCGAAATAGGGATTTTTTTGTGCTTTTTGGCGTAAAATCGCCACAGGCACTGGGGGACACCCATCAAAAATCCCTCTCGGCAAGCATAGCCAAACACAAACGAACACCCCCTCAAATAATCAAGGACTAGACTTATTTTTTAAACCGAGGGAACCCATTTGTCTCACTATAACGTGATGCTTGTTGTAATGGGTAATCGTTTGCCTTCTTATTTCGCCGTTAGGCTGTCTTGGATCATTGTTTCTAAAGTCAGAAGTGAGTTGCGCAAGGTGGTGTCGGTAATTTCCGTCTACACGCCCGCAGAAACGACGTAGATGCTGAGCCAAGTTCCGGTTTCGCTTGTGGGTGGCTCAAAAGTGCCGGAGATATCGGTCGCGGAATCTAGAGCGGTGATGATAGATCCGGCTAAGACTCGTTCAGGCACAATAGTATCTACACACATAGGATGGCATGGTGGCACAGGAATTGCAAATTTCAAATTGGCCGAGTTAAAATTGTAGGAGGTTACTGTAGCACGGATGGTGCTGTTTTTTACGTCCGCGAAGAAATGCAACTGACCCCCACCAATCCTATCAAACAAAAGGCTGTTCAGCGTGTCCAATGGCGTTGTATCTGTTGTTGATGAGGATGAGACCACCGACGATGAAGCATTTTCGATGGCCGAAGAGATGGATGACATTGAAGACGAGGAACTGAGCGCTTCGGAGGATTCCTCTGTTGCTGTGGGGGTGTTGTCATCGTTGCAGGACAGTAAGGAGAGAAAGAAAGATGTCAACAAGAAAAAGGACAAACGACGATTCATAGTGACCTCAAATTTTGATAGAAAATAGTTCATTTATTAGTAAAATATGTCCATAAAGCAGAAACCTGTGACAAGAAATATCCTTTATGCATACAAGTGTTTCGCAATGTGACATATTGAATTTTGAGAATCTGCAAAAAACACCCAATAAGTGTTATATCGCTAAATTTTCAAAGGAAATATTTCTATTTCAGAAGTTTCTCTGAAGATTTGTTCCCCATTGATAATTGAGGATATACTGAACCTAATTGATAATTTTGAAATTACGCTTAATACCGTTTTAATCATCACCAAAATGTTTTTGACTTGAAAAATATTTTTTCTCTTATACACACAAAAAGGCACTGGTTACCCAGTGCCTAGAGTCACTTTTAAGTTAAGCTTGAAATTAAATAGCGGCACTTCCGCGTTCGCCCGTGCGGATGCGGATGCAATCCTTGAGATCCTCGATAAAGATCTTGCCGTCACCAATTTTACCATCCTTACCATGACGCGCCGTGCGAAGAATTGTCTCCACAATGACGTCTTCATATTGGTCGTTGCAAGCGATCGCAATCTGAATTTTGGGAATCAAATTCGGTACAACTTTCTTGCCGCGTAGAACTGTGATTTCCTGCTGTCGTCCATGTCCACTGACCCGACTCACCGTAATGCGTTCAATTTCCGCATTGATGAGGGCTTCGCGTACATCGTCCAGCTTGTCTTCCTGAATAATTGCAGTAATCAGTTTCATTTTCGTATCCCCTTAGTTCAAATTGTTGAGACCGTAACCACGTTCGCCATGCAGGTCATGATCCATGCCCGCCTTTTCGCCATTTTCAGTCATGCGTAATCCAATGGTCTTCTGGATGATGAACCCAATGATAAGAGTCATGATGGCTGCATAGACAATGGTAGTGCCCACAGCCATGAGTTGTACTTTAAGCTGAGAAATCCAGTTCCAGCCAGAAACCTTAGTACCAGCATCAGCCCACCAAGAGTCCCGGATGAAGAACGTCAGACAGGTAGCTCCAATGATTCCTCCAATACCATGAATACCAAAGGCATCCAAAGAGTCATCGTAGCCAAACTTGCCCTTCAGGGTAATCATCGTGTAACAACCGATTGAAGCTAAAATACCAAGAGCAATTGCACCGGGAACCTCAACAACGCCCGCAGCGGGGGTAATGACCACAAGACCCGCGAGAATACCAGAGGCCATACCAAGAGAAGTCGGCTTGCCATGAAGAATGGCTTCTATCAAAACCCAGGTTAAGGCAGCAGTCGCGGCGGCCACCTGTGTCACAGTGAGGGCGCGGGCAGCATCAAGATTAGAGCCAATCGCAGAACCTGCATTAAAGCCGAACCAACCAACCCAAAGCAGACCAGCACCCAGAAGGACAAGAGTCATATTGCTAGGAGGAGTGGAAAGTTTGGGATAACCGCGGCGGGCACCGAGATAAATAGCAAGAACCAGGCCAGAAACACCAGAAGAAATGTGCACAACGGTACCGCCAGCAAAATCAATCGCACCCTTTGCACCCAGATTAAAGAAGAAACCATCACTTGCCCAAACCCAATGGCAAATAGGAGCGTAAACAAAAATGATCCAAAGAGTAATGAAAGCAACCCAACCTTTAAATGTAACTCGTTCAGCAATGGCACCTGCAATCAACGCAGGGGTGATAATCGCGAACTTCCCTTGGAACATGGCAAACACATATTCCGGCACACCAGAAGACATGACGGTCTCATCAATTCCCCTTAGGCAAAAGAGGTCGGAGTTCCATCCAATCCAACCGCCTAATACATTGGGACCGAAGCTGAGTGCATAGCCAATGACCGACCACAGTACACCCACCACCGCCATAGCCGCGAAGGATTGCATCATGGTGCCAAGCACATTCTTTGTGCGAACCAGTCCACCGTAAAACAAGGCAAGGCCTGGAGTCATCAGAAGCACCAGTGTCGTGGACGTAAGCATCCACGAGGTGGCCCCAGAATCTGTCGCTACAGATGTTGCCCCTTGTGCGAATACGGTGGATGGTATAGCGAGGAAAGTGACAATTGCCGCCAATCCCCAAAGACGAATTCGATTGAACATGGTTTTACCTCTACCTTTTTATACTGTTACTATAGCAGTTGTTGCCTTTCTAAGCAATTTGTATGCCAACATAACGATTCCAAAATTTTATTTTGTCGAAAATCAGAGAACACTTGCTTAGATGATAAAAACATTACGAGAATGTATTTAAATTCAAACTTATTCAGAAATAAACTGTTAAAATAATTAAAAGAAAAATGACAGCATTTTGACCGTAATCCTGATTCAAATTTTCTAGAGTACCCCTTCTTTACTAAGATTCTGTGACCCTACTAACAAACTAGCTTCATAAAGTCCATAGGGGCATTTCTCATCAAAAAAAATATTCCGGTTAATATGCAATGAAAATTTTGAACACATTGAATTATTTTTAGTTTATCACTTTTTAAAATTCTTTGCTCTAAAAACAAAAATGTTTCTATCTGGGATAATTTTGTATTTATCCCTATTTTAGGTATTTATGCAACAATTATTTTAGACAACACAGAAAAGGGTAGCGCTCTTCAATCATTATAAATAAAACAAAATTGTTTCTTTTTAGTAAAATATATTCACATAAATGTTAATGATGCGAACTATAAACAAGGTAGATGGATTCTACTGCGCGCCGAATCAAGACATTGATGCAGAAGTATTTTTCTCAGTCTTTCTGAAAAAGACAAAAACGGGAATAAAGTTTTATCAAGCTCACGGCGTCGCGATGATCTCATTCCAAAGATTGCAAAAAATGGAGAATCACCCTAAAATAAACTATTTATTTCCAATATCGCAAATAGCGACTAAAGATATATCATAGTCCTTTATTTACGATAAAATAAGGGTTCCTCTTAAAAATTGGTTGGCGGAAATGAAATCGAACGAGGTCGAACCAGAAACATGAATGCTTAGTGACTCTGATTCTTTGTGAAACAAGTGGGGGAGAGTGACTCTCATAGAATTTTTGCAAAAATGAGTGGGAGAAGGAATAAAACAGGTAAGGTGAAGCGAAGCATTCATACTGGTTGTATTGACACCTTTGGCATCCGTTTCGATACCTTGATCATGAGAGCGAATGACTTCACTATTGAGATATTCAGCTTGAATGCTTTTTGCTACTTCGAGAGACAATGCTGAGTAGTAAACGACAAAGCTCGCGTTGCTTATGTTGAGGCTCAGAAACAGAATGAAGTTCACTATGGCGACGAAGTGGAAAGTGCCTGGGATTTAAAAGCTTATGTCCGTGAAAAACTGACTACAATCGCCGAGCTTCGCCCGTTACCGCAAGGGCCTCGTTATGCCGATCGGAAGAAAAAGAATACGCATTTAGAAGAGCAATTTGGGTAGATGACATCACGACTATTTTTCTGCAATCGTTTTAAAGTCCAGCAAAAACGAGTTAAAATAATTCAGTGGAAAGAAATTATGGATTTTTTGAGAAAAATCGCAATAAACACAACTCATTTTAAAAGACTCGCCACAAAAGGAGTTCCATTGATAAACATGTGTAACTCGAAGAGCTATAAGGATAAGAAGCCCGCACAGATTTCTTTTAACAAACCAGCGACGCGATGGTTGCAGAAACCGCCTTCACCAAATCCGCAGGGGAGAGTTTCAATTGTAGACCGCGAACTCCTGCGCTCACATAAATAAAATCATATTGCAAAGCCGACTCATGCAAAAATACCGGGTATGGCTTTTTCATCCCAATGGGGGAGCAGCCCCCGCGAATGTACCCAGTCAAAGGCAGCAGTTCCTTCACCATTACAGGCTCTACCTTCTTATTTCCGGAGATCGGCGCCACCGCCTTCAAATTCACCTCACAATCTCCAGGAACCACAGTCACCAAAAGGCCCTTCTTATCACCGCGTAAAAGAATCGTTTTAAACACGCGCTCCACAGGTTCGCCCAAGGTAGATGCGACATGAACAGCACTCAAATCGGCTTCATCCACCTCGTAAGGAATCAGCTCATAGGGAATATGCAACTGATCCAAAATACGTGCCGCGTTTGTCTTGTGAATATTCATAACAAAACCTCAAAATTCAGGATCTATCTAAAAATCCATAACCACAAAGCAACTTTTAGATATGTCCATCAATAAAAACAGGGAGAAAACTATAAAAATTTGGAAAGCGACAAAGCCTAACTTGAGGCATCAAGATGCCCGGACATCCATGGGAATTGAGTTGAACCTAAATTTTATTTAAAAGAAAAGCCGCTCTGATAATTCTATATCGAAACCGTTCTCGCTTAGATCTGGGGCATATTCGTTGGACACGAGGCTTGCTATGACAGAAGGATCATTTAAAATTGTCAATTTTTTTTGATGTAGAATACTTCCGTGGCTTCATACGACTTTATTTTACACCCGATAATATCCACTCTTGTCAATCGTCGCTTATATGCCTCTAATCTGGTTTCTCTTGAACCGCTACCAGTAAGGCAGGTAGTGTAATGATAAAAAATGAGGAGGATGAAAATAAATGATTTATTTCTTTCGCCGTATTTTTCGATTCATGTTCCGAGATATTGCTTTTTGCGTTGTCTATGCGGTTATTATTGGGGTATTAGCTTTTTTATCCCGTTTTTTTATCTCATAGATTTTTGTACAAAATAAATATTACCATTGTCTATGTAGATGTAAAATCTCCCGCTAAATTCTTTTTCTGATCCATAGATTTTGAATTTTTTGCCTATAATCTCCGTGAAAAATCTCGCACTTATTGGTGTTTTTGCGTTCACGATTATTTTTACTATTTCTTGTCTTATTCCTGATGGAATGGACATTTGAAATCCTTTTTGTACTATGATTATTTCCCCTTCTCCATTGCTTTTTCCCTCGAACTCTTCTTTCATTTAGAACATTTCTTCGGGGTCAATATTTAGACTCTTAATTTCGCATTCGAATATTAAAAGGTCTCTTTCTACTTGTAAAGGATCAATATTTGGGTCAAAATAGGTGGCGATCCATGTTTTTTTACTTGGAATGATTTCTTTTTGCATCAGTTCCCAAATTTCTGCATTTAGAGCTACTATTCTTTCTATTATTAGCCATTTTTCCATATTTTTTATATTTCTTATTAAGAGGTTGATTTATGAATCAAAAACAGACACAGAAGAAGCAAGAGAAAGGCTTAAATTATCCTGTCTCTAATTCTCGTTCATCTTTCCTTGATGGTGCTCTAGAAGCCGTTTATAAGCCCTGTGAAGTGCCTTCCGTTTTATCGAAGCGGATTTAAATTTTCCACATATCCGGCTTTTCGTATCGTATCGAGAAAAAGCCGTTTTTTGCTACTACAATGTGGTCACATAGTGTGATTTCCATTATCTTCCCCTGATTTATCGCTTTACTTGTGAAGATCATATCTTCTATGGAGGGTTCAGGATTTCCCGCCGGGTGATTGTGTATTAAAAAGAATTGTGAACAATTCGATAGTATTAATTCTCGAAATATTTTTAGTGTGGGGATGGTGCAAGTGTCGTGGCTTCCGCTTGCGACTTCTTTTTTTATGATGAGATTTAAGCGGTTATCACATCCTAATAGAATCAAATGTTCTTCTGTTTCATTGGCCCATTCTTCCGCGAGTTTATAGACCGTTTCGGTGGATGTGACCGCTATTTTTGTTTCTATCGTGTACTTTGTTTCAGGCTTATAATTCATTATTTTAATTCCTCCAAACTTATCTCGTTTATATTCCCTTTTTTGTCTTTGATTGTCACTCGCTGTACTCCCATTTTTTTCAGAGTTCCAGATTTTTTCATTATCTCATTTATGAGCTTTTCTGGGAATGGAGCTCTTTTTTCTTTTCGACATATTTCCTGACCTTTTGCATTTCTGTAAATCATCATGAATTGAATGTCGAACATATTTATTTGTTCGAGTTTCAAAAATTTCATTTTTCATCTATTCCTTTCTAGAATTTTGGTGTATTTTTGGGTAATTTTTCCATCTTTTATTTCGTATTCGACTAGAAATAATTTTAATGGTCTTTTTGAACTTATTGCATAAGCTTCTGCTATTTGTCGATTTTGGAAGTCTATTCCGAAAGGGTCTGGAATGTATACGAGGTCTTCGCAAAATTCGATTCTGTAATTTTGACCTTTCATTTTTCATCCTCCCAAATTATTGGATTCGGCCAATAATTCATATTAATTTTTTGTTTTGTTCCTTGCAATTTGCACAGCATTCTAAGCCTTTTTTCTGCTCTTCCTCTCTCTTCTTCGTTATGATATTCATCAATTAATTGGGCATTTGTCCAATAGAGTTTATACCTTGTCATTTTGTAGGTCAAAAAAATTCTCCATTGTCCATGGCCGCATAATTCGAGCCTTAAGCTACTTTGTGTGTAATTTCTTTTCTGGTTCATATAATTCCTTTTTTAGTTTGTATGTGATTATTTAATATTGAACATGGATTTTATTTGTTCATCTTTCCATTCTTCATGCTTTTTTGTTTCTGTGAACGCAATGCTTATGATTATTAGTATTGCTATCCATATCAGCATTTCTTTTTTGAAGATTTTTTTCATTATATTACTCTCCTATTTTATTTGATATCTTGTCGTGTCATAGCACTACATGAATAGCACCATATAATTACCATTGGAGCTATTAGTATTGCGAAATCTATTGTTTGATTCATCATAAAAGATGTGGCAACGTTAAATAGGTATAATCCAATAATTATTAGTAGTAGCGTGATATCTACTATTTCATTTGTGATTCTTTTTTTCCAGTTCATACAAGGCCTCTGTTTAGTTTGTGTACAATTTTCAAATGAGAAGCGGGGGGGATTAACTAATATTTTTTTGCCCTAACCTTTCTCACTTAATCACGGGAAGGTTAGGGCAAAAAAATATTATGGGGGGGGTATTTTTGAGAATCAACATTATAGCCCGGCTTTAGCCGGGCCTCCGAAGTTCGTTTTCTGGAAAAACTCATCTCAAAGCCCGTGCCAAACTTCTTCCGTTTGGCGCGGCCCGAAGGGTATTAGCTTTGATGTTTTGTAGGAAAACCAGAACAAGGATTTGGCTTTCAAGAGCAAAGCGATCTTTTTGGTTCCCTATTCCATGCAGCACACTGTAAATAAAAGTTTACAGACATTCAAAAAACACGGATTTTCGCCAACGAGCGAGCGAATACGCCAAATAACGTATTCGCTCATTCATTATATTGAATTTTGTCATTATATTTATTGAACAAGCGAACGCTAAAACATTTCTGCCGCGTTCGCTTGAAACAAAACTAAGGCAGACTTAAAAAACAGTGAGGTAACACATGAACGCTCTAATTCTTCGTCTTGAATCCTTCAAAGGGAAAAAAGACAAAACCAAAACCTTTCTTTCTGTTGATCTTTTTGATCTCGATCAAAAAAAGACTTACGCCGGTTTGATTGCGGATGCATCTCGTTGTCCTTTGCCTAATGGGGAAATTCCTGAAAAATCTTTTTTCCCGGCTTTGGCTGAAATTGAATTTCAATTCGGAGCTACAAAGGAAGGGGCATATCGTCCGTTTTTAAATGCTGTATCTTCTTGGGAATCTCTTGAGATTCCCGATGAGGTCAGATAAAATGACTGGCGCGGATTATTCGGAAGCTCTCAAGGATGCGGCATTTTTTGCTTTCATGCTTGGTCTTTCTGTGTCTTCTATTGCACGGCTCTTCCGTATGTTCCGCTAAAAAAGTTTCTGGAATAATTCCAGATTGAACCGAAAACGCGACCTTTCCGGCGTTTCGGGAATCCAACAGGAAAGGATTTCTAGGAGTAGAAAAAATGGCTGATCTCGTAACTGAAGCGACTGCGCTCGCCACAACTCTTGAATCCAATGCTGCTCTTGTGGGCGTTGCGATCCTTGGTGTGTCTGCTGTGATTGGATTGGTGTACCTTATCCGTTCGCTTATCAAGCGTCCCTAAGGCTACTATCATTTGTAGGGAGGGATAACACCTCCCTACAAATTTTTCTTTCTCTCTATTGAGGTTTTTTAATGAATGCTCTTACTACTGGTTCTTCTACTTTGATGGGTAATCTAGGTTCTGCTTTTGCATCTGTAGCTGTGCATTTTCTTCCCATATTTGCAGTACTTGCTTTGATCTATATCTGCATTGCTCTTCTAAAGGGAAAACGTAGTAGAAATATTTATTCAGCATCGGATATTCGGGCCATGCGTATAGCGAAAGTGTCAGGCTATGAACCTACAGGCTCAAGAAATGGCCGTGGGGAATTGACTTTCAAAGCTCCCGGCTCATCTGGTTCTTCAACTATTCGCCGTGGTGGTTCTTCTGCACCTGTTCTACGCCGTGGAGGTGGTTCTCATGGATGAAGATGAATTTGATTTTATACCACCAGAAGATGATGATTTTGATATGGTGGGTGCTATGTATGAAAATATGTTAAAAGCTCCCGTCAATGAACAAGAATCAGAATATGATGGTTCTCATTTATCGGATTATGATATACGCCCTCCAGAAGCGGCTGAGTGGCTTTCCGATGTATTTGATGAAAGCGATGATGAGAATGATGAGGATTGATTTTGTTTGAGTGAGGTTTTATGGACTGTTCAACTTATACCGCTTGTGTCGTTCCTTCGGAAGTCGGCATTACATGTACCTATAATGGTTCATTATGGACTACCAATTATTACACCTCTGGCTATCCTGATAACCAGAATTATTCGGGTGCCTGGACATATCACGGTACTTGTGATTCTTCGGTGTCTGATACATCATCTGTTGACTTTTCAGGGGTTACAGCGTCTATTGAGACTCTAAACTATACCTTGCTCACGGTTTTAATTCTCGGTTGTTTTTTTATAGGCCTTCGTTTTTTCAAGTGAGGAGTTATTTTTATGATATACAGTGAGGTGAAAAATGAAAAAGTTATTCTTGATTATTGGTTTTCTATTTCTGATCTCTTGCTCTTCAAAGGAAGAACAAACATCGGAGAAATCGCAACCCGAAAAACAGCAAGAAACGCCAGCTCTAAATCTGCGGCCCATCGAGGAGCTCGGAATTCAAGAGACTCAAAAGACAGCGGCTCAATTAGCTACAGAAGCTTCTCACAAAAAGCGAGGAATAGTGTGGGATTCTGTAAACGGAGGGTGGGTTCATGCTAATCGTCCGAGTGCCGCTGAACAAAACGCTTCCTTTGAACGTGATGTTCGTCATTTTATGGATTCTGTTAGGTCTAGTAATAAATAGTTATTCTGCTTCTGCTTTTATTTGGGCCTCTAAGTGCGATTTAAGTTTAGATTCTGCTAATCTTTATCTTACTGCTTATCAGTATGCGTGTTCGCAGTCCAATGGTGGAGGGTCTACTTTTGAAGGTCATGTTACTACTAATAAACCAAATCTTGATGGTACTTGGACATATTGCGTAAAATATTCGTGCAATGGTTGTACTTCTAACGATGCTAAAGCTGATTCTATAGATGTTCAAAATGATTGCATGTTGCAATGTAAAGGTTTTAATTTTTCTTGTTCAACAACCGGGGCAGTATCTTATGAATTGAATATTTCCGGTTGTTCAGATGACACTCTCACTACAGGCGTATGTGCCGAATCTAGTTCTTCTTTTGTACTCTCTAGTTCATCGGTAGCTTTATCTTCTTCTGTGGGTGGCACATCTTCTGCAGGTGAGCCTACCAGTTCTACTACTGTACATTCTTCAACTTCTGTAGCTACTCCTTTGAGTGAATTTTGTTATACTACAAATACATTAGGTCAATGTGTTTTGCGTTCTGATGCGGATCAGCTTGTTAGTAATGTTCCATCCATGAATGGTATTCCTATTGTTGGGAATTCGTGGTGTCAAAATGGTTATTTCGCTATTCAAACGAATGTACCTCTTATTCAGTCGTATGATGCTTGGTGTTGGGATGCTACTTGTTCTGTTAGTACTGAATTACAAGCTTATTATTGTCAGTATGGTACTTTGAGTTCTACTGGTATTACGCCATTGGATGGGGCTAATGCATCTATTTATTATTGTGATGCTATTACTTGTTATGCGAGTGTGGAGACGGCTTCTTTACCTTCAAATGTTTCTGCCTCTATTATTTATTCTTTGGCTGATTCAGCGGCTCGGGCGGCTGATTTTTCTAATCGTGCGGTGGCGGCTGATTATTGTAAATCCATTTATAGTTCTTCATCGGGCTCTGAATCTTCTATTTCTTCTTCTTCTCGTACTCCTATTTCTAATTCATCGGGTACTTCTTCTCCTTGGGGTACTTCTTCCGGTTCTACAGGCGGCACTTCTGGTTCTGAAACTGGTAATAGCTCCGGCTCTAATGGTGGTTCTGGTGGTGATTATCCAAGTACTCATTCTTCGCCTGGTACTTGGGATGATACTAAGTACAGTTTTGGCGGAAATCCTGATTCAGCGCAGGGTATGGAGGAAGATAGCCCTTGGGCTTGGCGTTCGGATGTGTGGAGCTTACAAAAACTGCTAGCTTCCGGCTTTAATATGGTAAAGGATGCTGTCACAAATATCACGGGGATTGCTGACCGTGTTCAGGATTCTTTGTATTCATATAATCATCAATCGCATTCTGTTTTAGACTCGATCTTGCAAAAGATTCCTGATTCTCTTAAAACGACTGCTTCTGCTTCTCAAGATTCGGCTTGGCATTCGTTCCAAGCTTGGGCCGCTCAAAGCCTTTCAGCGAGTTCTACCGAGACGTACGGGGATTCTCTGGGGGATTATAATGATTCATTGGTCCGGGAATTAATAACGAATGGTATTTATAACGATTCAGTTTATAACGCCAAAATAGATTCAGCGTTGAGGGGCCTTGGCTATTCTCTGGGTGATTGCAATGACATTAAAGGAATGGCTAATAATCTTGGCGTTTCGCTTCTTTGCGGCTCAATGGGAAATAGTGAGTTCGCATCTTACATGCGTACTGTGAATTCTTCGATTACTCAAATTACTAGTCGAATGGGGAGTGTAAATACTCAATTAGAGGGTATTCAAAATTCTATTAATAATATTCCTAAGTCTGATACTGGTGTGATTGATGCTGTTACTGATTTAGCGGCTCAATCAGCAAGTGAACATAACGGCTCTGTGAATGCGATAAATTCAAATGGAACATCTATCCGATCGCAGATAGAAGCGAGCTCTCAAGCCCTTATAGATGCTTATGGGGAAAATACTGGTGATATCATAGGTACCCTTGAGAAGTGGGGTGATTCAATGACTCAAGCAATCAATGGTATAGAAGGTGGCGACAGTTTGGGTACTGGTAATGACACCATCACTGTAGCGGGTGGTGGTATAGCAAGCGATGGGGAAGGCTATGGCTCTGATTATGACGGTGACGGTACCGCCGATGCTCTTGATACTACAGGGACGGGGGTTCCCGCTAGTTTTTACGATTCTGCATTAGGTACTGATGCTACACATTTAGCGGCTGTTCAGGCTGTGGGGGATTCTGCAAAAGCATTCGCTACAAGTCTTCGTACTGCCACTGATATGCCTTTCACGGATGCGGACGCATATTGTCCTACATCTCTTTCATTAAATCCTTGTGAAGTCTTAAATGGTGATTGTACTATGGATGTGTGTGACACCCGTTTTAATCTAGCTGGTCATCATCTTTTCTATTGGATGGGTGTTTGTATCGAGTTCGGAGCTTGGGTTATGTTCTTTATGGGTATTAAACTTACCCGGGAGTCTTAAATATGCCATTTCCTGTTATTGGCCTAGGTGCCTTGCTATCAAGTTTTGTAGGTGGTCTTGCTGTTCGTACCGCTCTTAAGACGTTCGGTCTTTGGCTTCTTAAAGGGATTGCGTTCACTCTTTTTTCACAGCTCGGTGTTTTACTTGTCTTGGCACTTGGTGAGTTCTTGCCAAGGCTTCTCGGTCTTGGCCAAGGCTTATTCTCTTGGATGTCTGCAAAGGCTGTTTCCGCTACGTGGTATGCTATTTCTTATGCGATGGCTTTTACAGGTGTTACTCTTCCAAAGTTTAGTCAACTTCTTTCTGGTTTGCCTGATGGCATGATAAATGTCTTGGCAATGTTGCGTATTCATAAATTCGTTTTTATCATCATCTCCATACCGATATTTAACCTCATCCGTTCTGTGGTGGGTAGGATTTATTCAGCGGTTCAGTCCTCCGCTGGTGTGTCCGCGTTGATATCGAAGGGCCGGTGATGACTTCCGGTGCGGCTCCTCACTCCCGCACCCCCTGCCCCCCTTGTGGGGGTGGGGTTAGGGGGTGGGAGTGAGAGCCGTGCCGTTTTTTTTGTTGAGTGAGGTTTTATGGAAGAAAAAAAGATTATTTATTTGCAAAAGGTTGACGGTGTTTTTTCTGCTGATAAAGAAAAACCTTTTGAAAGGCCTATTATTGGTTCTGATGTGAGAATGCTTCATTCTCTTGCGTCTGCAATTCTTTCCATTTTTGAATATAGGTATCGCAGATGATAATAGGTTATACAGGTCTCCCGCGTTCTGGAAAGTCTCTTTCCGTTATTTCTGATTATATCATTCCTTTTATTCTGAAAGGTCGTAGGGTCTATACTAATATTGCTGGCCTCGATCCTATGCTGTTGGGCCATCACTTGGGCCTTACTTCTGCTGAAACAAGAAAGGCTCTTTATCTTTTCCCTCCTGAAATGAATATGAAAGGCCTTCAAACTGTTGTAGAACAGTTGCAGAAGGAAAAAAATTCTCTTCTCGTTCTTGATGAATGCCATGAATGGCTCTCTCCGGAGAACTGGAAAGAATTAAAGTTTTTTCGTTCGTTTCTTTCTATGTGTGGTCATTCGGGCCATGATATTATTTTGCTTTCGCAATCAATCGAGGACATTTGGGAACCGCTTCGAAATCGTGTTCATGAGACACATATTTTTGTGCGGGGAAAACTTGGTTTTCGTACTGGTTATGAAGAATTTGTTTATCGTGGTTCTAACATCTATCTTGATTTTGCTTTCAAAAACAATCGTAAGGACGATAAATCTATTTATGGTCTTTATGCTAGTACAGAAAAAGATGCTAATGATAAGGCCGTGAAGTATATCAGCATTTGGCAAAATCGAAAACTTCAATTCTCTATACTTTTGACTGTTCTTTGTTTTGCTTTTGTGGGCTGGCGGCTTAGTGTTGATGGCGTTCCACTGTCTAATCTTTCACATAAATCTGATGAGCCAGCAGAGCGTATTTCTACTTCTGATAATGTTATTTATGTGAAGTATGTGGCTTGTACAGAGACTATGTGTACAGGCCTTAGACCTGATGGCACAACTATTAATTTGCCTTTAGATTATGATTCTGGTAAGTATCCTTTTGAAGTGAGGAGGGTTCCTAAAAATGTTTCGCAAAATAATAATTCTATCATGCCTTCTGCTCGTAAATAGTGCTTTTTCAAAATGCGTTTTGAAAATGGATTCGTATGATGGCACTCTCTACGATCTTTTGGATAATGTCTATAAATGCAAAGAGCTTAATCGTTCTTTTGTTTTAGATATAGGCGTAGAGCGGCAGTTACCTATTAGGGTCTCTTTTGATTATTCTTCTAAAAATTATGTCTCTGTTTTGAGAGGTATCTTGCAACCTCTCGGCCTTCGTTTGTATAACGGTAAATATTCTGATGTAATCACAAAATTGCAAGAGAAGGATGAGAAGGAAGAGAAAAATTTTAATCCTTCTCAAATAGATTCGGATTCTTCTTCTAATCGTGTTCTCACAGTCGTGGGGGATAGTGTTTCTTGGTTAACTCCCAATGAAGCGGCGGAGTTAGCTATTAAAGATTCTTTACGTAGACTTTATACTGATCCTGTTCCTGTTCGTCTGCAATTTGCTTTTTTCTCTGCTGATACTCTCCGTAATCATGGAATTGAAGAACCCGAATTTCTGGCAACTATTACACCTAAGCTAGATGGTTTACCATCTATTTCTCTTTTTTCTTATGGTGTTAAATTGCATTTGTACGATGATACACTTTCAGATCATCAGGACCTTGTTTTTGATGTGCTTGATTCAGCATCTCTTACGGTTGGTCCTCGTACTCGTTATTCAGACGCTACATACTCGAATGGTGAGATTACTTCTACCAATACAGAAGATGAACAGTTTGGGCTTTCGTGTACTTTTCGTAGGAGTCGGGATACTATTTCTTATTCATGTTCTTATGCAAGAAATTCAGATACTCGTGATTTGGTGTCTTTTAGGAACTCAATGCGTGTAGGTGCGACTAATGTTCTCAAGTATGGCCTTGATCAGACCGTCACTAGTGTAGGTGGGGGTCTCTTCTGGTTCATTCCTTTTTTAGCAGAGAGTCATGCCGAGCGCAGACGTTATATTTTGGCTATATTAGTTTTTACTGGTTCTTCCGCAAAGGATTGATATAATGGATATTGATTTTCCATGTTATGCAGATACTGTTTGTTGGCACTGGCCGTGTTCGCATCTTGTCGATCTTGAGGATTTTTTCGACCGTGTGACCGAAGGCGGCAAATTGGTTGTTATGCTCCAAACTGTAGCTGGCAAATGGGTAAAGACTTGGGAAAAGCCCCGTGTAGAACATCGTTTTTCTTGGTGGGGAAAGATGATGATCTCAGTTGAACATGAGTGTGTAGGTCGTGCTTTTACTGCCGCCGCTCGTGATCGTAAGGTGGTATCTCTCACTTATTCTGTGGCCAAGTGGTATAATAAAACGTCTGGCTACAACTATGGAACTTTAGACTTTGATTTTTTGATTCAGCCCGCTATTGATGCTTTAAGATTTCTTGGTTTGACTGAACCTTATATTGAGTCTTTCCGGACTAATGCTATTCTTAGACGTATTGATCTTTCATGTAATTGGAAACTTGGGGACGCTATGTTAGTCTCTGATTTCATGCGTCTTTTGTCGAGGATCTCGTTTAATCGTACTGATGTGGCTATTGTGGCTAAAGATGATGCTCGTGATATTGATTTTGCGATTCCAGGCGGCCGTTTTGAGTCTTTGACGTGGGGAAGTCGGGGTTCTAACTATCGTGTTGTCTGTTATGATAAGTGGGCAGAACAAAAACATTTTTTCCTTGAAGAATCGTACAAGGAGCCCGCAGATATTAGAGAAGAGAGAATTAAATTTTGGAAGGAAGAACTTTCAGAAAGTCTAAAAAATGTCGTTCGTTTTGAATGTCAATTCAAATCAAAATTTTTTCATAGTATAATGAACCCGCAAACTAAGGAACGCGGCGATTATAAAAATCCTAGAGGTAAAGAAATGATAAATAATGTCATTGATATAGCATCAAATAAGTATGCTCAATTAGCCCGGCGTGCTTTTGGTAATTTCGGGTTGGAAAACATCAAAGATTTAGGTGATAAAGTCAAGCTCCAAGAGGTTCAGGATCGTTTGGAGAAATGGATTTCACCTAATGGTAGAACTTTAGGTTCTGCATATTGTGATGGACTTTGGAAGTTTGCTCATGATTGTGAGATTGAAGGCTGGAAAGCTGTCAGAGCTCGAAAAAAAGCTACTGAGTTTCATAATTATCGTAAGCGTCTTATTGAGATCGCAAATTATGATGTGAAAATTGCGTCTCCGAGTCTCACAGATTATTCACGTCCAAAGGTTCAGAAGGAAGGAACGACAGAACAGGTAATCGTGGAGCTTCGCCCGATAATATCCATTATGTAAACTAATAATTTAAAAACAGAAGATTTTACCAAGATTTCATTTCCTTCTCACCATTTTCTAAATTCCCTTTTATGAAGCGCTTTTATCTGCATTCGATTCCTCTTTTATTTATTTCGCTCATTGTTTTATTTGCTGTTTCAGGATGTGGTGTCACCCGGAAAGTACAAGCTGCTAATATTTTGAAACAATGCAAAGCAGAGATCCACACCATTGAAATTGACTCTGTAGTCGTAAATCCTGAACTTTTTAAGAAGTTAAAGGCTTCCTCTACAGGGCTTTTACCCAATCCTCAAGTGATTGGATTTGTACAAAATTTGACTCGCGGCATTATTGAGATTCCTTTGGGCAAAGCTTATCTTAATGCAACTTTTACGGTGAAAAACCTCTCTCAGGATTCTTTGTGGCTTCGCGGTCTCCAGGCGCAATTATTTCTTGATTCTCTGTTGGTGCTTCCCATTAATTACTCAGATTCTTCATTTCTGATGCCCGGAGATAACCAGCTAAATCTGCATACTCAACTTTTGCTAGATCAACCTATTTTTGCGATTCCCCAAGTGCGCACCATTCACATCAAAGGCGTTTTGCGAGTCGCTCTAGATAAAGAAGGTGAGGATGTTTTGTTTGAATTTGACGAATCTCGCCCAGTGACTGAAAGCGAAATGAATTTAATACTCCAACAAACCCGGGAAGCAACCATGAATGGTCTCGTTGGCGACTGGGTAGGGAAACTACTATGAGTAAGAAACGTTTTTTTGTTCCCCTTGAATTTAAATCCGATTCTATATCGGAGGTAACTACTATCTATACAAACCTTCTCAATCGGGTACTCCCCCCTACTCCCGCTGATTTGCGTGCCTGGATTCTCCAGTGGAGTGAATTGGAAGCCGTTTTGTCCGAAGAAAGTGCCAGGCGCTATGTGGCAATGACATGCAATACTCAAGATGAGGAAATTGCAAAAGCCTACGCTTATTATATTGAAAATATTGACCCCATTATGAGTGAATTTGGGGATAAACTCCGGCAAAAAATGATGGCTCACCCTGCGGTGTCTTCTCTGGAAGGTGAATTCGGGATGTGGTTTCGTAGCGTTCGCGTTTCACTGGACCTTTTCCGTGCAGAAAATATCCCCCTAGAAACTGCGGTTAATCAAGAGATCCAAGCATATCAAAAAATTACGGCCTCCATGAGCGTCGAAGATAATGGAGAAACAAAGACACTCCAGCAGATGACCGCTCTTTTGGAATCACCTGATAGAAACCGCCGTGAAGAAGTGTGGCGCAAGATCACAAACCGACGTCTCCAGGACAAGGAAGCGCTCGATAATACATTTGATAAGCTTTTCAAATTACGCACACAAATTGCCAAAAATACAGGTTTGCCTCATTTTTTGGATTTCATATTTAAGGCCAAAGGCCGTTTTGACTATACCCCTGCCCATTGTCGCGAATTTCATGAAAGTATTGAAAAAATCGTACTTCCCTACCAGCGAGAACTCTATAAGCGTCGCGCAAAAAAAATGAATTTGCAAGCCCTTCGCCCTTGGGATCTCAC
>Ga0209373_10001848_pt1 | contig 23257 bp, 23 predicted proteins | sample Higcelweek5metaG_FD_187173 | JGI IMG/M metagenome (GOLD analysis project Ga0209373, IMG submission 187173) | Freshwater pond sediment microbial communities from the University of Edinburgh, under environmental carbon perturbations - High... | ecosystem: Environmental > Aquatic > Freshwater >... | reverse complement strand
GGTTTCGGCCAGGGAGTGCTGAACCTTGTTGGTCTGCCGAGGGTCGGCCAGGGCGACGAATACGTCCGTGATGGGCATGGGAAGAGAGGGCATGCGCAGGTGCTCAAATATCCCATTGATACAGTCTTGTGATCACGACTTCAAATGCGAGGCGTTCGCTTCATGCGATTGCCCTGCAGGATTGATAAGGAGACCGGTATGCGCCCCACGCTCACCCATCTCGCCCTGCACGTCCCGGATCTCGAGGCCTGCGTGGAGTTCTACCGGCGCTTCTGCGGCATGCAGGTGTTTCACGAGCGTGCCGGCAAGGGCGCACGCATCGTCTGGATGGCCGAGCCCGGCCGCGAACACGAATTCGTCTTCGTGCTGATGCCGGGCGGCCACCCGCGCAACCTGGCCGAAGACGACTACAGCCACTTCGGCTTCGCCCTGGAGAGCCGCGCGCAGGTCGATGCCATCGCGGCCGAGGCCCAAGCCGCGGGCTACCTGATCTGGCCGCCGCGCGACGAACCCTATCCGGTCGGCTATTACTGCGGTCTGCGCGACCCCGCCGGTAACTATGTCGAATTCAGCTTTGGCCAGCCGCTGGGGCCGGGCTCGGAAAAGATGCCGCTGCCGTAACGGAAAAGCCACCCGCAGGTGGCTTTCCTCGTCGCAGCGTCCGGAACTCAGTAGGCCTTGCCGAGCTTGTAGAGGTTCTCGAAGCAGAAGTTGGTGGCGTCGATGTAGCCCTCGGCGCCGCCGCAGTCGAAACGCTTGCCCTTGAACTTGTAGGCCATGACGCAACCGTCCTTGGCCTGTTTCATCAGCGCGTCGGTGATCTGGATCTCGCCGCCCTTGCCGGGCTCGGTCTGCTCGATCAGGTCGAAGATGTCCGGCGTCAGGATATAGCGGCCGATGATCGCCAGATTCGAGGGCGCATCCTCCGGCTTGGGTTTTTCCACCATGGCGCTGACCCGGAAAATGTCGTCGCGAATCATCTCGCCGGCGATGACGCCGTACTTGGAGGTCTCCTCCGGCGGCACTTCCTGGATCGCCACGATCGAGCAGCGGAACTGGTTGTACAGCTTGACCATCTGGGTCAGCACGCCGTCGCCATCGAGGTTGATGCAGAGGTCGTCGGCCAGGACCACGGCAAAGGGCTCGTCGCCGATCAGCGGACGGCCGCAGAGAATCGCATGGCCAAGGCCCTTCATCTCGACCTGGCGGGTATAGGAGAAGGTGCACTCGTCGATCAGCCGACGAATGCCGATCAGGTACTTCTCCTTGTCGGTATCGCGGATCTGGTGTTCGAGCTCGTAGCTGATGTCGAAGTGGTCCTCGAGTGCGCGTTTGCCGCGGCCGGTGACCATCGCAATCTGCGCCAGACCGGCGTCCAGCGCCTCCTCGACCCCATACTGGATCAGCGGCTTGTTCACGATCGGCAGCATTTCCTTGGGCATGGCCTTGGTGGCGGGCAGGAAGCGGGTGCCGTAACCGGCGGCGGGAAACAGGCATTTCTTGATCATGGGAGTCCTTAAAAACAAATGGCGGCAAATCCGATCGGGCGTCCGGAGTAGCCCGGCGCCACACCGCCTATCCTACCGGACTGGCGTATGCACGCGCATGACGGACACCATACGAATCAAGACCATACGGACAAATGGGAGGCGCAGCCCTGGCATGGCCGGTAGCTGGACCATGCAGGATTTGATTAACATATGACGATATATGGCAACGATCACGACGGGTTCCCCCATGGAAAGCAAGACTGCGCGTCTCACCGTACTCATCGACCCGGTCAAGAAGAAAGCCTTCGAAGAACTCTGTGCCGCCCAGGATCAGACACCGTCCCAGGTCGTCCGCCAACTGATCCGCGACTATCTGGAAGCCCATGGCGTCAGCTACGCCACACAGAGCAGGATCTCCTCCGTCAGGAAGCCTTGACCTCCGGCGTCTCCATACAGGCAGACAGCGCATCGGCAAAGCTCGCGTGGTAGTTCGGAACACCGATCAGCTCCAGTATCCCCGCCTTTTCCAGCTTGCCCCGCACCCGCGGGCTCGCCTCGCAGAGCTTGACCCGGATCCTGCGCCTGCCCAGCTGCTGGATGACCTCCTCCAGCGTCTGCAGACCGGTGATATCCATGAAGGGCACGCGCTTCAGACGAATCACCAGCAGGCGCGGATCGGTGTGGGTGCTGGCCAGGGCACGTTCGAAGGTTTCCGCCGCGCCGAAGAACAGCGGCCCCTCGACGGTGTAGACCAAGACTCCGTCGGGCAGCCGGGTCTGGCCATTGCCGAGCAGCTCCGGCTCCAGATCCTGCTCGAGCTGCTGTTGCACCGCCACCGAGGACGCCATGCGGCGCATGAAATGCAGCATGGCCAGGATCATGCCGATGTTCACCGCGATCACCAGATCGCTGAATACCGTCAGCCCGAAGGTGATCAGCAGAATCCCCACGTCCGCCCGGGGCGCCCGCTGCAGCATGCGCTTGAAGTGCTTCAGCTCGCTCATGTTCCAGGCCACCACGAAGAGGATGGCGGCCAGCGCGGCCAGCGGAATGTTCGCCGCCAGCGGCGCCAGGAACAGCAGGATCAGCACCAGGGTGAGCGCATGGACGATGCCGGCCAACGGGCTGTTGCCGCCGTTGCGGATATTGGTCGCGGTGCGGGCGATCGCCCCGGTCGCGGCGAAACCGCCGAACAGCGGCGCGGCCAGGTTGGCGATGCCCTGGCCGATCAACTCCTGGTTGGAGTCGTGCTTGGTTCCGCCCATGCCGTCGGCGACCACCGCCGAGAGCAGCGACTCGATGGCGCCGAGCATGGCGATGGCGAAGGCCGGACCGATCAGCTCGATGAGCCGCGCCAAGGTGATCTCCGGCAGCCCCAGTTGCGGCAGCCCCTGGGGAATCCCGCCGAAGGCGCTGCCGATAGTGGCCACGCCGTCGAAGCGGAAGACCGACTGGATGAGCGTGGCGACCACCATCGCGATCAGCGGCCCGGGAATGCGCCCGAGCACCCGCAGGCGCGGTGCGAGGACGACCAGCGCCAGACTGAGCAGCGCCAGCAGCGTGGTCGGCAGGTGCAACTGCGGCAGGGACTGCAGCAGGTGCCAGAGCCTCTCGTGGAAATGGCCGCCCGTTACCGCCGGCAGGCCGAAGAAATCCTTCCACTGGCTGACCCAGATGATCACCCCGATACCGGCAGTGAAACCGACGATGACCGGATCGGGGATGTACTTGATGACCGAGCCCAGGCGGCTGACGCCGAGCAGCAGGAGAATGCCCCCGGCCATCAGGGTCGCGATCTGCAGGCCATCTATCCCGTGTTCGGCGGTCACCCCGGCGAGGATGACGATGAAGGCGCCGGTCGGACCGGCGATCTGCAGCCGGCTGCCGCCGAACAGGGAAACCAGCAGACCGCCGACGATAGCGGTATAGATGCCTTGCTCCGGCTTCACCCCGGAAGCGATGCCGAAAGCCATGGCCAGGGGCAGCGCCACGACGCCGACGATGACGCCGGCCACCAGATTGCGGAGCCAATGCTCCCGCCGCAGCAGACCGGCCCGCCACGCCTCACGAATTGCGATCATCGTTGCCCCTCCTGGAATATGTGCTTGATATTATCATCCAGTGGTAATGATAAAATTCTCCGCCAAACGCTTAGTCGCACGGAGAAACCATGAAACGCCAGGATGTCGGAACCCTGCAGGCCGAAGGCAAGCCCTTCGTCACCCACGTGATCCGCAATCCGGCCCGCAGCGGGGAATGGATCGTGTTCTTCCAGCTGAGTACGGGCCGCAGCTTCTTCCTGATCGACGAGCATGACGAAGTCGAATCCTTCCGCCAGTTGGACAGACTCATCGAAGTCTTGCAGAGGCTCGGCATCAAACTGGCGGAAATCCATTTCTGAACCCACTCTTGCCCTGCTCCAGCGTCGCATCGCCCCCCTTGACGGCCTTCATGGGCCAAACCATTCGACCAGCGGTCGAGGACCGTTTGCCGATTGGCGTCCACACTCCATGAGTTGATGAATGGCGAGCTGCCGCTGCTCGCCAGGTAGTCACGAACCCATGAAATGCGGGAGGGGCATGCGGAAGTCTCCGACGAACATCTCCGCTCCCTCCCGAGACGCAACTGCACGGAGGGCCGTCGCACCGGGAGAGCTGTGCCGGCGCCATGACCGACCCTGATAATTCATTGATGGCTCCGGACTCAGCGGGCCTTTCGGAAACCTCTATCCGGAAGAGGGCCGAAAGGTTCGTCAAGGAAGATTTGATTGGAGGATGACCATGAGCAATGCCTCTGCGCAGGCCCAGCGCGTCGAACGTCTGGATCAAGGCATGCTGGCCGGAACGAACCGGCCCGGGCCGCAGATCCGTACCGTTCAGGAAAACGACAGCAAGAAGAAGATCCTCTTCGTCACCTCCGAACTCTCCGACCTGATCAAGACCGGCGGGCTGGGCGACGTCTCCGCCGCACTGCCCCGGGCACTGCGCAACCACCACGACGTCCGCGTGCTGCTGCCCGGCTATCGCCAGGTCATGCAGAGCGGCCACCCCATCCGCCTGCTGGTCGGTACCCTCGCCGGCCACGCCGCACTGCCCCCGTGCCGGATCGGCCGCATCGACCTGGACGACGGCCTGATCGTCTATGTGCTCATCAGCCCCGAACTCTACGAGCGCGACGGCGGCCCCTACGGCGACAACCGCAACCAGGACTGGCCGGACAACCACATCCGCTTCGCCCGCCTGGGCCTCGCCGCCGCCGACTTCGCCGCCGGCGACGCCAGCATCAGCTGGCGCCCCGACCTGATCCATGCCCACGACTGGCCGGCTGGACTGGCGCCGGCTTACCTGCGCTGGCGTGGACAGGGAACGCCCAGCGTGTTCACCATCCACAACCTCGCCTACCAGGGCCTGTGGCGGTCGGAATGCTGCGCGGAACTGGCCATCCCGGCAGAAGCCTGCCGGATGGAACGCATGGAATTCCATGGCCAGCTGTCCTTCCTCAAGGCCGGAGTCGCCTACGCCGATCGCATCACCACGGTGAGCGCCACCTATGCCCGGGAAATCACCACCCCGGATTTCGGCTGCGGCCTGGAAGGTTTCCTCCGGAAAAAGGCCGACCACGGTCTCTTGAGTGGCATTCCCAACGGCATCGACGAAAGCTGGGAACCGGAAACCGATCCGCACCTGCTGCGCAACTTCGGCGTCAACGACTGGGCGGGCAAGGCCCTGCATGCCGAGCACGTGCGTCGCCAGTTCGCTCTCGAACCCTCCAGCGGCCCGCTGTTCGTGGTGGTTTCCCGGCTGGTCCAGCAGAAAGGCCTGGACCTGACCCATGCCCTGGCCGAAAGCCTCGTCGAGCACGGCGGGCAACTGGCCGTGCTGGGACGCGGCGAGCCGCAGGTGGAGGACAGCATGCGGCAACTGGCCGAGCGCTTTCCCGGCCATGTGGGGGCAAACATCGGCTTCGACGAAACCGTCGCGCGCCGCATGTTCGCCGGCGGCGATTTCCTGCTGATGCCTTCGCGCTACGAGCCGTGCGGCCTCAGCCAGCTGTACGCCCAGCGTTTCGGCTCGCTGCCCATCGCACGCAGGACCGGTGGGCTCGCCGACACCATCGAAGACGGCGTGACCGGCTTCCTCTTCGAGGAGGCCAGCCTGGAAAGCTACCGCGAAGCCCTGTTGCGGGCCTTCCGGGTGTTCGCTGCGCCGTCCCTTTTCCATGCCATGCGTTGCCGCGCCATGGCGGTGCCTTGCTTCTGGCGGCAGACCATAGACCCCTATCTCCATCTCTACCGGCAATTGTTAGTGGAAAGCCGGCATGGCGAGGCATGAACGGAGACCCTACCATGTCAATCCCCAGCTACAACGGACGCTTCGGCGCGCATCTGCTCGACGAGCGAAACACCCGCTTCTCCCTCTGGGCCCCCGACGCCGAGCGCGTCGACCTGGAAATCCTCTGCGACACCCAGCTGCCGATGCACAAGGAAAAGGGCGGCTGGTTCGTCCTCGAAGCACCTTGCGGCGCCGGCACTCAGTACCGTTACCGGATCGACGGCGAAATCAGCGTGCCGGACCCGGCCTCGCGCTCCCAGATCGCCGGCCTCCATGCCCCCAGCATGGTGGTCGACCCCAACGCCTACCAGTGGCGTCATCCCACCTGGAGCGGCCGGCCCTGGCACGAAACGGTGATCTACGAACTGCACGCCGGCCTGCTCGGCGGCTTCCATGGTGTCGAGGCGCAACTCGCCGAGCTGGCCGAACTGGGTGTCACCGCCATCGAACTGATGCCGATCGGCGAATTTCCCGGCACCCGCAACTGGGGCTACGACGGCGCACTGCCCTTCGCCCCGGAATCCGCCTACGGCTCGCCCGACGACCTCAAGCACCTGGTCGACACCGCCCACGGCCACGGCCTGATGGTCTTCCTCGACGTGGTCTACAACCACTTCGGCCCGGAAGGCAGCCATCTCGGCCGTTATGCCAAAAGCTTCTTCCGCGAGGACAAGCAGACCCCCTGGGGCGACGCCATCGACCTGCGTCGACGAGAAGTGCGGGACTTCTTCATCGAGAACGCGCTGATGTGGCTGCAGGAATACCGCTTCGACGGCCTGCGCCTGGACGCCGTGCATACCATCACCGAGCGCACCTTCCTCACCGAACTGGCGCAACGGGTGCACTCGACCGTGGAGCCCGGCCGCCACGTGCACCTGATGCTGGAAAACCAGAAGAACCAGGCCAGCCTGCTCGGCGAAGGCTATGCCGGGCAGTGGAACGACGATGGCCACCATGTCCTGCACACCCTGCTCACCGGCGAGCGGCAGGGCTATTACGTCGACTATCACCAGGGCGCCACGGAAAAGCTCGCCCTCAGCCTGAGCGAAGGCTTCGTCTTCCAGGGCCAGCTCGCCCGCCACGGACAGAAGAAGCACTGCGGCGAACCCAGCGCCCACCTGCCGCCCACCTCCTTCGTGCTGTTCCTGCAGAACCACGACCAGGTCGGCAACCGCGCCTTCGGCGAACGCCTGGTCAGTCTCGCCGACGCCGATGCCCTGCGCGCGGCGACCACCCTGCTGCTGCTCTCGCCAATGGTGCCCCTGCTGTTCATGGGCGAGGAATGGGGCACCCACCGGCCCTTCCTGTACTTCACCTGCCACCAGAGTCCGGAACTGGCCCAGGCGGTGCGCGAAGCCCGGCGCCGGGAATTCTGCGAGTTCGAGCCGTTCAAGGACATGTCCCTCTGCGAACGGATTCCCGACCCCAACGACGAAGCCACCTTCACCGCCTCGCAGCCGGACTTCCAGTGCTGCCTCGACCCCCGCCACGGCGAATGGCGCGCCTTCTATCGCCATCTGCTGGGCCTGCGCCGCCGCGAAATCGTGCCGCGCCTGCCGGGCTGCCGGGCGCTGGGCGCCGACGTGCTGGGCGAAGGCGCCGTGGCGGCACACTGGCGGCTGGGCGACAGCAGCATCCTGCGCATCGAACTGAACCTCGGCGGTCAGGCCGTACCGCTGGCGGATCACTACGCCCACGGCCGGCTGCTGTTCGCCAGCCAGGACATGGAAGAGTTCCACGAGCATCACGGCAAGCTCCCCGCCCGGATGGCTCGTGTCTACCTGGTAGCACCGGATGAGCAACGATGAGCGACTCCACACCCTGGCCACTGCCGCCGGGGTGGCGATCCACTGGATCGACGCCGACGGGCAGCCACAAAAGGTTCCGGCGGACGTCCTGCGCCGGATATTGGCCGGACTGGAACTGCCGGCCGACAACGATGCCCAGATCGAGGACAGCCTCGCCCGCCTCCGGCAGGCGGGCGATCTGCCGCCGTTGCTCACCCTGGAGCAGCGCCAGCCGCTCGATCTGTCCGGCTATTTCCCCCCCGGCAGCGCCTTCGAGCTGACCCTGGAAGACGGCCGGCATCACGCCGGACGGCTCGACGAGCTGGGTCGCCTGCCGGCGATCGAACCGCCCGGCTACCACCAGCTGGCGATCGGCGAGCGACGGCTGACCCTGGCCGTCGCCCCGCCGCGCTGCATCGACATGGCCGAGCTAGGCGCCAGCCCGCCGCCACGCCTCTGGGGACTCTCGGTGCAGCTCTATGCCCTGCGCCGCCCGGGCGACGGCGGCATTGGCGACACCCAGGCCCTGGAAACCCTGACGCGCCAGGCCGCCCGGCAGGGCGCTGCAGGCATCGCCATCAGCCCGCTGCACGCCATGTTCAGCGCCGACACCTACCGCTTCAGCCCCTATTCGCCGTCCAGCCGGCTGTTCTACAACGTGCTGCACAGCGCGCCCGGCAGCATCCTCGGCGAGCGCGAGGTGCGCACCGCCATCGAAGCCAACGGACTGACCGACGAATGGCAGCGTCTGGAGCAGCTCGAGCTGATCGACTGGCCGGCGGCCGCCGCCGTCAAGCTGCGCCTGCTGCGGGCGCTGCATGCCGAGTTCTGCCAGGGCGGCAACCCGCTGGAGCACGACTTCGCCAGTTTCCGCCAAAGCGGCGGCGAAGCCCTGGAGAATCACTGCCGCTTCGAGGCGCTGCACGCCTACCACGTCCACCATGGCGGCATATACGACTGGCGCCAGTGGGACCCGGCCCTGCGCTGCCCGGGCAGTGCCGCGGTGGCCGGCTTCGCCCGCGAATACGAGGACGAGATCGCCTTCCACGCCTTCGCCCAGTGGCTGATCGCCCGCGGCCTGGAGCGTACCCAGAACGCGGCGCGCAGTGCCGGCATGCCGATCGGCCTGATCGCCGACCTCGCGGTGGGCGCCGACGGCGGCGGCAGCCAGGCCTGGAGCCGCCAGGCCGAACTGCTGCCGACGCTGACTGTCGGCGCGCCGCCGGACGCCCTCAACCGCTCCGGGCAGAGCTGGGGCGTGTCGGCCTTCTCGCCCCGGGGCCTGCGCCAGCACGGCTTCCACGCCTACATCGAGATGCTCCGCGCCAATCTGGCCCACGCCGGCGGCATCCGCATCGACCACGTGATGGGGCTCCGACGCCTGTGGGTGATCCCGCCGGGCGGCGAACAACGCGACGGCGCCTACCTGCACTACCCCCAGGAAGACCTGATGCGCCTGCTGGCGCTGGAATCCTGGCGGCACAAGGCGGTGATTCTCGGCGAAGATCTCGGCACCGTTCCGGAAGGCTTCCGCCCGGCGCTGGCCGAGCGCGGCGTCCTCGGCATGCGCGTGCTGCTCTTCGAACAGGATCACCAGGGCCATTTCCATCCCCCCCGCCACTGGCCCGACCACACCCTGGCCACCAGCACCACCCACGACCTGCCGACCCTGAACGGCTGGTGGCAGGGCCGCGACATCGACTGGCGCGAACGCCTGCAACTCTGCGACGCGCCGGGTGCCCAGGCCGCACGGGAAGTCCGCCAGCGCGAACGCCGCGCCCTGCGCGAAGCCCTCGCCGCCGACGGCGGGCCGGCGCAGGCGGAGCCCGTCGACAGCGCCGGCATCATCGACGCCTGCGTGAGCTTTCTCGGCCACACGCCGGCGCCCCTGGTCCTGCTTCCCGTGGAGGACGCCCTTGGCCTGGAGGAACAGGCCAACCTGCCCGGCACCATCGACAGCCACCCGAACTGGCGACGGCGCTGGCCGGTCGGCTGCGACGAACTGTTGCAGACGCCGGATGCGGCGCGACGCCTGCACCTGCTGGCGGAAGCTCGCGAGGCGTCGCGCAGGAGGGGCTGAATGAGCGACCTGCGCCACCCTGCGCCTGCAGTTCCACCCGGACGTCACCCTCGACGATGCTCTACCAGCGACAGACCGCACGGGCGCACGCCTATACCGAACGCGCATCCAGTGGCAGACCCAGGTGCTGCGCGAAGCCCGGCCGCGCGAGGAGATCGCCGGCGGGCAGGGCAAGCCGTCCACGAACGAGGCCCTGGCGGGTTTTCCCGTCGGCCTCTTCCATGCCCATGAACCACGACAAGAAGGAAAAAACGGGAATGACCGTCGAAGAACAGCGTATCCGCGAGCTGGCCTACCACATCTGGCTGTCCGAGGGCTGCCCCGAGGGCCAGCACGACCGCCACTGGCAGATGGCCTGCAAACTGGCCGAGGCCGAAGTCCGCGCCGGGACACCGGCTCCCCGGCCGCGCAAGCCCGCCGCCCCCCGCAAGCCTCAGGCAGTCGCCGCCGTCCCCACCACCAGCGGCGGGACTCCGCTCAAGTCGGTCGAGAAGAAACCCCGCGCCAGCCGTAGCCGTCCGGCGGGTAGCTGATGCACGGCACTCCGCCCGCCGGTACGCGGACGCCCGAACCTCGCCGCCGGAGAAACGAGCATGGATCGCCGCAACAAACCCCAGGCCCCGCAGGTGAATATCCCGTCGCGCATCCGCGAGGGCCTGCCCTTTCCCCTGGGAGCGACCTGGGACGGCCTGGGCGTCAACTTCGCGCTGTTTTCCGCCCACGCCGCCAAGGTCGAACTCTGCCTGTTCGACGAAAGCGGCCAGCGCGAACTGGAGCGTATCGAGCTGCCCGAGTACACCGACGAGATCTGGCACGGCTACCTGCCTGACGCCCATCCTGGGCAGGTCTACGGCTACCGGGTGCATGGCCCCTACGCGCCGGACGCCGGACACCGCTTCAACCCCAACAAGCTGCTGCTCGACCCCTACGCCAAGCAACTGATCGGTGCCCTGCGCTGGTCGAAGGCGCTGTACGGCTACACCGTCGGCCACCCCGACGCCGACCTCAGCTTCGACAAGCGCGACAGCGCCCCCTTCGTGCCCAAGAGCCGGGTCATCGACCCGGCCTTCACCTGGGGACGCGACCATCCGGTGCGGACTCCCTGGGACCGTACCCTCCTCTATGAAACCCACCTGCGCGGCTTCACCATGCGCCACCCGGCGGTGCCCTCGGCGCTGCGCGGCACCTGCGCCGGCCTGATGCACCCCGAGGTAATCGACTACCTGCGACGGCTCGGCGTCTCCGCCCTGGAACTGTTGCCGGTACACGCCTTCCTCCCGGACCAGCATCTGCTGGAAAAGGGCATGACCAACTACTGGGGCTACAACACCATCGGCTTCTTCGCCCCCCATCCGCGCTACCTGGCCTCCGGGAAGATTCAGGAATTCAAGGAGATGGTCGCCCACCTCCACGACGCCGGCCTCGAGGTGATCCTCGACGTGGTCTACAACCACACCGCCGAAGGCAACGAGCTGGGGCCGACCCTCTCCATGCGCGGCATCGACAATGCCACCTACTACCGCCTGCAGTCCGACGCCCCCCGCCTCTACGTCAATGACTCGGGCACCGGCAACACCCTCGACCTCGGCCATCCCTGCGTCCTGCAGATGGTCACCGACTCGCTGCGCTACTGGGCCACGGAAATGCACGTGGACGGTTTCCGCTTCGACCTGGCGACCATCCTCGGCCGCGAGCCGGAAGGCTTCGACGAGCACCACGCCTTCCTCGTCGCCTGCCGCCAGGACCCGGTGCTGCGCCAGGCCAAACTGATCGCCGAACCCTGGGACTGCGGCCCCGGCGGCTACCAGGTCGGCGGTTTCCCGCCCGGCTGGGCGGAATGGAACGACCAGTTTCGCGACACCGTGCGCGCCTTCTGGAAGGGCGACGACAACCGCCTGGCCGACTTCGCCCGGCGCCTGGCAGGCTCCGCCGACCTCTTCGACCAGCGTGGCCGACGGCCCTTCGCCTCGATCAACTTCGTCACCGCCCACGACGGCTTCACCCTGCGCGACCTGGTTTCCTACGACCGCAAGCACAACGAGGCCAACGACGAGAACAACCGGGACGGCACCGACCACAACCTGTCCTGGAACCACGGTGTCGAAGGCCCCAGCGACGACCCGCAGATCAACGCCCTGCGCCTGCGCCAGATGCGCAACCTCTTCGCCACCCTGCTGTTCTCCCAAGGCACGCCGATGCTGGTCGCCGGCGACGAGTTCGCCCGCACCCAGCACGGCAACAACAACGCCTACTGCCAGGACAGCGAGATCGGCTGGCTGGACTGGAACCTCGACGCCGACGGCCAGGCCCTGCTCGACTTCGTGCGCTGCCTGATCCGCCTGCGCCTGCGCTTTCCGATCCTGCGCCGCGGGCGCTTCCTGGTCGGGGCCCGCCACGAAGAGCTGGACATCAAGGACGTCACCTGGCTAACCCCCGCCGGTACGGAAATGACCACCGAGCGCTGGGAGGAAGAGCACAACCGCTGCCTGGCCATGCTCCTCGACGGCCGCGCCCAGCCCACCGGCATCCGCCGCTCCGGCGCCGACAGCACCCTGCTGCTGCTGGTGAACGCCCACCACGAACGGGTCGAATTCCACCTGCCAGAGGTTCCCGAGGGCAGTCGCTGGAAACGCCTGCTGGACACCAACCAGCCGACGGTCGAAGAAGACACGTTCGCCTTCGCCAGCCGCCATGGCATCACCGGCCGCTCGCTGCTGCTGTTCGAGTTGATCCGCAGCGACGCCCCCGGACATCCGGCTGAAGCACCCGTCTTTTGCGAACCGAGGTGAAAGCGCTTCAGCGCGACTAGTCTTGAGAGGAAGGTACGGACGTACCTGGAGGAGCCGGAGCGACCGGCCGGCCTGCAACCCACCGAAGACAACGGAGGCAACTGCCGTGAAAATCCGAGAAATCATGACCCGCAATGTGCAGATCGTCGAACCCGAGCAGAGCATCCGCGACGTGGCCCAGCTGATGGAGCAGATCGACAGCGGCGCCCTGCTGGTTCACGAAGGCGACCGTCTGGTCGGCATGATCACCGACCGCGACATCGCCATCCGCGCCATCGCCAAGGGCCTGGGCAGCGACACACCGGTGCGCCGGGTGATGACGCCCAATGTGCGCTACTGCTTCGACGACGAGGACGTCCAGCACGTCGCCAGCAACATGGCCGACATCCACCTGCGCCGCCTGCCGGTGATGAACCGCGCCAAGCGCCTGGTCGGCATGGTCTCGCTGGGCAACCTCGCCAGCTGCAACGATCCCCAGCTCAGCAATACCGTGCTGCACGGCGTGGCCCAGGCCCACTGAGCGCGGAAGCCCCCTCTCCCCCGGCGGGGAGAGGGCTCGGGTGTAGTGCGGCAGGCGCCGATCCGGTCGAGTATCCGCTGGAAATTCGTCAAAATGAATACGGACTTTCCGGTCGTCGCCACCACAAGGATGCCCCATGCGCCGCCTCGCCACCCTCGCCCTCCTGCTGGTCGCCAGCCTGCCGCTGGCCGCCGCCGAACTGGTCCTCGAACTCCCCGGCGTTTCGCGCCGCTGGTCCAGCGCCGAGCTGCTCGCCCATCCCCAAGCCCGCAGCCTGTCGATTCCCGACGACCCGGCCTACCGGCACGCCATGACCTATCGCGCGCTGCCGCTGGCCGCACTGCTCGACGGCGTGCGGCCGGACGATCACCTGCAGGCCGTGGCGCTGGACGGTTTCGTCGCCGAACTACCCGCCGCACCGCTGCTGCGCGAGACCGGCGCCCGTGCCTGGCTGGCCATCGAGGACCCCGCCACCCCCTGGCCGGCGCTGAGCGGAGGCAAGGCCAGTGCCGGCCCCTTCTATCTGGTCTGGAGCGATTCCGAGGCAGGCAACATCGGCCCCGAGCAGTGGCCCTTCCAGATCGCCCGGATTCGCCGGCTCGCCCCGCTCGCCGAGCGCTTCCCGGCGCTGCTGCCGGCCGCCGACGCCGATGCCGCCGTCCAGGCCGGCTTCGCGCTGTTCCAGAAGCACTGCCTGGCCTGCCACCGCCTGAACGGCCAGGGCGACGCCCGGTTCGGTCCGGATCTGAACCTGCCGTACAACCCCACCGAGTACTTCCAGGAAGCCTTCCTGCGCCGCTATATCCGCGACCCGCAGGGACTGCGCCAATGGCCGCAGGGCCGCATGCCAGGCTTTTCCGTGGAGGTCCTTGCCGAGGATGAGCTGGATCGCCTGCTGGCCTACCTGCGCCACATGGCCGGGCGCAAGGCCGAATTCCGCTGAGCGGGCGGAACGAAATCGGGGAAAATCGAGCGAGGGTGAAACGCCGGCCAGGGATTGGCCGGCGCGAAGGACCTAAAGACCGGAATGGGCGGCTTCCTGGGTAACCCCCCAGCCATCGAGCACACCGCCCAGAGGCAGCACCACGGACTCGAGATCATGCTCGAAGTTATCGATGCCGGCGTAGGTGGCATACATCACCTTGCTCACCTGCAGGTGCCAGGCACCGTCGTCGCGGGCAGACACCTCCGTCCTCAGAGACTCGCCGCGAAAATTTCTGGCCGCCATGCGGGCCCGCTCCTCGTCGGGGAAGATGGCGTAAAACTCGATGGGGTGGACGCGGGCAAAGTCGAATCCGCCCTCCTTCATGCGGCGCAACACAACGCCGCTGACATCATCCGGGAAGGTGTTGTTGCTCATGAAAACGACCCCCTCTCAATGATGAATCGGTTGATATGCAACTGTTCAGGAAAGACGCGGCAGCGGGAATCCGCTGCCGCTTCCCTAGAATAGCCTCATACCCAGCCGGCGGCCTAGCGGATCGACAGATCCGCTGGGCGACTCGACGGGAGGGCTCAGCAGTTGCCGGGCTTGCCGACGGCCTGTAGCACGTACTGCGGCAGAGCGAAGGCGCCCTGATGGATTTCCGGGTTGTAGTAGCGGGTCACGATGCCGCTGCCGACGAAGCGCTGGCGCAGGATCTCCAAGGGTACCCGGCGCGAGGCTGCATCACAGGCGCCCCAGGCGAAGGTCATGGCGCCGCCGATGTAGGTCGGCACTGCGGCCTGGTAGAAGTGCCAGTCGGCGAACAGGCCGTTCATCCGCTGCGCGGTGGTCTGTACCTCGGAAAGCTGCATGAAGGGCGTGCCGTTCTGGGTGACCAGGATGCCGCCGTCGTTCAGACAGCGCCGGCAGGCCTGGTAGAAGTTCTCGGAGAACAGCACTTCGCCCGGACCGATGGGGTCAGTGGAGTCGGAGATGATGACGTCGAACTTCTCCTCGGTGGTGGCGACGAAACGCATGCCGTCGTCGATCACCAGACTCAGGCGCGCGTCCTCGAAGGCGCCGCTGGAATGGCGGGGCAGGAACTCCCGGCACATCTCCACCACGGTGGCGTCGATCTCGACCATGGTGACGTGCTCGACGCTGCGGTGCCGGCACACCTCGCGCAGGATACCGCCGTCGCCGCCACCGACGATCAGCACGCGCCGCGCCGCGCCGTGGGCGAGGATCGGCACGTGGGTAAGCATTTCGTGGTAGATGAACTCGTCGGCCTCGGTGGTCTGGATCACCCCGTCCAGGGCCATCACCCGGCCCATGCGGGCATTCTCGAAGATCACCAGGTGCTGATGTCCGGTGCGCACCTCATGGAGCAGCTTGTCCATGCGAAAACGCTGACCGTATCCGTCGTAGAGGGTTTCCTGATAGTCGCTCATGGCGCGGTTTCCCCTGAAGCTGGCTGACTGGAACGCTGGCCCCCGGCTCTGCGGGCCGGGCCTGCGCAAAGGGGCGCATTCTACGTTGGCCGGGATAACAGTTGGAACCTTGCCGCGCCGGAGAGCGGTCTTCGGGCGGACTCTCTTTCGGGACGGGCGGCCATGGCGGGGCCACCGGGCAAGGGCCAAAGGCTGAAGCACCGGCGGCCTGCCGCTGCCTCAGCGCAACCCTCCACTGGAGCTGGCACTGCGCGGCCCCATAAATACCCAGATGATCAGACCGAGGACCGGCAGAATGGCAATCAGCAGCACCCAGAGCACTTTCTTGGTCGTGTCAGTCCGGCTGCGCACGACATGGAAGATGGCCCAGATATCCAGCGCCAGGATAATCAGACTCAAAAAGCCGCGAAGGACATCCATCGGCTGCACTCCTTTCCAGGATCGGTTACCCAGTTAGGATGGCACAGCCTGGCGATGGTTCAGCGCCGCTTCAAAAGGCCGCCGGGTCGATCGCCGCGAAGCTGGCCACGCTCGGATGCCCGACCAGCACGCCGCCCTCGCGGGCCAGGCCGCAGGTCCGCAGCCCGGCCTCGCGGGCGGCGTCGAGTTCCTGCACCACGTCGGAGAGAAAGAGAATCTCCCCCGCCGGCCGGCCGATAACCTCGGCGATGCGCGCATAGGACGCCGCTTCGCGCTTGGGGCCGCTGGTGGTGTCGAAATAGCCGGAGAACAGCGGCGACAGGTCGCCGGCCTCCGAGCAGCCGAAGATCAGTCGCTGCGCCTGGATCGAGCCGGAGGAGTAGACGTAGAGGTCATAGCCCTCGGCCTTCCAGCGCTGCAGCGCGGCCACCGCGTCCGGATAGACATGCCCCTTGAGCTGGCCGGCACGGTAGCCTCGCTCCCAGACCCTGCCCTGCAGCGCCTTGAGCGGCGTGGCCTTGCGGTCCTCGGCGATCCAGCCGAGCAAGATCTCGATGACCCGCTCGAGATCGGCGTCCGCCTCGCCGCTCTCGGCGCGCACGGCCGCGAGCTGGGCGGCAACCTGCTCTTCGCCGGCATGCTCGCGGACGAACGCAGGCAGGTGCTCGCGGGCATAGGGGAACAGCACGTCAAAGACGAAGCTGACCGCGCTGGTGGTCCCCTCGATGTCGGTGAGGATGGCTTTGCTCGGCATGTCAGTCTTCCAGCTCGGGAAAACGGAGGGCGATGGGATCGCCGGTGAACGTGGCAACCCAGCCTTCCGGGTTGTTGAACAACCGGATGCAGACGAAATGCGGATGCTCGCCCATGTCGAACCAGTGACGAGTGCCGGCCGGCACCGAAATCAGGTCGTTGCGCTCGCAGAGCACGGCATACACCTCGTCGCCGACGTGCAGCGAGAACAGCCCGCGCCCGGCGACGAAGAAGCGCACCTCGTCCTCGCCGTGGGTGTGCTCGTCGAGGAACTTGGCGCGCAGCTCGTCCTTCTGCGGATGCCTGTCGGTCAGGCTGACCACGTCGACGGCGACATAGCCGCCCTCGGCCTGCAGCCGCTCGATCTGCGTGCGGTAGGCTGCGAGCACCTCCTCCTGGCTGGCGCCGGGGGCGATCGGCGCCTCGGCCTGCCAGCGCTCGAAACGCACGCCGAGCTTGGCCAGGGTGGCGGCGATGTCCTCGCCATGGTTGAGGATCTTGTAGGGCTGGGCGGGATGGTCGTCGCGGTAGACGCTCAGGGAACTCATGGGCAGATCTCCTTGTTCGTGGGGCCGGCCCCGGGCGGACGCGGCAGTGGCCAGTCGGCTCAGACGCGCTGCAGGGCGCGCATTTTCAGTTCGCAGTCGAAGAGGAACTCGAAGGCCTCCACCTGGCGCAGCGCGTCGCTCATGCTGGCGCCCCAGGTGTAGAGGCCGTGGCCGCGGATCAGGTAGCCGACGCAGTCGGGATGCTCGTCCAGCCAGGGCCGCACCCGGCGGGCCAGGCGGGCGATGTCCTGATCGTTGTCGAAGACCGGCACGCAGACCTGGCACTCGTGGGTGGTGATGCCGGCGAAGGCCTTCTGCAGTTCGTAGTCGGCAAACACCAGGGAGTCGCTCAGGGTCAGCCGGGAGAGCACGGTGGCGTTCACCGAATGGGTGTGCAACACCGCGCCGATCTGCGCCTTCCAGGTGTACAGCTGGGTGTGCAGCAGGGTCTCGGCCGAGGGCTTCTTGCCCGGCTCCAGGCTGTTGCCGGCCATGTCGGTGGCCAGCACGTCGTCCTCGCCGAGCTGGCCCTTGTGCTTGCCGGAAACGGTGAGCAGCGCCTCGCCGGGCGACAGCCGCGCCGAGTAGTTGCTACTGGTGGCCGGCGACCAGCCCCGGCCGTACAGGAAGCGCCCGGCCTCGATGATCTGCTGGGCAAGTTGTGCGCGGGTCAGGCTCATGGCCCCTCCTCTCTCAAACGGGTGGCGACGATGACGGCAGCGATCAGCGCCGCCAGGCTGGCCAGGGCGAAGGTCCAGGCCGGACCGAGGCTCGTCCAGCTGTAGCCGGAATACAGCGCGCCGAAGGCACCGCCGACCCCGGACAGGGTCGCATACAGGGCCTGGCCCTGTCCCTGCTGGCGGGCGCCGAAGCTGCGCTGCACGAAGTGGATGGCGGCGACATGGAAGCAGCCGAAGGTCGCCGCATGCATCAGCTGGGCGAGCAGCAGGATGGCCAGATGATCGGCCAGATTGCCCAGCAGCAGCCAGCGCAGCGCGGCCATCAGAAAGCTGGCGAGCAGCAGCCGGCGCAGGGAGAAGCGCTGCAGCAACGCGGCCATCGCCAGGAACAGCAGGATCTCCGCCAGCACGCCGAGGGCCCAGAGCAGGCCGATCAGTCCCCGACCGTAGCCCAGGGCCTCCAGATGGATGCTGAGAAAGGTGTAATAGGGCCCGTGACTCAGCTGCATCAGCGCCACGCAGGCATAGAAGGCCAGCACCCCGGGACGGCGCAGTTGGGCGATAAAGCCGCCCTGCTCCTGCTGTCCGGTCCGTGTCTCCGGCTGGGCATTGGGGACCCAGAAGCTGCCGAGGACGATCCCGCCCATGATCGAGACGATCACCCAGGGAAAGATGCCCAGACCGAGCCACTCGAACAACTGGCCGAGCCCGACCACGGCGACGATGAAGCCGATGCTGCCCCACAGGCGCAGCTGGCTGTAGCGCGCAGACTGCTCGCGCAGGTGGGCCAGGGTGATCACCTCGAACTGCGGCAGCACGGCATGCCAGAAGAAAGCGTGCAGGGCCATCACCAGCGCCAGCCAGGCGTAGCTCTGGCCGACGAAGATCAGCGCGAAGGCCCCCAGCGTACAGAGCGCGCCGAGCCGCACGATGGCCAGCCGCCGGCCGCTCGCATCGCCCAGCCAGCCCCACAGGTTCGGCGCCAGGCAGCGCATCAGCATGGGAATCGCCAGCAGCTCGCCGATGCGCGCAGCGGAAAAGCCCAGGTGGTCGAAATACAGCGAGAAGAACGGCGCCGTCGCGCCGAGCAGGGCGAAATAGAAGAAATAGAAGCCGGAGAGGCGCCAGTAGGGCAACGCGGGAGTCATGATCTGGCAGTAGCCTGGGTCGAGCGCAGCAATAGCCAAGGCCTCAAGCATTGGCTATCGCTGCGCTCGACCCAACCTACGGTTCGCCTCACAGTTGCGGCAGCACCGGCGTGCTGACGCTGACCCCGGCGTTCTGCGCACGGTGGCGCAGCAGGTGGTCCATCAGCACCATGGCCATCATCGCTTCGGCGATGGGCGTGGCACGGATGCCGACACAGGGATCGTGGCGACCCTTGGTGATCACGTCCACGGGGTTGCCATGGATGTCGATGGAACGGCCGGGGGTGGTGATGCTGGAGGTCGGCTTGAGCGCCAGGTGGGCGACGACCGGCTGGCCCGAGGAAATGCCGCCAAGGATGCCACCGGCGTTGTTGGAGAGGAAACCGTCCGGGGTCAGTTCGTCGCGGTGCTCGGTTCCGCGTTGGGCGATACAGGCGAAACCGGCGCCGATCTCCACACCCTTGACCGCGTTGATGCTCATCAGCGCATGGGCCAGCTCGGCATCGAGGCGGTCGAAGATCGGCTCGCCGAGGCCCGGCGGCACGCCTTCGGCGACCACGGTGATCTTCGCGCCGACCGAATCCTCGTCGCGGCGCAACTGGTCCATGTAGGCCTCGAGTTCGGGCACCTTGTCCGGATCGGGGCTGAAGAAGGCGTTCTCCTCCACGCTGTCCCAGGTCTTGAACGGGATCTCGATCGGGCCGAGCTGGCTCATGTAGCCGCGCACCTGGATGCCGAGGGTGGCCAGGTACTTCTTGGCGATGGCGCCGGCCGCCACGCGCATGGCGGTTTCGCGCGCCGAGCTGCGGCCGCCGCCGCGATAGTCGCGGATGCCGTACTTGTGATGGTAGGTGTAGTCGGCGTGGGCCGGGCGGAACAGCTCCTTGATCGCCGAGTAGTCCTTGGACTTCTGGTCGGTGTTGCGGATCAACAGGCCGATCGGGCAGCCGGTGGTCCGGCCCTCGAACACACCGGAGAGGATCTCCACCGCATCGTCTTCCTGGCGCTGGGTGGTGTGACGGCTGGTGCCGGGCTTGCGCCGGTCAAGATCGCGCTGTAGATCGGCTGCCGACAATTCGAGTCCCGGCGGGCAGCCGTCGACGATGGCGACCAGGGCCGGGCCGTGGCTCTCGCCGGCGGTGGTGACAGTGAACAGCTTGCCGTAGGTATTGCCGGACATGCAGGGCTCCGCGAACAATCAGCCAGATCGAAGGTGTGCGAGTATACCTAGGGGGCTCTGTCAGTTCATCCTCCGTCCCCCGCGCCAGACGGTGCGCCACCTCGGCTACAGCACCATGCTGCGAGTATTCCTGCTGCTCCTGATCCTGGCGACGGGCACTGTCCAGGCCCGGACCATCCTGCACCGCCCCATCGAGCTGGAGACCCCGAGCGGCGTGCTGTACGGCTCGCTGCTGCTGCCGCAAAGCGACAGTCCCGTACCGGTGGCTCTGCTGATTGCCGGCTCCGGCCCCACCGACCGCAACGGCAACAACCCGGCCGGGCGCAACGACAGCCTCAAACGCCTGGCCGAAACCCTGGCCCAGCGCGGCATCGCCAGCGTGCGCTACGACAAGCGCGGCGTCGCCGCCAGCCTGGCTGCCGCACCGGACGAGCGGATGCTGAGCGTGGAAGGCTATGTCGCCGACGCCGCCGCCTGGGGGCGCAAGCTGGGCGCCGACTCGCGCTTTTCGCGGGTGGTACTGATCGGTCACAGCGAAGGCGCGCTGATCGCCAGCCTGGCCGCCGAGCAGGCCGGCGCCGCTGCGCTGGTCAGCATCGCCGGTAGCGGCCGGCCGATCGATCAGGTGCTGATGGAACAGTTGAGCACACGCCTGCCGCCTCCATTGCTGGCCTTCAGTGCGGCGCTCATCGAGGAACTCAAGGCGGGGCGCACCCACGAGCGGATTCCCGAACCGCTCGTAGTGCTGTTTCGCCCCAGCGTGCAGCCCTACCTGATCTCGCTGTTTCGCCAGGACCCGGCGGCGGCCTTCGCCCGCCTGCGCATCCCGGCCCTGATCGTCCAAGGGCGCCACGACATCCAGGTCGGAATCGAGGACGCCCAGGCCCTCAAGGCCGCCAAGCCCGATGCCGAGCTGCTGCTGATCGACGGCATGAACCATGTACTGCGCATCGTCCCGGCGGATACGCAGCGCCAACTGCCCTCCTATGACAAGCCGGAACTGCCGCTGGCCAGTGCCCTGGGCCAAGGGATCGGCGACTTTGTCCTGCGGGACGAGCAACCGAAGTAAGCACCGCCCGGCGGCGCCCAAGCGCGGCAGGCTAGGCGGAAAGCCGCGTGCGGAACAGTTCTCGATGCTCGCGGCACTGGGCAGCGGCCAGCAGGAAGACGCCATGCCCGCCCTGGCCAAACTCCAGCCAGGTGAAGTCCACTTCCGGGTAGAGCGCCTCCACATGCACCTGACTGTTGCCTACCTCGACGATCAGAACACCCCGCTCGGTCAGGTGGTCGGCCGCCTCCGCCAGCATGCGCCGAACCAGATCCAGACCGTCCTCGCCACAGGCCAGCCCCATGGCCGGCTCATGGTGGTACTCCTCCGGCATGTCGGCGAAATCCTCGGCATCCACATAGGGCGGGTTGGAGACGATCAGATCGAAGCGCTGCCCTGGCAGGCCGGCGAAACCATCGCCTTGCACGGTATAGACGCGCTCGTCCAGGCCGTGCCGCTCGATGTTCCGGTTGGCCACTTCGAGTGCTTCGAAGGATAAATCGGCGAGCACCACTTCGGCCTCGGGGAACTCGTAGGCACAGGCGATGCCGATGCAGCCGGAGCCGGTACAGAGATCAAGGATTCGCGCCGGCTCGTGGGGCAGCCAGGGAGCGAAGCGCTGGCCGATCAGCTCGCCAATGGGCGAGCGCGGCACCAACACCCGCTCGTCGACCCAAAAAGGCAAGCCGCAGAACCAGGCCTCGCCGAGCAGATAGGCCGCCGGAATACGCTCTTCGATGCGGCGCCGAAGCAGGACCCCGAGGTGCGCGCACTCGTCCTCCTCGAGACGGCAATCCAGGTAACCGTCGGCCACTTCCCAAGGCAGATGCAGGGCGCCCAGCACCAGTTGGCGAGCCTCATCCCAGGCGTTGTCGGTGCCATGGCCGAAATACAGTCCTTCGGCATGGAAGCGACTGACCGCCCAGCGAATGAAATCGCGCAGGGTGCGCAGACGGGTCGGGATAACAGCCATGGGAGACCTCCAAGCCAAAAGGCCGGCATTTTAACAGGCGGCGGGGCCTCCCATGCTGAGAACCCACCAGCCAGAGGTACGGCGAAACGCACGGAACATGGCATGGGGTATGAATACGATGAAGAGCCGCCAGGGGTGGGCTGACTGCCGGATAGCGAAAATACGGGGACGATTCCTTTCGAACCGATGTGGCCGCTCTGTGCCGCCGGAAAAGGCCCCTCGATGCCCCTGCCAGCCAGGGTTCGGCCGGTATCCTGCCGCCTTACGACACCCCATGTGCCTAGACTTAAGGTGATATTTGTTCACTTCTGCCGGCAGGAAGGAGACAATCTGCGCCGTTTTCCATGGAGGAGCCACCATGCCCCAACCACAAACCCTGATGCAGATCACCGGCCGCAGCTTCGCGCCGGCCAATCTGAAGAACGCCACTCTGCTCATCATCGATGCGCAGGAAGAGTATCGCAGTGGCGTCTTGCGCCTGCCCGGAATCGAATCTGCGATCATGGAAATCTCCAGCCTGCTGGCTGCCGCCCGCGCCGCAGGCACCCCGGTGGTTCATGTGAAGCACCTCGGCATTCCGGGTGGCTTTCTCGATCCACAGGGCACACGGGGCCAACTCATTCCGGAAATCTCTCCTCTGCCGGGGGAAATCGTCGTGGAAAAGCGCCTGCCGAATGCCTTCTCCGGTACTGAGCTGCATGACCGGCTGCAGGCCATCGGCCGACTGGATCTGATCGTCTGCGGCTTCATGACCCACTCCAGCATCAGCACCACCGTGCGCGCGACCAAGGACTACGGCTATCGTTGCACCTTGGTGGACAGCGCCTGCGCCACCCGCGATCTGCCGAGCCCGAGCGGGACCATCAGCGCAGAGCAGATCCACCGCATCGAGATCGCCAGTCTTGCCGACAACTTCGCGGCCGTGGTGCCTGACGCAAAGGCTCTGATCTAGGGCCTGTTAACACTAACGTAGGGCCTCAGCGATAAGAGCCACAGTGATGAAGGCGGCGTACATGAGGTCAAGCTTGTCGTAGCGCGTGAACACGCGGCGCCAGGCCTTGAGCCGTCGAAACAGCCGCTCGATACCGTTGCGTCGGCGATAGAGCGGTTTGTCATACTCCCACGGTTGGCGCC
>Ga0209373_10001847_pt1 | contig 23257 bp, 21 predicted proteins | sample Higcelweek5metaG_FD_187173 | JGI IMG/M metagenome (GOLD analysis project Ga0209373, IMG submission 187173) | Freshwater pond sediment microbial communities from the University of Edinburgh, under environmental carbon perturbations - High... | ecosystem: Environmental > Aquatic > Freshwater >... | reverse complement strand
ATGCACGGGCCGCGCCATGACGAAGTGCTCGACGCCGTCGATGACCCGGTAGCCCCGGTAGCTGGTGGCCTCGGGTTCGGCCTGAAAGTACCGGATGAGCCCGCGCTCCATCTCGTTGGCCTCGGAGGCCGGGTTGCGGGGCGAAAGGGCCACGCGCCGGTACAGGTACTGGTCGCGCTGGGTGTTCAGGTCCACCAGCACCTTGCGCGTGACGAACGAGGTGCTCATGGCCTCCATCAGGAACTGGTCCGGCGGCAGGGCCTGGCGCACGGTGGGGCGCAGGGTGTTGCGCACGTAGTCCTGCACGGAGGCCAAGTGCGAGAACACGAGTTCGGCCTTGGCCTCGGCCTCGATGTGCAGCATTTCGCGCAGGTGCATGTTGAGGGAGAAGAGAAAGATGCCTCCAAGCAGGAGGAAGATGCCCGCCAGGCCCAGCAGAAATTTGCTTTGAATCTTGCCGAGGAGGGGATGGATCATGCTGGAAGTCCTGTTTGAGCCCGCCGCGCCGGGGCCGGGGCGCGGCGGGCATGGCCCGGACCGGGAGCAAAGGAGCCCGGTCCGAGCGTGGCGACGGTCTACACGCCGTGGGCGGCGGGGAAGAAGGTGGAGCTGACCCAGTAGAGGACAACCAGGGAGACGACACCAATGGTGATGCTCCAGGTGATGAGCTTGATCTCGATGGGCTCGAGGGGCTCATACTCCATCTTTTGCATTTCTTCTGCGATCTTGTCTTCTTCAAGCTGCATGGTTTGCTCCTTATGTGAATGCGCGGCGGGGCGCTGTTAGACGACGGGCGGCTTCACGCCGTGGAAGAACAGCCAGGAGATGAACAGGCCGATCCAGATGATGAATCCGAACAGGCAGACAACATACACCGCTGCAAGCTTGCCGATGCCCTCGGCCCAGAGCTTCTTGAAGTTCGACACGACGCCGATGGTGAAGAAGGTGAGCACGAAGAAGATGCCGCGGAAGATGCCGGTGCCGGCGATGGCGCCCTTGCCGAGCTTCACCATGTCCGGGCCCATGGCGCAAATGGCCAGCATGACCAGGAAGGTGATGACGTAGCCCATGACGAAGCGGGGAAAGCGGTCCAGCACGGCGCTGAACTTCATGCGCTCGCCGGGCTTGCAGTCGATGAACGTGCACCACACCATGGCCAGAACGAAGGACCAGATGCCGATGAACACGTCGATGAAGATCTTGATGGTGGTGGCGGCCATGGTGACCCAGCCTTCCTGATACTGGACGCCGGTTTCGGCCAGGACCTTGGCGCGGATCAGCGCGTCGGCGATGGCGCCGGAGGCGATGGCGCCGCCGTCGCTCTTCACCGCCAGGCCCATCCAGGCGCCTGCGACCATGGGCTCGTTCCACAGGCCCCATTGGGCGGCGAAGGGCAGAATGAGCATTTCGATGCAGGTGAACACGACCACCAGGGAGGAGACCATGATGGGCACGATGGGCCGCGCGCGGATGGCGCCGCCGGTGGCGATTGCTGCGGAGACGCCGCAGATGGAGATGCCGGAGGCCAGGGGCGCGGACCACTCCTTGCTGAACTTGAAGTACTTGCGGGCGACGAAGTACACGAGCGCCCAGTAGATGAGGTAGGCTTCGACGATGGCGCACAGGCCTCGGAAGATGACCGAGGAGGCCAGGCCCAGGGCGTCGACGGCCTTGACGCCAAGCTCCGCGCCCAGAATGACGATGGCGATCTTGATGTACATTTCCGGGCGCAGGGCTTCCTTCAGCTCCTCGGCCAGGCCGGGAACGAAGTTGCCGATGAAGATGCCGGCCACAAGGGCCAGGATGAAGCCCGCCTCGCCGGTGAGGCCCAGGGACCACTCGAGGTGGTACTTGGCCAGCTGGTCAGGCGTGGCGGCTATCTGGGCGAAGTGCCCGGCGGCCCAGCAGGCCATGCTGATGACGAAGACGATGGAGAAGGACTTGACGAACCTGGGCACGCTGCCGCCCAGGAACTTCACGCCCACGCTCAAGAACGCGGTGATGAAAATGTAGGTGAAGATCAGGGCCGCGTAGCCGGGAACCCCTTTGTAGCCGCCAGTCGCAGCGGAGAACACCTTGTCCACGCTGGTCCAAACGCTGGTCTTCACGCTCCACCCCAGGGCATCAATCCCCGCAAAGTTGAGCATTCCCAGGGCAAAGAGGAAAAGCCCCATTATCAGGGCGAGCTTATCCTCGGTTAACCATCTCTTTTCCGCCATGTGAACCTCCTTAGCACGCATGTTCGATGCCGTTATTCGCGGCGGCCGCAGCTGGCGCGCCGAACCGGACGCTTGTGGACCAGGGGTTCGGGACCCACTCCCAGCCCAGCCCAAAGCGTGTGCTCCGGCACGGGCGGCCCCCCTTCCTCTCTGAATTTCCTACTAAGCAAGTCCGGGGCCATTATTTCACAATGGTTAGTTCGCTGTTTTCAAACAATATTTTCTTTGTATTCGTGGGCGATGTGCCAACTTGCGTTTACATGCTGCATCCGGCCGGAGGCAGGGCGCTGACGAGTGCGCGGCTGCAAACTGCGGCGAAATCTTTTCGCCCTGGCGAGCGCAAGAGGAGGGGCGGATGTGCGGCGGAACATGTTGCCGGAGCAGAACAACAGGCACCCGGCAATATTTTCCAGATTATATCGTGATAATGTCGTGAATGGCTCGCAATCAGGCAATTTCACAAAGTAATTGTTGTTTGAACCGACGTGCGGAATCCGTGAAGGGGGGAGCGTGGTGGCGTTGGAGGGGCGGCGGCCTCAAGCCGTAGGGAGTCTCATGGCTTGATCGTGCTTATTGGGGCCGGCGTGTGTCGAAAGAACTGGGTGTTGGTTGCCCCGTGCCTTTTGCTTGGCGGGTCAAGCGGGAGCAGAGCGCATGTCTGCGCTGGGCGGACCGGGCGGCCGACAGGCATGCAGCTTACCTATGGTCGGCGTCCCAGGCCCGCCCGCCGGAGGGCTTATTTCTTCAACGCCTTTTCAAACATGGCTTTATAGCCCTCCATCACTTTGGCGATGTTGAAATAGAGGTCTTGCGACGAACCGTCCGGGAGCTGGATTTTCAGAACGTCGACGGGAAAATTCTCGGCTTGGCAGGAGGAAAGGGACTGTTTCAACAACCGTGCGCCCGGATAGTTTTTCTTGATCCACAAATACTCGTCTGCCACGGTGTCGACGGGGATTGCGGTCGAGCAGTCATGCCCTGGGGCGCTTGCCGGTGATTCCGTGTTGGCTTTGGCGCATGCGGCGAGGAGCAGTAAGCAAAGGAGGAGTGCCAGATTTCGCATGATGATTCCTTGGGGGCTTGGCGCGAAGGGGAAGAATGGACCGGGTGCAGGGGCGCGCAGCGTTTTCGTCCGCTCGCGCGGTGGTCTTTGTGGACGGTCACGCGGGTGCCGGGGCTGGGGAGACGGTCCTCCAGCCTCGGCACTCGTCGCGCTATCTTCCCGTGATTCTTTCCAGTCCGCTCATGTAGGGGCGCAGCGCTTCGGGCAGGATGATGGTGCCGTCGGCCTGCTGGCCGTTTTCGAGCACGGCCACCAGGGTGCGGCCCACGGCCAAGCCGGAGCCGTTCAGGGTGTGCAGGAACTCGCTCTTCTTCGCGCCCTTGGCCTTGAAGCGGATGTTCGCGCGCCGGGCCTGGAAGTCCTGGAAGTTCGAGCAGCTCGATATCTCGCGGTACTTGTCCTGGCCGGGCAGCCAGACTTCGATGTCGTAGGTCTTGCAGGAGGAGAAGCCCAGGTCGCCGCCGCACAGCGCGATGACGCGGTAGTGCAGCCCCAGGCGCTGCAACACCATCTCGGCGTGGCCGGTCAAAAGCTCCAGGTCTTCAAAGGATTTGTCCGGCCGGGCGAAGCGCACAAGCTCCACCTTGTGGAACTGGTGCTGGCGGATGAGGCCCTTGGTGTCCTTGCCGTAGCTGCCCGCCTCGCTGCGGAAGCACGGGGTGAGGGCGCAGTAGGCCGTGGGCAGCTGGTCTTCCTCCAGCACCTCGCCCGCGTGCAGGTTCGTCACCGGCACCTCGGCCGTGGGGATGAGGTAATATTCCTGCCCCTGGATCTTGAAGAGATCCTCTTCGAACTTGGGCAGCTGGCCGGTTCCGGTCATGGTCTGCTTGTTGACCATGAAGGGCGGCAGCACCTCGGTGTAGCCGTTCTCCGCCGCGCAATCGAGCATGAAGGCGCCCAGGGCGCGCTCCAGCTTGGCTGCCCAGCCGAAGCTGACGCAGAAGCGCGAGCCGGTGAGCTTGCCCGCGCGCTCGAAGTCGAGCCCGCCCAGGGCCTGGCCCAGCTCCCAGTGCTCCTTGGGCGCGAAGTCGAAGGAGGGTTTGACGCCCCAGTGGCGCAGCACCGGGTTGTCCTCCTCGCCCGCTCCTTCGGGCGTGGATTCGTGCGGGATGTTCGGAACCTTGAGCAGCCAGTCGGACTCCTGCGCTTCGATGATGGCGAGTTCTGCGTCTTCTTTGGCTATCCTTTCCCCAATGGCGACAGAGACCTGAACTTGGCTTGTGGCATCGCCCCCTGCCCGTTTAATCTTTGCGACTTCTATTGAGATTGCGTTTCGTTCCGCTTTAAGACTTTCAACTCCTTGGATGAGGAGTTTGCGCTTCTCGTCCAGGCGGGCGAACTCGGCCACGTCGGGTTCGGTCTTGCAGCGTTTTTTCAGGCTTTGGCTCACTGCGTCCAGGTTCCTTTGCACGAATTTGAGGTCAAGCATGGTCGTTCTCCTTGAAATAAAGGCGCGGGCGTTTTTCCGCTCCCCGCCGTGTACCCAAAGCCGGGCCGGGAATAAAGGGGGAAATTTGAGGCGGGCGTCTACGGGTCGATGCCTTGCTCAATGTTCTTGCGCCGCACGTGCAAAAGGTACAGCACGGCGATGGTCAGGCCGATGGGCCCCAGGTCCTGCAGCCAGAGCAGCAGCAGAGCGGCGGGCCCGCCCGCGCACAAGAGCCAGAGCTGCCACTTCTTGCGGCGGTCCAGCGGCTTGGCCAGCCAGGCGCTCTCCATGCCGATGAGCCGCTCGATGGAGGGCAGCAGGCGGCGCAGCTCCGTGTGCTCCATGGGCGGCAGCGGCAGGGCGAAGCACCCCGCGCCGGTTCCCAGCAGCGCAAGCGCGACAACGGCCCAGCTGTGGAAGAGCAGGCCCGGCGGCAGCAGCGCGAGGCTCGCGGTCTGCACCAGCCAGTTCCAGGGCTCGCGGCGGCGCAGACGCAGCTTTTGCGCCACGTTTTGCGCGCGCTGCAAGAGCAGGGGAATCAGTGTGCCGCTTTCCATGGCTTCCAATTGCCACGCGCGGCCCGCTTCTGTAAACAAGGGCCAGGGGGGCCGAGATGAAAAAGACGGAGCAATATGACCTTTTGGCGCAAGAGGGCCAGTACCGGCTGTCGCGTCTGGCCTCGGAGGCCGGGCGGCTGGTATCGCAGAACGGCTGGCTCATGGCCACGGCGGAGTCCTGCACGGGCGGGCTTCTGGCCAGCACGCTGACCAACCTTCCCGGCAGCTCGGCCTGGTTCCACGGCGGGGTGGTGGCCTATTCCAACGCGCTCAAGAGCGGCCTGCTCGGCGTGCCGCCGGAGCTCATCGAGGCGCACGGCGCCGTGAGCGAGGCCGTGGTGCTGGCCATGGCCAAGGGCGCGCTGCTCTTGCCGGGCATGCCCGCGGAAAGGGGCTGCTCCGTGGCGGTTTCCGGCATTGCCGGGCCCACCGGCGGCACGCGGGAAAAGCCCGTGGGCACGGTGTGGGTGGGCTGGGCCTGGCCTGGGGGCAGCAGGGCCGAGGCTTTTTTGTTCCGGGGGGCGCGCACGGCAGTCAAGGCTCAAAGCGTGGCCGGGGCGCTGTTCGGCATGATGACCTTCATCAAATGACCGCCAAGGCCGTGACCGCCAAGGCCGCGCCCAAGACCGCGACCTTTCGCTGCTTCGTGGGCCTGCCCCTGCCCAAGGACTGGCGCGGGGCGCTTTCCCGCGCGGCCGGACGCCTGGCTTCCCGCTTTTCCTCGCGCATCGCCTGGACCGCGCCGGACAACTGGCACATCACGCTGAAATTTTTGGGCGAGGTGGAGTGCGCGCGTCTGCCGGAGATTTCCGCGGCGCTGCGGGGCATCGTCTTTTTACCTCTGGAGCTGCGTCTTGGCGGGGCCGGGGCGTTCTCCGCCTCTGGCACCTTGCGCGCGCCCAGAACCCTGTGGGCCGCGCTGGCCCAGGGCGACGAGGCCCTGACCGGGCTTGCGGCGCGGGTGGAGGCGGCCCTTGCGCCTTGCGGCTTTGCTGCGGGCGGGCGCGGCTTTCGTCCGCACGTAACCATCGGCCGGGTGAAGGCCGCCGCCGCGGACGAGGACTGGGGGCTTGTGGACCGCGAGCTTGGCGCGGAGGTGTTCGCGCCGGCGCGGGTGGAAGAGATTGTGCTTTGGCGGAGCATACTTGGGCCGGGGGAGCCCAAGTACGTCGCCCTGGAATGTTTTCCGGCCCGCGCGCGGGGCGCGGGTCCGGCTGAGGGCACCGCCTAGGCGGTGTAGTCCCCCCGGTTGAACTTGATACGCTCCGTCACCGTCATGGCTTCAAGCTCGGAGACCACGCCCTGAAGGGCGGGGTGGCTCTGGGCGAGATCGGGATTGGCGCTCTTGATGTCCTGCACGGCGCTGTCGATGTCGTCGAGCACGCCGTAGGCCGCCTTCAGGCTGGAGCCGCTGGAGGTGGTCTGCAGGTTCTGAGCGTACTGGTCCCACTTGTCGAGCACGCTGTCCACCTTGTCCATAATCGCACTCCCCGACTGGGTTACCTCGCTCGTGGCCTCGACGTCCTGGACCCCGACAAGGGCCGAAAGCGTGCCGAGCCCGCCCGGAGGAGGCAGGGATGCTGTGCTGCTGGCGCTCTGCGTGCTCGTCTTGGCGACCTCGCCGCTCAAGATGTCGCCAAAGGCGGTGCTGGATTGTGTGCCGCGGGCCGTCTGGCTGGTCTGGTCCAGGCGGACGCTCTCCAACTGGTCAGGAAGGATCTTCATGGCAACTCCTCACCTATGGTTTGCTTTTGTTGTGCAGAGACCATGCCAAGGCGTAGTGTTTCGATTGCCTTGAAATTACGTTACTTTTTGTTTTCGCAGGGGCGGAAAATCTTGCCCCCGGAGCCTGCGGCCCTTGGTCCAGCGCTGTTTTAAGATACAGAATGCCGCCGTCCTTGTCCATTATGGACGCTTGCGGACGCGGGGCCTCACCGGCCGCTTCCGCCGTGTACGATTCCTTATCGGCGCTATTTGTGCTTGCATTACCGGAGCCTGGTGATTATTTTCACATTGTTCCCGTCTCCTTCCCTCTATGAAGGGAGGCAAAACGACTTACCAAGGGAGAGCGTCATGGCCCAAATCAAGACGATTCTTTGCGCAGTGGACTTTTCCGAGCACAGCCCCGCCGTTGCGGAGTACGCCCGGATTCTGGCACAGGGCCTGGGGGCCAAGATCATCTGCCTGTATGTCGCCCCGTCTCTTTCCCAGTACGTGGGCTTCCATGTTCCGCCCAGCTCCATCGAGAATTTCGTGGGCGAGATCGTCACCGGCGCCGAGGCCACCATGAGCGCCTTTTTGAGCGAGAACTTCCAGGGCGTCGAGGCCGTGGGCCATGTGGTCACCGGCTACGCGGCCGAGGAGATCTTCGGCATTTCGGCCAAGGAAAACGCCGACCTCATCATCATGGGCACCCACGGGCGCAAGGGCATCGACCGCATCCTCTTCGGCTCCGTGGCCGAGAAGGTGGTCAAGGGCGCCAAGTGCCCGGTCATGACCATCCGGCCCGAGCACTAGAGCCGATCATCGATACGCCTGGACGGCCAGGCGGGTTTACGTATATGAAGGCGCTTCAAGAGGCGGCCCGCCGGGTCGCCTCTGCGCCGTTATTTCCATTGCACGCAGATTGCGCCAACGTACAGGAGCACCCATGTCCAGCCAGCGCGTCCGGCCCGAGATCCTCGACTTCAAGCCCTACGTACCCGGGCTTTCCGTGGAGGAGATCAAGGCCAAGTACGGCCTTGAGCACATCATCAAGCTCGCCAGCAACGAGAACCCCCTGGGCGTCTCGCCTCTGGTGACCGAGGCCATGGCCAAGGCGGCGACCGAGGCGCACCGCTACCCCCAGAACCACAGTCCGCGCCTGGCCGAGGCCCTTGGCAAGGCCATGGGCGTGCCCGCGCAGTGCATCGTGGCCGGCAACGGCTCCGATGAGGTCATCGACCTGCTCATGCGCGTGGTGGCCCGCCCCGGCAAGGACAACGTCATCTGCTACGAGCATTGCTTCAGCATGTACGGCCTCACCGCGCGGCTGTGCGGCGTGGAGTACCGCGAGGTCGCCAGGGGCGACGGCTACCGCCTGCCGCTGGAGTCTCTGGCCGAGGCCGTGGACAAGAACACGGCCATGGTCTTCGTCACCAACCCGGACAACCCCACGGGCCAGGCCGCCCGGGCCGAGGAGATCATGGTGCTCTCCGGCGTGCTGCCAGCCGGAACGCTTTTGGTGGTGGACGAAGCCTACATGGACTTCACCTGGCCGCCGGAAGAATATTCCGTCATGCACATGGTGGGCGAGCTGGAGAACCTGGTTGTGCTGCGCACCTTCTCCAAGGTGTACGGCCTTGCCGGGCTGCGCCTGGGCTACGGGGCCATGCCCCTGTGGCTGGCCGACCACGTCCGCCGCGCGCGCCCGCCCTTCACCGTGAATTTGCTTGCCGAGGCCGCGGCCCTGGCCGCCCTGGGCGACGACGATTATTACAGCACCACCCTTGAGGTGGTGTTCAAGGGACGGGAGCGGCTGCTGGCCCGTCTGCCGCAGCTGGGCTGCGAGGTCTGGCCCTCGCAGGCCAACTTCGTCATGTTCCGGCCGCCGTATCCGGCCGGCGACGTGTGCGAGGAGCTGCTCAAGCGCGGCATCATCGTGCGGCATCTCAAGAGCTTCGGCCTGCCGGACAACATCCGCGTCAACGTGGGAACAAAGGACGAAACCGAGGCTTTCCTGAAGGCCCTTGAGGAGATTCTCAATGGCTAACGCCGATCCGCTCATCGTCACCTTGGACGGACCCGCCGGGGTGGGCAAGAGCACCCTGGCAGCACGCCTGGCCGGAGCGCTCGGCGTGGCTTTTTTGGACACCGGGGCCATGTTCCGCGCCGCGGCCTATACCCTGGGCGAGGGCGCCTGGGACTGGCCTCAGGGCATTTTGCAGCAGAAGCTGGGCGACTTCGAGTTCTCCCTTGCTGGCAGCGGCACGGACACGCGGCTCTTGCTGAACGGCCAGCCCCTGCCCCAGGCCATCCGCAGCGAGGAGACCGGCCGCTGGGCCTCGCAGCTCGCCATCGTGCCCTCGGTGCGGGCCTACATGAAGATGGCGCAGATCTTTTTGGGCCAGACCACGGCGCTGGTGGCGGAGGGCCGCGACATGGGCACGGTGGTGTTCCCCGGCGCCCGGCACAAGTTCTTTCTCGACGCCGACCCCGAGGAGCGCGCCCGCAGGCGTTGCCGCCAGCTGGAATCCCAGGGCAAGCCCGCCGACCTCAAGGCCATCGCCGAGAGCATCCGCCTGCGCGACGACCAGGACCGCAACCGCAGCATCGCGCCGCTCAAGCCCGCGCCGGACGCCATCGTGGTCGACACCACGAGCCTGGGCGAGGACGAGGTGCTGGCCAAGGTGCTGGGCTACGTGAAGGGCTGAGGCTAGGCTCCGCCAACAAGCACGGGTGGCGCGGGCATGAGCCAGTGCGGAAAAGCCGCCAGGAGAAAGCCGCACGGAAAGCCGACCAGAGTGGCCGACCAGAGTCGCCGACCAGAGTATCCGACAAGATAGCCGACCAGAGTAGCCGACTTGAAAAGCCGACAGGACAGCCTGCTGGTTTTTTTTGCGCCCTTGTTCTGCGTTGCCTCGGCCCTCCTTGCTGCGGAGGCTGCGCGTCCGCATTCGAACCACGCATCCGTCCCCGCATCCGTGCCCTGCACCCGCGCTCCGCATCCGTTGGACAACGCATCGGCACCCAGCATCCGCACCCTGCATCCGCCCAACGCATCGGCACCCCCGCATCGGCACCCAGCATCCGCCCAACGCATCCGCCCAACGCATCGGCACCCAGCATCGGCACTCAGCATCCGCCCAACGCATCTGCGTCATGCGTCAGCCGTCATGCCCGCCCGCCGACGCACCCCGGGGCGCTGTGCCCAGGCGGCCGCATGACGCGCCGCGTCCGATATTATGGGAATATTCCGGCCAAAGGGCTTCCGCAGGGGCTTGCGGGGCGGCGGGCAAGGCTGTTATTCAAGCCATACGCACAGACGGCGGCGTCTGCGCGGCGATCTGCGGTGCTGAACATTTTGCCGTAACCTGAGGTTTTTGCATGGCGGAAGAGAAAAAAGAGAGCTGGCTCGGCTATGTGGCGGTGACGACCATCGTGTTCGCCGTGTGCGCCACCTTGTCCACCTTCAAGGGCGGGCAGCACTCCACGCGCGCGGTGCTTTCCCAGTCCAAGGCCACCAACCAGTGGGCCTACTACCAGGCCAAGGACATGAAGCAGTATCTGCACGAGCTGCAGAAGGACAGCCTGGACCTGGCGCTTTTGAACGCGGGCAAGGCCGAGGGCGACTACGCCAAGGCCGCGCGGAGCAAGGAAGAGGCCTATGCGGCCAAGATCGCCAAGTACGAGACGCAGAAGGAGGAGATCAAGAAGCAGGCCGAAGCCTATGACGCGGCCATCGCCGAGGCCCAGGCCCATTCCGGCGCGTTCGGCATGGCCATCATCTTTTTGCAGATAGCCATTTTGCTGTGCTCGGTGTCCGCCCTTATGAAGCTCAAGCCCGTGTGGATGGGCGGCATGGCCGTTGGCGTCGTCGGGCTGGTGTTCTTCGCTAACGGATTCTTTCTGTTCTTCTAGCCGGGCGCACGGCCTGGCGGCTCAGAGGTGTCAGGCCCCGCGCTTGTAGCCTATGGCGACCTCGCCGCCGCGGACGATGACCGGAATGCGGCGCACCCCGCCGGAGAGCCGGAGCATCTCCTCAAGTGCGGCCGGGTCGTCCAGCACGTCTATGAACCGCGCCCGCGGCAATGCGGCCCGCGCCCGCTTGGTGTGTGGGCAGGTCTCTTTGCCGTAAATGCGCGCGCCTTCGCCCTGGTCGGGCGCCGGGGCTTCTCCCTCCTGCCGTTCGGGCAGGGTGCAGCAGTCTTTTTCCGCCGGGCTCATGCCCTCTAAATGGTCGCCAACAGGTTGGATGTCAACGTGCTGAGCTTGGTGGTGCCGCCGTTCTTGTAGTACTTGTAGATGCTGTCGCCCTCGTCGCGCAGGGCGTTCTGCAGCTCGGAAAGGGTCAGCGAGCCATTGGAGTTGGTGTCGATCAGCTTGAAGGCGTTGGAGGCCAGGGAGACCTCGGTGCGGCTCAGCACGCCGTCGCCGTCCTTGTCGTTGGCGGAAATATAGCTCTTGGCGGCCATCTTTACGTAGGTGTTGATGGTTGCGTTGCTGGCGGTCTTGCCATCCAGCAGGGAGTCCACGATGTCCACGTTGCCGGACTTTGCGCCGCCGTTTTTATAATACGAGAAAATCTCATTGTCCTTGCCGGAGAGGGACTTCTGCATCTCCGCCTTGGTTATGCTGCCGTCGGAGTCCTTGTCCAGGGCGGCGAAGGCCTCGGCCGAAAGCGTCACCTCGTCGCTGGTGAGCTTGCCGTCGTTGTCCTTGTCGTTGTCCTTGATATATTTGGCGGCGGCGAGCTTCGTATAGGTGCCGGTGGGCAGTATGGACGAGCTGGTGCCGGAGCTGGAGCTGGAACTGGAACCGGAGTTCGAGTCGCTGCTGTCCATGTAGTTCAGGTACATCTGATTGGCGAGGGCCGGGTTGATGCGCATCGTTGTTTCCTCCTGGTCCGGATGTGCATAATCCAGACCACCCGCCGGAACAGGACATTCTTGCCGCCGCCCGGCGCTTTGGGTACATGAAAGCATCCGCAAACAACCATAGCCAGGAGTCCGCCATGAAACGCGCCTTTGCCACCGCCCCCGCCGCCCTTGCGCTTTGCCTGCTCGCCACCCCGGCCTTGGCCGGCTGGGCCGATGTTCTGGACAAGGTGCAGCAGCAGGTGCCCGCCTCCTCCGCTTCGTCCAGTTCGTATAGCGCCGCCAACCTGGGCGCGGGGCTCTCCGACGCCGACATTACCAAAGGCCTGAAGGAGGCCCTGGCCAAGGGCACCTCCTCGGCCGTGAACAGCCTGGGCCAGAGCGACGGCTACTTCGCCAACCAGGCCGTGAAGATTCTGCTGCCCGACTCGCTCAAGAAGCTGGAGGCCCCGCTGCGCATGGCCGGGCAAGGCCAGCTGGTGGATGACTTTGTGCTGGCCATGAACCGCGCGGCGGAAAAGGCCGTGCCCCAGGCCGCGAACATTCTGGGCGACGCGGTGAAGAACATGAGCGTCTCCGACGCCAAGGGCATCCTCACCGGCGGGGAGGACTCCGCCACGCAGTACTTCCGCAAGAGCAGCGGCGAAAAGATCGGCGAGATGATGAAGCCCATCATCAGCAAGAGCATGGAGTCCGTGGGCGTGGCCAAGGCGTACAAGCGCCTCACGGCGAACCCACTGGCCGCCAGCGCCGCCCAGGCCTACGGCCTTGACCTGGACTCTTACGTGAACGCCAAGGCCCAGGACGGCCTGTTCCTCATGATCGCCAAGGAGGAGAAGGACATCCGCAACAACCCGGCGGAGCGCACCACCTCCATCCTCAAGAAGGTCTTTGGCGGCAAGTAGATCCGGCAACCGAAAAGGAGCCCCCCATGTCGAAAGTGCTCATCGAACCCGCGGACTACCAGTCGTGCCGGCAGGCGGTGGAGAAGGCCTTCAAGACCTTCGCCCCCGATGTGCACGGCAAAAAGGTGCTGGTGAAGCCCAACGTGCTGCGCGCGGCCCGGCCGGAGGAGGCCGTGACCACGCATCCCGCCGTGCTGCGGGCCGTGGTGGAGTGCCTGCTCGACCTGGGCGCGGGGCGGCTCGTCGTGGGCGACAACCCCGGCGTCATGGGCTACGGCGCCAACGAGGCCTGCTTCGAGCACACGGGGCTGCGCGAGGCCAGCCTTGGGCATTATGAGAACATTGGCCTGGACGCGGAGGAGGTGCCCTTCTCGGTTCTGGGCGACACCTCGGTGCTGTCCACGGTCAGCGTCTCGCGCGCGGTGCTGGAGGCGGACTGCTTCATCTCCCTGCCCAAGTTCAAAACCCACGGCCTCACGGTCATCACCGGCGCGGTGAAGAACAGCTACGGCATTCTGCCCGGCGCGCAAAAGGCGCATCTGCACAAGCTCTCGGGCAGCCCGGAGCGCTTTCAGGAAGTGGTGGTGGACGTGTTCCGGCTGCGCCCGCCGGATTTCATCCTGGTGGACGCGATTCTGGGCATGCAGGGCAACGGCCCGGCCTCGACGGACCTGCGCTGGGTGGGCCGCATCCTCGCGGGCGAAAACGCCGTGGCCGTGGATGGCGTCATCTGCCGCATGATGGGCATGGACCCGGCGCGGCTGCGGCTGCTGGGCAAGGCCAAGGCCCTGGGCCTGGGCGACTTCGCGCCCGGGGCCGTCGAGGTGCTGGGAACCCTGGCGCCCATCGAGGGCTTCCGGCTGCCCCCGCAGGACGGCGCCACGCACCAGGCGGCCACGCTCGGCATTCTTGAAAACCGCATCGCCATGCGGCCCAAGGCCGACCCCGCGCGCTGCACGGGCTGCGGCACCTGCGTGGCCCAGTGCCCGGCCCAGGCGCTCAGCATAACGGACGGCCTCGCCGTGGTGGACAAGGCGCTTTGCATCGGCTGCTTTTGCTGCCAGGAAATGTGCCCGGAGAAGGCCATCTCCCTCTCCGCCGCTTGAAACAAGGCTTGTGCCGTGGTGCGGTGACGTGATATCAGAGCGCGCATAATTGGGCGCGCTGTCCGTTTTCAGGGCAGGGCCGCAGCCGCAACGCCGCCGCAGACAAGGAGTCCGCACATGGTCAGCATGCAAAACATACCCCCCGCCGCGCGGCGGGCCAGCAAGAAATCCGGTTCGGCGCAAGGTCTGCGCGCCCTGCAGCGCGCGTGCGCGCTTGCGGCCCTGTGCGCTCTCGCCGCGTGCGCGCCCCAGGCCAGGGTGCCGCAACTGGAGGCCGGGCAGGTGGACGCCGAGGCCAAAATCCAGCAGGAGCTGGTTTTGCGCAGCTCCGTCGACACGCTGGACCGTCTGACCCGCGTGGCCTGGAACATCCGCGCCAACAGCGCGGACCTGTGCGGCGAGCGCGTGGGCTATTCCGTGGGGCTCAACTTCCTGGAGCTGGACGACTACGCCAAGGAGAAGCGCGAGACCATTAAGAGCGTCCTGGGCATCCACTGGCGGCCAACGGTTTTTCAGGCCGTTCCGAACGGCCCGGCCGAGAAGGCGGGAATCAGGCGCGGCGACATCATTGTGGCCGTGGCCGAGGAAAAGGTGGCGAACAAGAAGCAGGCGCGCGAGAGCCTGGCGAAAATCGTCCGAACGGGCAAGCCGGTCGTGGTGGACGTGGAGCGCGACGGCGTGCTGATGGAGTTCACCCTGACGCCGGCCAAGCTCTGCTCTTACCCGGTGGTTTTGAGCCCAAGCTCGGACCTCAACGCCTTTGCCGACGGCGACCAGATCATCGTGTGCCAGGGCATGATGAAGTTCGTGAAGTCCGATGACGAGCTTGCGGCCATTGTCGGGCACGAGATGGCCCACAACACCCAGAAGCACCGCCGCAGCAAGCAGATGAACGCAGCGCTGGGCCAAATCTTTGTGGATCTGCCTGTCCTTCTGCTCACCGGGTTCAACCCCCGGGTGGGGCAGAGCGTCGGCGCGCAAATGTTCAGCCCGGAATACGAAGCCGAGGCGGACTATGTGGGGCTCTATTACACCGCCCGCGCCGGGTACGACATCCACAACGTGGCGGACCTTTGGCGGCGCATGTCCATTGAGAATCCCAAGGGCATCTCCATCGTCACCACCCACCCGAGCCATAGCCAGCGCTACGTGGGCCTTGCGGCCGACGCGGCGGAGATTGACAAGAAGCGCGCCGAGGGCAAGGATTTGCGGCCCGGCATGAAGGGCGATGACACGAAGGGTGACGAGAAGAAGGCCGAGGCGGCAAAGCCCGGCGACCAGCCGGTGGAGCCGGATCCGCTGCCCCAGACCGAAATGAACTAGACGGGGCCAGGCCCCGACACAGGAAGGCGCGCGCATGCGGCGGAAGACGAAGTTCATTGTTGCGGGAGTGGTGCTTGTGCTGCTGGCCCTTGGCGGGCTGGCTTTCGCCTCGCCCTACCTCGCGGTGCGCGGCATGCGCCAGGCGGCCCAGGCCAAGAACGCGGCCAAGCTTTCGGAGTATGTGGACTTTCCGGCCCTGCGCCAAAGCCTCAAGGATGACTTCAGCGTGCGTCTGACCGAAGAGCTGCGCAAGGACCCGAAAAATCCCCTCGCCGCCATCGGGCTCATGTTCGGGGCAAGCATCGTCAGCCAGTTGGTGGACGCCTTCACCACCCCGGAGAATCTTGTGCGCCTGATGCAGGGCCGCATTCCGCAGGGCCCTGCGGCAGTGTTCCCCTTCCAGGGGCCGTCCGCGTCCGAAGCGGCAGCCCAGCCAGCAGACCAGGCCACGCCCCAGTCCACGCCACAGCCCGCGGCCCAGCCCACGCCCCTGCCAGGCCAGCAGCCTGGCCAGCAATTGACCACACCGGCGGGCCAGCAACCTGCACCGCAGGCGGAAGCTCAGCCGAGCCAATCCTCCGGTCCGCAGCCAGCCTCGCAGCCAACTCCGCAGCCTGTTCCTGTGGCGGAGCAGAACGCGACGTCCGCAAACGTCGGCGGGCCCGCCATCAGCATGGGGTATGAGGGCATGAACAGGTTTGTGGTGCGCGTGCGCGACAAGAAGCCCGGCGCCAGCCCGCTGGTGTTGGAACTGCGGCGCGACGGCGTCTTCAGCTGGAAGCTCTGCGCCGTGCAATTGCCGAAGTAATCCGCGCATCGGCGCGTCGCTCTCATGGCTTGGCGAGGCCGATGGCTGCAAACCGGCGCGGGTGCCTGGTCGCCCTGTGGACTATTCTTCCGGAAACTCCTGCCCCACCTTGAGCACATGCGCCGCCAGCGGCGTGATGGGCGCGCCCACGGCCAGCACCAGCGCCTGCGGGCTCATGTAGTCCTTGGACCAGTCGAGGCTCAAGGCCACGCCGCCGTCCGGCTGGAGCGTCGCGCTCGCCACCAGGGCGCGCAGGTTGGTGGCCTTCGGCCCGTTCTTGCTCTTGCGGTCGAACATCACCACATCGCGCTCCATGAACGCGGCCCAGCCGTTTTGCCAGCGCGCCACGTCCTCCGCACTGCCGGCATAGCGCACCAGGAAATGTTCGCGCACGGCCTGCACTGGGCGCTTCATCACCGGCAGGCTTTCAATGCGAATGGGGTTCAAGCCCCCGGGCATCTGCGCGGCCAGGGTGTCGAGCACGTACTCCGGTCCCAGGGCCTCGCGCAGGGTCAGGGTGAACCATTCGCTCACGCTCTCCACGCCAACGGGCAGGGCCCGGCCAAAGGAGATGCGCGGCATGGGATGATAGCCCGCGCTGAAGGACAGCGGAAAGCGCGTGCGCCTGAGCGCCCGTTCGAGAATGCTCTGCAACTCCAGCTGGCTCAAATAGGCGGCCTCGCCGCGCTTCTCGTACCAGATGCGGTATTGGGCCTGCTTGTCGGAAAGTCCCAGCACCGGCGGGCCGTCGGCCTTGGTGCGTTTCTCGGCCCCCTGGTTCAGGAAGGCCGCTGGCGCGGGCATTTCGTGCGTGGTGGCGGCTTCTGCGGGCGGAGCCTGGCCCGCCTCGGCATGGCCGGCGGCGGTCTCGGCCGCGTTGGCCGGCTCCTGGTCGCGGTGGGCGAACACCACGCGGGGGCGGATGTCTTTGACCGCAGCCTGGGCGGAAAGCTCGGAGGCGCGGCCCTCCATGTTGCACACGCCGCAATTGCGGCAGGCCCCGTAGCGGCAGTCCTCGGTGTTTATTTCCTCCAGGGCGCGCTTGCGCTCTGTCAGCAAATACTTTTTGGACACGCCGCAGCTCAGGTGGTCCCAGGGCAGGGGGGCGTCCACGTCGCGCGCGCCCTGGAATTCCTCGGCGTTCAGGCCGTGCTCGGCCAGGGCCTCCAGGTAGGGCTCCAGGCGCAGGTGGTCGCGCCAGCTGGAGAACAGCGCGCCCTTGCGGTAGGCCGTTTCCAGTACCGGGCCCAGGCGGCGGTCCCCGCGCGAGAACACGCCCTCAAGGAAGCTCATTTCCGGCTGGTGATACTTGAGGGTGATGCGCTTGAAGGGCTTGAGCGCGTCCTTGATGTAATAGATGCGGCGGCGGATCTCCTCCATGCCGATCTGCGCCTCCCACTGGAACGGGGTGTGGGTCTTGGGCACAAAGGGCGAGACGGCCGCCGTCACCTGCAAACGCTTCACGTGGCGGCCCGCGGCGTCGCGCACCTTCACGCACAGGTCGGCGATGGCGTCCAGGTCGGCGTCGGTCTCGGTGGGCAGGCCGATCATGAAATAGAGCTTCACCTGCTGCCAGCCGTTTTCGAACAGCGTGCGCACGTGCTCCACCAAGCCTTCCTCGGTGACGCCCTTGTTGATGACGTCGCGCAGGCGCTGGCTGCCCGCCTCCGGCGCGATGGTGGCCCCGGTGCGGCGGATGGTGGCCATGCGCTCCATGATGTGCGCGGAAAGCGAGCCCACGCGCAGGGACGGCAGCGAGATGCAGACCTGCTCCGCGGCGCAGCGGTCGAAAACCGTGTCGAAAAGCGTCTCCAGCCCGGAGTAGTCGCCGGTGGAGAGGGACAAGAGCGAGACTTCCTCGAAGCCCGTGGCGGCCACGGCCTTGGAGAGCATGTCGCCCAGCTGCTCCGGCGTCTTCTCGCGCACGGGGCGGTAGACCATGCCCGCGTGGCAGAAGCGGCAGCCGCGGGTGCAGCCGCGCGCCAGCTCAAGGGTGTAGCGGTCGTGCACGGCCTGGCCGAAGGGCACCGAGGGAGACAGCGGGAAGGGCGCGGCGGCAAGGTCGGTGACGATGGCCTTTTCCACGCGCTCGTAGCCGGGCACAAGGGGCCGCACGGGCTTGCCCGGGCCGTCCCAGGCGAAGAACGCGGGCACGTAGACGCCCGGCAGGCCCGCCAGGTCGCGCAGCAGCTCCTCCCTCGGGGTGCCCGCCTTGCGCGCGTCGGCTATGCGGCTCACCAACTCGGGCATCACTTCCTCGCCGTCGCCCAGGACCATGAGGTCGAGGAAGTCGGCCAGGGGCTCGGCGTCGTAGCAGGCGCCGCCGCCCGCCATGATGATGGGCCAGGGAGCGCCCGCGTTGCCGTTTTGCTCACCGCCCTTTTCTGCGCCCTTTTTCGCATCAGGGCCGCCGGTCATGCGGTCCTTGGCGTGCAGAGGGATCTGCGCCAGGTCGAGCATGTACAGCACGTTGGTGTAGCACAGCTCGTGCGTGAGGCTGAAGCCCACGGCGTCCATGCGCCGCAGTTCGGTGTCGGTCTCCAGGGTGGCCAGCGGGGTGTTGTGCGCGCGCAGTATGGCCGCGGCGTCCTGACAGGGGGAGTACACGCGCTCGGCCAGCAGGTCGGGCCGGTCGTTTATGGCCTGGGTGAGGATCTTTTGCCCCAGGTAGCTCATGCCGACCTCGTACATGTCGGGGAAGGCCAGGGCGATGCGCCCCCGCACCAGGGACGGGTCCTTGAGCGTCACGCCCCATTCGTTGCCGAGGTAGCGGCTGGGGCGGGGCAGCAGGGGCAGAAGTTCCTTCACGCGGGGGCTCCTTCACGCTTGTGCGCGGAAATAAAACAGGGGCGGCAGGACCGGTCGTCCCGCCGCCCCCCATGTGGATACAGGCGGATGTTGGGTTATTTTGTAATGAGCTGGGAGAGGTTGCCCGCGCCGGGAGCGGAAAGGGTGAGGTTGCTGGAGGCCTCCAGGTACTTGGTCTTCAGCTCCTCGGGCGCTTTGGTGTATTCGTAGAGCACGTGCTTGGTGGAGATGGAGCCCGTGATTTCCTGCTCGAAGGGGTAGCCGAAGGGCAGAAGCATCATCTGCACGCCCTGCTGCATGGGCACGGTCTGAATAACGGCGGGATCGTTGATGCTCTGGCCGTCTTCGCTCCACTTGCCGATGACGGTTTCGCCGTTGATAAGCTTGACCAGGCGGATATCGTAAGACATGTGGTTACTCCTTGGTTTTGGTGAGGCGGAAGGTAGGGGCTCAACCCGCGCCTGTCAAGGGACGGCTCCCCCTCGCGCGCGGTGTCGCGCCTTGCCAGCCGGCCCTGCCGGCGGTACATGCCCTGTATATCTGCCGCACAGGAGAATAAATGACGCGTCCCTCTTCTTTCCGCATTTTTGCCCCCGCGCTGATTTTGCTGCTCGCCGTGTTCTCGCTGGCCGGGTGCTGGGTGCCGGAGACCTACATCGGGCGCATCAAAATAGAGCGCGACGGCTCCTATAAGCTGTATCTGGAAGGCACCGCCGCGGACCCGGACGCCATGCGCGCCATGCGCGGCGTGGTCGCGGAGTCCAAAAGCGGCAAGCTCAAGCCCGAGGATGTGAAGAAGCGCCAGGCCGAGGCCATGGACCCCATGTTGAAGGACATAGCCAAGCTCAAGGCCGAGGGCAAGGTGGAGACCGCCAACTCCATCGGCGACGGGCGGGTGCGCTTCAGCCTCCTGGGCAAGTGGCGCATGAACCGCGACCGTTTGATATCGAGCGAGCTCGGCGAGCCGTTGACCTATGCCGTGGGCCAGGACGGCACCGTGCGCGTGCGGGTGAAGGACGCCGCGCCCGTGCGCGAGGCCGCGTCCCTTGGGCTGCATCTTGACGGCGACCTCTCCATCATCCTGGCCGAGGGCATAGAGGTGCTGGAGCACAACGCCCAGAAGGCGCCCCAGACGCCCACCGGCGCGTACCGCTGGCACATCGACGGCCGCACGTCGCAGGTTCCGTTCATGCGGTTGCGTTTTCCCGGCGGCGCTCCAGAGCCGCAAAGCTCACAAGCGCAAAAAAAGCTTGCCCACCACTGAGAAACGGGCTAAAGAACCAAACCGTTCCGGCGAACCGGACACTCCTTGGGGATGTAGCTCAGCTGGGAGAGCGATGCGTTCGCAACGCATAGGCCAGGAGTTCAATCCTCCTCATCTCCACCAAGAAGATCAAGGGCTTGCAGCAGAAATGCCGCAAGCCCTTTTTCTTTTGACATACAAGCTGGCACACAAAAAAGGTGTAGCGCGACATTTACTTTTGCCCCCGGCGACGCTTACTTTTGTACAGCCCCGCCGGGGGCTTTTGTAAGAGTGGGGAGGCATTCATTTTGGCACTAGATAGAGAAGGAGGGGAACGCCGGGAAAACTCCGTGCCGCAAAGCCTTTCGCGGGAGCTGATGCCTCAAGAGCAATTGGCACCGAATGGCAGGAAGTATGAAGAAACAGCGCCTATTTCGGCACTAAGTGAAAGCAAAATGAACAGGGGCTGGCGCTAGTAGAGCTCCCGCCCAATCCACACCCCGGCCTTCTTACAATTCGTCAGCGCACCATGCACAGCCCCACGCCAAGCAGAGCAGCCAAGCTGGGCGGATTGTCCATCCACTCGCCCCCTTGCCGCTTTCGCCCTGGAGGCGCGCTGCGGCCTAGAAGCTCATGCGCACGTCCAGCTTGAAGCTGTTGGAGCGGTATTCGTTGGCGCCGAAGGAGCTCAGCCAACTCAGGTTGGTTTGCAGGCCATAGCGGTTCTTGAAGTTCACCCCCAGGCCGAAAGACTGCACGTCTTCCGGCATGCCGCTGCCCACCAGCATGGAGTAGTTGGTGCTGCCCGCGCCCATGTCGGTGTAGTAAACGTCCTGCTTCACGTCGCCGCTGGTGCGGTGGGCCAGTTGCACCTTGGCCGAGGGCGACAGCTGCCCGGAGTCGAGGGAGATGTCTTTGAAGACCTCGAGGCCGCCGGTGAAGGAGGTGGTGATGAAGCTGCTGTCCTTGTACGTCAGCGCCGCTGAGCTGCCATGCTCGGAGTACCGGTCGAGCAGGGTCTCGGACGCATCGAAGCGGCCGAAGGGATGCAGCCGGAAATCCAGGGCTTCGAACTCGCGCGTCAGGCTAAGGGAGCCATACAGCGAGAGGCCGTTGCGGTCGCCGGAGAGCAGCGTGCCGTTGACGTCGTCCCAGCGGTGATTGTCGTAGCCCATGGAGCCGCCGCCCAGCAGCGCGTCGATGAACCACTTCTCCGCGGGCCGGTAGGTGGCGTAGAGGCTGCCGGACCACATTTGGGATTTGCTCTCGCTGCCCAGGGCATCCATGGTGCTGGTGCCTTGCGCGTAGCCGACCGACAACCCGGCGATCAGGTTGCTGCTCCACTGCACGTCCACGCCCATGGTCAGCCCGCTGCTGGAGAAGTTGGTGTGCCCGCCGTTGTCCGTGCCCATTGAGCCTATCTGCACGCTGCCCGCGCTCCAAACGCCCACCGGCAAGCCGACGATGCGCAGAACGTCGCTGTCCATGCGCGGTTCGCTGGCTGCCTCGCTTTGCACGGCAGGCGCGCGGGCAGCACCGGGCGTGAAGCCGGCCCTGGCCACCTTGAGCGCGTTGCCCCCTGCCTGGGGTTGGCTCTGGCCGCCGTTGGCATAGCCGGCATAGAGCGCGTTGCCCCCTGCCTGAGGCTGGCTCTGGCCGCCGTTGGCGTAGCTGGCATAGAGCGCGTTGCCCAGGGTGCGCAGCGTGTCCGCGCCCTTGGCGTTGATTCCCAGATCCAGGCGGTTGGCGATGGTGAAGTCGTTGTGCAACAGCCGCACGTGGCTGTAAATGTTGGTCAGCTGCGCCTGGGAGAAGCGCTGCACGGTCGCCACCTGCGTGGTGACGCTCTGCTTGACCACCGCGTTCGTGGTCGGGTCGACATGCTGCCCCACTGTGACCGTGGTCGCGGCGCTGGTCGCGGCGCTGTGGCCGCCGTCGCCGGAATACGCCGCGGTGAGCGGGTGCGCGCCGGCGGTCAGGCTTGAAATGACCAGGGTTGCGCGGCCTCCGGAGACGCTGGTGTGGCCGAGCGAGGCTCCGCCATCAAAGAAGTTGACGGTGCCGGTGGCTGTGCCCGGGGTTATGGTCGCGGTGAGGGTGACGGCCTGCCCCAGCATGGGGGCGGAGGGCGAACTCGTCAGCACCACGCTGCTCGAACCTGCGCCCACGGTCAGGGTATAGCTTTGCGAGGCCTGCGCGTTCACCCCGGCCACGGCGGCCTGGGTGGCGGTAATCACGGCCGAGCCGACGCTGACAGGCGTCACCACGCCGCTGGCGTTCACCGTCGCCACCGAGCTGTTCGAACTGCCGTAGCTGATTGTTCCGTAACTGCCGCCGCTCAAGGTGGAGCTGGCCGTATTGGTCACCGTTGCGCCCATGGTCACCGTGGTGGTGGGCGAGTGGAAGCTTACAGTGCCCACGGGCAAAGCCGCCACGGTCAGGGTATAGCTTTTCGAGGCCTGGGCGTTTGCGCCGGTGGCCGCCTGGGTGGCGGTGATGAGCACCGTGCCGACGCTGACCGGCGTCACCACGCCGCTGGCGTTCACTGTGGCCACGGAGCTGTTCGCGCTGCTGTAGCTGATGGCGCCGTAGCTGCCGCCGCTCAGGGTGGAGGTGGCCGCATTGGTCAGTGTTGCACCCAGGGTCACTGTGGCGCTGGTCGGCGTGCTGAAGCTCAAGGTGCCCACGGGCAGCGCCGACACGGTCAAGGAATAGCTTTGGCTGGCTAACGCGTTCACGCCGCTCACGGCGGCCTGGGTGGCGGTAATCACCGTGTTGCCGGCGCTGATCGGTGTCACCAGGCCTGTGCTGGCGCTTACCGTGGCCACCGAGGGACTGGAGCTGCTGTAGCTGATGGCGCCGTAACTGCCGCCGCTCAGAGTGGAGCTGGCGGAATTGGTCAGGGTATTGCCCAGCGCCACAGTGGCCGAACCGGCTGTGGCGAAGGTCACTGTGCCGACGGGCAGGGGATTGACCGTCAGGGTGTAGCTCTGCGTGGCCTGGGCGTTCACGCCGCTCACGGCGGCCTGAGTGGCGGTGATGACCGACGTGCCGGTGCTGAGGGTGGTCACCACGCCGCTGGCGTTCACCGTGGCCACCGAGGTGTTGGAGCTGCCGTAGCTGATGGTGCCATAACTGCCGCCGTTCAAGGTGGAGCTGGCCGCATTGGTGAGCGAACCGCCCAGGATCACCGAGGCCGAGGTCGGGGTGGTGAAGCTTAC
>Ga0209373_10001846_pt1 | contig 23277 bp, 18 predicted proteins | sample Higcelweek5metaG_FD_187173 | JGI IMG/M metagenome (GOLD analysis project Ga0209373, IMG submission 187173) | Freshwater pond sediment microbial communities from the University of Edinburgh, under environmental carbon perturbations - High... | ecosystem: Environmental > Aquatic > Freshwater >... | reverse complement strand
ACCCAGATGGCCCTCCTGATCGAGGCCTAGGCACCGTCCCGATGTATCATGACAATGACCGCGCCAAACTGTTCTCGCGCCGGGCGATCATGCTCGGCGCCGGCAAGAGTGTCCTGATCACCGGCCTGGCGGCACGGATGTATTACCTCCAGGTGATCGAGGCCGACAAATACGCGATGCAGGCTGAAGACAACCGGATCACCACCCGGTTGTTGGCCCCGCCACGCGGCCTGATTCTGGATCGCAATGGCGTGCCGATGGCGATCAACCAGCAGAATTACCGGGTGATGGTGGTGGCCGAGCAGACCCCTTCGCTCGATTACACCCTCGACGCCCTAAGCCGGATCATCCCGATTGGCGAGGCCGAGCGCACCCGGATTCACAAGGAAGCCCGGCGGCGGCGCAGTTTCGTTCCGGTCAGTGTGCGGGAAAACCTGACCTGGGAGGAAGTGGCGCGGATCGAGGTCAATGCTCCCGACCTGCCCGGGATTATCATTGATGTCGGCCAGAGCCGTTATTATCCGCTGGAAAGTCTCGGTGCCCACATCGTCGGTTACGTCTCGGCGGTGTCGGAAAACGACATGAGCGACGATCCGCTGGAAGAATTGCCCGGGTTCCGCATCGGCAAGGGCGGGGTGGAACGGACCTATGATCTGGCCTTGCGCGGCCGGGCTGGGACCTCTTCGCTGGAAGTCAATTCAGTCGGCCGGGTCCATCGCGAGTTGGAACGCCACGAGGGCGAACCGGGAATCGATCTGCATCTGACGCTCGACATCCGCTTGCAGCAATATGCCGCCCAGCGCCTGGGCGACGAGAGCGCCGCCGCCGTGGTGATGGACATCCATAGCGGCGACGTCATCGTGATGGCCTCGACTCCCTCCTTCGACCCGAATTCCTTCAATCGTGGCCTGACCACTGAGGAATGGAAGGATCTTTCGACCAATCCGCGCGCGCCGCTGACCAACAAGGCGATCACCGGCCAGTTCGCCCCGGGATCGACGTTCAAATTGGTAACGGCCCTGGCCGCGCTGGAATCCCGCGATGTTAATCCCGACATGCGAGTGCTGTGTACCGGCCATATGCAGTTGGGCAACATCAAATTCCATTGCTGGAAAAAGGAAGGGCACGGCTCGCTTGATCTGGTCGGGGCGCTGAAAAACTCGTGCGACGTTTATTTCTATGAGGTGGCGCGCCGGGTCGGCTTCGAGAAGATCGCAGAGATGGCCCGCCGCTTCGGGTTCGGTAGCCCGACCGGGGTCGATCTGCCGTCGGAGCGATCGGGCAACATCCCTGACCGCGCCTGGAAGCGTAAGGTGATGAAGCAGCCGTGGCATCCGGGCGAAACCCTGATCAATGCGATCGGCCAGGGCTATGTCACCGCGACCCCGATTCAATTGGCGGTGATGACGGCCCGGATTGCCAATGGCGGTTTCGCGGTGGTGCCGCATGTCGCCCGCGATCTGGTGGTTGATAAAAACATGCGGTCCCGTCCCACCCCCGACTGGCCGAGTCTTGATATCTCGGCCCAATCCCTGGCCCTGGTGCGGCGCGGAATGTTCGCGGTGTCGAACGAAGCGGGCGGCACCGCCTACAAGGCTCGGATTACCGAAGAGGGAATGTGGCTGTCGGGCAAGACCGGCAGCGCCCAGGTTCGCCGGATCAGCATGCGCGAACGTGAGACCGGGGTGAAGAAGAACGAACAATTGCCATGGAAAGAGCGCGACCACGCTTTGTTTGTTGCTTATGCCCCCGAAGGCAATCCACGCTATGCGATTGCGGTGATCGTCGAACATGGCGGCGGCGGCTCGGCGGTGGCCGCGCCGATTGCCCGTGACATTATGCTCGAAGTCCAGAAGCGAGACCTCGCCCGCGCCACCACCGAACCGTCCGGCCCCCCGGACTCCGGGACCGAAGACCTGCGGAGGTTCTGATGCTTCACCTGCCGCCGATGCCGCTCCGCCTCAACCGCGCCGACATGACGGTGCGGGAAAAAATCTGGCAATTGAATTGGTCGTTGATTGCCCTGCTGACGGCGGTGGCTTGCATCGGCTTCGCGACTCTCTATTCCGCCGCCGGCGGCTCGCTGGAGCCCTGGGCGCTGAAGCAGATGATCCGCTTCCTGGTCGGCATGACGATCATGGTCGGAGTGGCGGTGGTCGATCTGCGCTTCTGGGTCCGCCACGCTTATCTGTTTTATGGGATTGCGATCGTGCTGTTGGCCCTGGTGGAGGTCAAGGGCACGATCGGCATGGGGGCACAACGCTGGATCGATCTGGGCTTCATCCAGCTCCAGCCCTCTGAGATCATGAAGATCACTCTGATTTTGGCGCTGGCTCGTTATTTTCACGGGGCCACCCTGCAAGAGATCGGGCGCCCGCTGTTTCTGATTCCGCCGCTGGCGATGGTGATGTTGCCGGCGGCGTTGGTGCTGAAACAGCCTGACCTTGGCACCGCGATGATGTTGGTGATGTCGGCCGGAGCGGTGTTTTTCATGGCCGGAGTGAGACTGTGGAAGTTCGCTCTGGTGCTGGGGGCCGGTCTGGCGGCGATTCCCCTGGCCTGGGAATTTCTGCGCGAATATCAGAAAAAGCGGGTGCTGATTTTCCTCAATCCCGAGGAGGATCCGCTTGGGTCAGGCTATCATATCACCCAGTCGAAGATCGCTCTTGGGTCGGGCGGATTGTTCGGCAAGGGCTATATGGATGGGACTCAGAGTCGGCTGAATTTCCTGCCCGAGAAACAGACCGATTTCATCTTCACCATGTTCGCCGAGGAATGGGGGATGATCGGCGGTCTGGTGCTGCTGACGTTGTATGCGTTGCTGATCGCGTTTGGCTATGCCATCGCCCTGCGCTGCCGCTCTCAGTTCGGCCGACTGATGGCTCATGGGATCACGACGACGTTTTTTCTGTATTTCTTCATCAATATCGCGATGGTGATGGGGCTAGTGCCGGTGGTGGGGGTTCCCTTGCCGCTGATTTCTTATGGCGGGACGGCGATGTTGTCGCTGTTATTCGGCTGGGGACTGGTGATGAGTTCTTATATTCACCGCGACTTGCCGGTGTCCCGTCGAGGGCTCCATGACGATTGAGGCTTATGCTTTGGCGTGAGCGAGTTGAACGCCGAGGATCCCGGGGAGGCTGCCGAGGCTGGTTGCGAGCCCGGCGAAAGAGGGAACTTGTTGATCGCGGGTGAAGGCGAAGAAACGCCATTCGACCCAATCCGGGGTGATTTCGACGGTGAGAGATTCGGTGACCAGGGTGAAGCCATGCTGGCAGATCAGCTTGGACAGGTTGGCTTCGTCCAGAGCCTGGTCCCGGGAGCAGCGCAAGCGGATGGCCAGTTCGTGATGGGCCGGCAGGATCTGTTCGAGGTGTTGCAGGCCGAGCATACCGAGGGTGGAGAGCAGGGTCAGGAGGCAAGCGGTCGCGGAGAAGCCGAGTCCGACCAGGATTCCTATCGCGGAAACCGCCCAGATTGAGGCGGCAGTGGTCAGGCCGCTGATCGAGAAGCCCTCTTTCATGATGACCCCGGCGCAGAGGAAGCCGATCCCGGTGACGATGCCCTGGATCACCCGGGTGGGGTCTCCGCTTGTTCCGGCGAGGCTGGTGCCGCCGTACCAAGCGCCGGGATGACCGACCACCACGATCAGGGCGGCTGAGGTCATGCAGACGAAGCCGTAGGTGCGAATCCCGGCGGCCCGGCCATTCCAGGTCCGTTCGTAGCCGACGATGATCCCGAGCAGCAAGGCGCCGACGATCGTGAGGCAGGCCCGCAGAGTGTTATGCAGCAGCGGGTCGGATCCATAATCCGCCCAATCAGACAGAGTCATTGTGCGGGCTCCCTCTTGTCGGGCTGCCGCCCGAACCCGCCCGGGACGATGTCCCGGACCCTCTTTCTTTTTAGGGGATTCGGCTCCCGGTGAAGGGATTCCACCCTTGTTCCGCCAGCGCCGCCCAGGCGGTCGCGCCGAGGTGGGGCCAATGGAAGTAAAAGAAATCCGCTTCGCGACTGGCCGGGCCAATGGCCAGTCCGGTCGGCAGGCGGGCCTCGGGAGTCGCCCACAGATAGCCGCTCGGGCTGACCTGCTGGGCCAGAGTCGCCTGCAAGGCCCGAACCTGGGCCAATTGTCCGACGAAGCGATAGGCCAGCAGGGCCTGGGCGGTGCCTTCGGTCCACACGCCCGCCCGATCGGCGGCAAAAGAGAAGCCACCGGCCACTCCATGCGCCCGTTCCGCATAGGCCAGCGCCCGGCGCCACTCTGGTTTCGCTCCCGGCAGCAGCAGCGGCCAGAGTTGGGCATCAAGGCCGGAATTGGTCCGGTTAGGGGTGATCCCATCTTCCAGAGTGCCGACCAGGAAATGACCGTCCTGGGCTTGCCACAGCGATTCGAGCATCCGGCGAGCCTCCGCTTCGGCGGCCGGCCAGGGGCCAGGAACCCCGGAGCGGGTCAATCCGGCAAAGAGAGCGATCAAATCGACCTGATGCTCGGCGGCTTTCCAGGTGAGACGCCGCTCGCCCGCGCCCTGGCCATCGAGTCCCCCGGAGAAACCGCCCGCGCCGCGTGAATCCCGGGTCTCGGCGACCAGCCAATGCCCCAGGATTGCAGCCGCCTCGCGAAAATCTCCCCCCAGCGTCAATAAGGCCAGCCCTGCCCAGGCGACAACGCCGCTGGCACTGCCGACCTGATAGGAATCCTCAACCCATCGCGCTTGCCCGGCATCCCACCAGCCATGCGGCGGCGGCGGATCGGGCTGAACCCCACCACGATAGGCATTGCGCAAACGCCCGGCAGGATCACGACGCGCGGCAAGCGCCAGTCCCGCCCCGATCCGCCGCGCCTCTTCAACCCGGCCACACGCCACCAGAGCGATCGTTGCGACCGCATTGTCATAGGTGAAGGCCGCATTGGCTAAAGCCGGTTGCGCGGAAACCTCGTCATAGCTGCGCAGCAAAACCGGCCCCTGCCCCGGTTCCGCCGCCACCCGGGCCGCCAGAATCGTACAAGGATCCGCGACCGCCGCCCCTGCCCCGAAAAAAGAGACAAGAACGCTCAAACAGAGTGATAAAAAAAAGGGGGGTTTGGGGGGCTTCCCCCCAAGCGGGGCGCGGGGCGGCAGCCCCGCCAACCGCAAACGCGGGCTCAGAGCGGCCGCACTGGATCAGCCACGGACTTGACCGGCGGCTCTTCTTCGCTCTCCGCCGGGGCCTGATGGTGATGCCCGTGGGTCTTCAGCCCCCATTCCCATAACGCCGAGGTCGGCAGCGGCAAAACCAGAAACCAGTGCTCAAGAATCCCGACCACCAGCAACGTCGCCAGGAACGTATCCGCCGTCTGTTCGTAAGAACCAGTCTCTGCCCCAGCCGCCTGGGCGATCATCCAAACCGCCGCCACGGTCGTCACCGTCACCGACAGCGGAAACAGCAGATTCATCGGCCGGCGGGTCAGAAAACTGCGCAAAAACAGCAGATGATCTGGCAGAAAATCTTCGCTGAGATTCGGCACCCCGAGAAAAACGTTCAGCTTGGCGCTCTGATGCATCAACCACAGAATCATGAAACTCCACAGCGCCAGTGGATTGGCTTCGTCCCAGCACAGTAAGGCCAGCATCCCGAGAGTCAGCAGAATCTTGATCTCGTGGTAGAGCGTCACCTGAATCCCATGCAGAAAATGCGGCCAGCCCGAACATCCCTCGCGGCAGGCATGACGACGCGGGCCAGTGACATAGCCGAGATAAAAACTAATCTCCTGCCAGCCCCAGGCGAAAAAACCAAAGGTAAAGGCCGCATAGGCCCCGGCGATACTGTCGGATTGGGCGGTGAGCGCCAGCCCCAGCAACGAGGCCGCAAACACCAGAGTGGCGACCATCATGGTCCGCCGGAAGGTGGCGGTCGGCAGCCCGTCAAGGAACAGGACCGCCCCGGTGCCGAACCACCACAAGAACAACGCATAGGCAGCGGGGCAGGCATAAGCCAGCATCGATTACTCCCGGGGGGGCGGAGTGGCTCGAACGGCACGGCGCGGGACCAGACCCGCCCGGGCGATCATGATGCCGGTTTTCCGACAGTCAGCAGCCGCGAGAAGGCTTCAAAATTGGTCGGGCCATAGGCCTGAAGTTCGATCTGGGTGTTGGTGGTCAGATCCTGCAAAGTCACCCGACCATCATCCCAGCGGATCAGGCGGAACGGAGCCGCCTCCCCCTGGGCCAGACCGCGATGCTGCCGGGCCAAGGCCCGGGTCGCGCCCCGGACAAAACCGTAGGTGCCGGGTTCAAGCACATCGATCCTGGCCCGGGTCGCCGGATCCTCGACCAGGATGCTGCCATCCGGCTGATCGAGGAACACCACATCGCGCGAGGCGACGATATTGGCCTCGGGCGGGAGCCCGATCTTGTAATCATAATGTCGGGCCAGAGCTGTCAGCCCTAGCACCGAGGCCAACAGAACGCCAGCCGCGATCAGAAGAGGACGGGGAATAGGCTTGTCGCCGAACGGACCGCTCATCTTATCTCCGGGCTTTCAGGTCAGATGTGTCAGGCGTCGACGGCGGCACGGGGCGCCGACAAAGCGGCTTCATGTTCGCGACTGGCCTCGGCCAGGGCATCCCCCAGAATCCGGGCAATCGCCACCGCCCCGGGAACCGTGCGCAGCATCGGCTCGACCCGGGCAAAATGCCAGGGACGGGCATGCGGCCACAACACCAGATAGGCGAGATGACGTTCCCCGCCCAGGGTCAGCACCAGATCACCCGTGCCGTCGGAATAGGTCTTGAGCGCGACCGATTCGATCATGCCGAATGGCAGATTGACCGACAGCGGCAAAGCGACACCGTGGGAAATCACCACGCGCCGGTTGGTGATCGAATAAGTGGTGGCGCGGGCCGTGGCCCAGCCGATCAGGGCGAGAATTCCCCCGGCGACCAGGCCCGCCAGCAGCGTCAGAGTGACCGCGCCGAGGGCAGCAACTGCCCCCCCGCCGTCGGCCACCGTGCTGACCGCAGCCCATCCGGCAAAAAGGCCGAAATAGACTGCCAGCCAGCCAAAGCGGAAGGCCCGGTAGGCCAGCGGCCACCAGGCCGGGGAGCCCTGCCACAGCAGGTGCTCCCCCTGAGGAAGAGGCCCGGGCAAGCCCGGGACCGTATCTGCACTATGGTCGTGATCGCTCACAGCCAGGATTCCGTCCGATCAGGCGTCGCCAGCAGATAGCCGCCACCGAAGTAGGCGCTGACCCGATCTTCCTCACGGAAGGTGATCCGGTCGGGGTTGGCAATGGTCGGAGCCGAAGCGAACAGAGCCGCCGGAACCGAACCGGTACGAACCTTGCCGTCGTCGGTCAGAACCTTGACCAGAGCGTTCGGGATCAGCACGGTACGGGTGCTGCTGCCGGCGCGAACCGCGATTTCGTAGTAGCGGACCAGCAGATCGCCACGGTCGACCCACAGGTCGGACACAACACCGGCCACCTTGCCGTCGGCGCCGATGATTTCCCAGCCACGCGGATCGGGATCGCTCGATTCGACCGACAGATCCTTGGCGATACGCAGCGGCACAATCCGGTTGTGGCCTTCGCCGTCGATGTCGGGAGCGTCAATACGCTCAGCCCACGCCGCCGGGCCAATGCCGGACAGGAGCGGGTTGCCGGTCGGAACCAGCGGGGCGCCATCGAACTTGTACGCCGGAACCGCGCCGGTCACCGGAACCAAAGCTTCCGCCCGGGGGGCGGTGCGGACACTGCCATCACGCAGCAGGAAGGTCTTGGGCTCAGGCAGCGGCGGGAAACCGATCACCCGCTCCGGGTTCGGCCCATCCGTCACCAACGGATAGCCCTCGCGCTTGTCTTCCGAGCGGAGGTAATAGATCAACAGGGCGAAGAAAGCCCAGAACGCATACAGCGTGACCTGGGCCACGTCCACGTGAGGAGTGAAAGCGCCGATGTCCATGGTATGACCTCAATCGTAAAGATTAACGAGGAGGCCCGGCTGCGGCCGGACCCTTGACTAACGCTGAGCGGCACCACGCCCCTGGGCCCGTACCAAGGGAAGGATGACGACCAACGCGGCGAGCAACAACACGATTTCAAGACTATAGACCACGACGTACCCGGTCGCGGGAACGGCGAAGGTCTCTCCGAATGCCCCGGAAATGGCGTATCCCGACACCACGTCGCGCAGCACGCCACCAAATGCGATGGCGAGGCCGGCGGCGGACGCCTGAACCGCCCCCCAAACTCCCAGGGCAAGCCCGCTATCGCCGTGTTTGGCCTGTCCCATCGAATCGGACAGGGTCGAAGCGACGAACAGGCCAGTGCCAAACCCAATCAGCAGCGTGCCCAGGCCGAACAACGGCACCGACAGCAACGGAGCGGACAGGATCAGGCTGCTCAAAGCCACCAGACCGGCGAAAATGCCGACGGTGGCAAGACGGTGGGGATTCATCCCGTTGGCGAGCCGACGCGCGGTCAGCACATAGCCGGTGACCCCACCGATAGCGAACAGGGAAAACATCAGGGTGGTCACCGCGACCGGCAGGTGCAGCACCTGACCGCCGAACGGTTCCAACAAGACGTCCTGCATACTAAAGCCGAAGGCGCCGATCCCAACCACCGCCAGACGGCGCAAAGCGCGCGGATCGGCGGCGAGGAACTCACGCCAGGCATCGCTGAATTTCGGCACCGGCCCCTTGTCCTGAGCCCGTTCCGGATTGCGCGGCTCTTGCTTCCACAATGCAATCGAATTCAGGAACATCGTGACAAAAGCCGCGCCCTGCACGACTTCGATCAGCCGCTTCGGGGTGAATTCGGCCAGCAGCGAGCTGAACACTACCGCACTGACCACCATGCCGACGACCATCATCGAACACATCATCGCCACCACCCGGGGGCGCGCGGGTTCGGGGGCCATGTCGGCGGCGAGGGCCAGACCGACGGTCTGGGCGGTATGCATCCCGGCGCCCACCAACAGAAAGGCGATCGCGGCGCCAATCTGGCCGATCACATTCGGCCCCATGCTCGGCTCGGACAGCAGCAGCAGGGCAAACGGCATGATCGACAGGCCGCCGAACTGCAACATCGTCCCCATCCAGATGTAGGGAACGCGGCGCCAGCCCAGCACCGACTGGTGATGATCGGATTTGAAGCCGATCACGGTGCGGAACGGGGCAAGAATCAGGGGAATCGCCACCATCAGCGCCACCAGCCAAGCCGGCACGCCGAGTTCAACGATCATCACCCGGTTCAGCGTGCCCAGCACCAGCACCCCGGCCATGCCAACGGTGATCTGGAACAGGGACAGACGCAACAACCGCTTCAGCGGCAGGTCCGGGCTCGCCACATCGGCGAACGGAAGGTACCGCGTGTCGATACTGACCAACGAGCGGGCAATGCTGCTCGACAGCTTTTTCATGACCGCCGCAACTCCAGCGCCTGGGACTTGTAAAACCCGGTGAGAATACGCCGGGTCCGTCCCGGACTCCAGCCTGCCAATTCGGGACAGCCCTGGATCTGCGCCACCAACGCCTCTTCGGCCACCGGCACGATCGAGGGCCCCCGATCGCCGCGCGGGAAGAACTTGCCGGCGTAATGCATCGCCATCAGCAGAGGCGTGCGCGGGGCGAAGGTGAACAGCACACCGCGATCGGTCCGCTCCGCCAGCTTAGCAATGATCTTGACCGCATCGGGGGTCTCGTAATGGATCACTGAATCCATCGCCACGGTGTAATCGAACCGGCCGAGGCTGGAATCCAACATGTCCCCGGCGCGGAAATCGATCTTTCCGGCCAGATCTTCCGGCGTGCGCTCTTTGGCAACCCCGATCAGGGTCGGCGACAGATCGATCGCCACCACTTCGGCGCCGCGCCGGGCCGCCTCGAACGACAGCAGACCAGTGCCACAGCCGGCATCAAACAGCCGCATTCCCTTCATGTCGGCCGGCAGCCAGCTCAACAGGGTGGCGCGCATTTCCTCGCGGCCGGCGCGGACGGTTTCACGGATCCGGCTAACCGGGCTGTCCGAGGTCAGTTTGGCCCAGGCCTCGGCGGCGGTGCGGTCGAAATAGGTCGCGACCCAGCCCTTGCGCTGCTGGTAATTGGCGGTCGGCATCAGTTGAATCCTAGCAGATCGAAGATTTCACGGTCTTTGAGCGACCGTGCCGATTCGAGCGGTTCGACCCCGTTCCACAATTGGGTGGCAAGGGCGAGATATTCCGCCTGGGCCGTAGCCACATCCGGATTGTTCGAATCCAGTTCGAACAGAGTCGATTTCTGCAACCGGCTCTTGCGGATCACGTCCAGTTCGGGCATGTGCGCCAACCGCTTCATCCCCGCGATCGCGTTGAATTTGTCGATCTGATCGGTCGCCGCGCTGCGATTGGCGATCATCCCGCCGACCCGCACCGGATAATCGCGCGCCTTGGCCTGGATCGCGGCAATGATCCGGTTCATCGCGAAAATCGAGTCGAAATCATTGGCGGCGACGATCAAGGCCCGGTCGGCGTAATGCAGCGGAGCAGCAAAACCGCCGCACACTACGTCGCCCAGCACGTCGAACACCACCACATCCGTCTCATCGAGCAGATGATGCTCCTTGAGCAGCTTGACGGTCTGACCGACGACATAGCCCCCGCAGCCGGTGCCGGCGGGAGGCCCGCCGGCTTCGACACACAGCACCCCATTATAGCCCTCGAACACGAAATCTTCGGTCCGCAGCTCCTCGGGATGGTAATCGACCTCCTCCAGCACATCGATCACCGTCGTGGTCAATTGCTTGGTCAGGGTGAAGGTCGAATCATGCTTGGGATCGCAGCCGATCAGCAGGACCCGCTTGCCGAGCTTCGAGAACGCCACCGCCAGATTCGACGAGGTGGTCGATTTGCCGATGCCGCCCTTGCCATAGATCGTGAACACCTTGGCGGAGCCGATCTTGACCCGGGGATCGAGACTGACCTGATTGCTGCCCTCCTCGTCGGGGCAATGCGCCGGATCGTCGCAACGCTCGGTCATGCCGCGACCCCAACATTCACCCCTTCAAGGCGGTCTTCAAGTTCGCGGCCGGCTTCCTGGAGAATCTTCAAGGTTTCCTCGTCCGGTGTCCAATAATTGCGTTCATGGGCTTCGATCAGACGATTGGCGATCTTGGCCGAAGCGGTCGGATTGAGCTTGGCCAACCGCTCGCGCATCTCGGGATCGAGCATGTAGGTCTCGGTCAGCTGGCGATAGACCCAGGGGGCGACCTCGCCGGTCGTCGCCGACCAGCCCAGGGTGTTGGTCACCTGGGATTCGATTTCGCGCACCCCTTCGTAGCCATGCTCCAGCAGCGCCTCATACCATTTCGGATTGAGGGTGCGGGTCCGGGTTTCCAGCGAAACCTGTTCGGACAGGCTGCGCACCGTTCCCTCGCCATGGGTCTGATCGCCGATATAGGTCGCCGCCGAAACCCCGCCGCGCGCCCGCTTGACCGCCCGGGTAATCCCCCCGAGCGAGTCGAAATAATGGTCAATGGTGGTAACGCCGACTTCGACCGAATCGATGTTCTGATAGGTGACATCGACGCTGGCCAGCAATTGGGTCAGCACCGCATCATTGCGGGCCGGCTTGCCATTGACCCCGAAGGCAAAGCCCTTGCGCTTCTGGTAGGCGTCGGCCAGTTCGTCCTCGTCGTCCCAGGCCCCGGCTTCGACCAGCTGGTTGACGTTGGCGCCATAGGCCCCATCCTCATTGCCGAACACCCGCAACGCGGCCTCGGCCAGCTCGCAGCCGGTCGAATCCATGATCGCCTTGGCATGCTTGCGGACGAAATTCTGCTCGACCGGCTCATCCGCTCCTGCAGCCAGCAGCGCCGCTTCGGCCAGCATTCGGGTCTGCAACGGCAGCAGATCGCGGAAGATGCCCGACAGGGTCAACACCACGTCAATGCGCGGCCGGCCCAGGGTTTCGAGCGGGATCAACTGCGCCCCGCACACCCGTCCATAGGAATCCTGGCGGGGTTCAGCGCCCATCAGCCACAGCGCCTGAGCGATCGGGCCGCCCTCGCTCTTCAGATTGTCCGTGCCCCACAGCACCATCGCCACCGTTTCCGGCAGGCCATGGCCGTCAGCCTGATGGCGGGCGAGGATCCGGGCCGCCTGACGCGCCCCATCCTTGACCGCGAAAGCGCTGGGAATACGGAACGGATCAAAGCCGTGCAGGTTGCGCCCGGTCGGCAACACATCGGTGGTGCGGAGCAGATCGCCGCCCGGCGCCGGATGAATATAACGGGCATCGAGGGCGCGCAGGATCGCCGGAATTTCCGCATCCTGAGCCAGCAGAGCATCAATCCGTGCCCGCTGTTCGGGTTCGGTGATCCCGGCCGCATCGAGCATATCGTGGCGCGCTTCCGGGCCGTCCGGCTCGCCAACGACATGCAGGCCGTTGGGGATCAGGGTCATTTCCAGTTCGAGCAGCTCATTATTAAGCTTCTCGATTACGCTCTGACGCTCGTCTTCGCCCCACGCCGGTTCGAGCGGGGCGAGATCGACCCGGGCCGCCTGGGCCTGGATCAGTTCGGCCAGCGAGGCCCGCTGTTCCGGATCAGAATCCGGCTCCAGCTGACGCCAACGGTCGATCGAGGCTTTCAGATCCTGCAAGCCGCGATACAGACCGGAATGGGTGATCGACGGGGTCAGATAGCTGATCAGGGTCGCCCCGGCCCGGCGCTTGGCGATCGCCCCTTCCGACGGGTTGTTCGAGGCATAGAGATAGAAATTCGGCAGATCGGAGATCATCCGGTCCGGCCAGCATTCCCCGGACAGACCGGCCTGCTTGCCCGGCATGAATTCGAGCGCGCCATGGGTGCCGAAATGGAGCACGGCATGAGCGCCGAAATCGTCGCGGATCCAGCGGTAGAACGCCGAAAAGGCATGGGTCGGCGAGAAGCCGCGCTCGAACAGCAACCGCATCGGGTCGCCTTCATAACCGAACGCCGGCTGCACCCCGACGAAGACATTGCCGAAGCTCTGGCCCAGCACGAAAATGCTGGCCCCATCGGTTTGCAGCCGCCCGGGGGCCGGTCCCCACTGCGCTTCGATCTCTTTCAGATAGCGCTCATAGCGAACATGGCTCTCGGCCGAGATCTTGGCGGCGACATTGGCCGGCGAGCCATGCAGCGCGGCATTGCCCTGCAACAGGGACTCGCGCAGGGCGTCGGCATTTTCCGGCAGATCGACGCTGTAGCCGGCCGCCTTCATCGCCTTCAGGGTGTTGTAGACTGAGGGGAACACCGCGAGGAACGCCGCCGTGCCAACCTTGCCGGCATTCGGCGGGAAGTTGAACAGCACCACCGCGACCTTGCGGTTGGCCCGTTCGGTCCGGCGGAGCGTCACCAGTTTCAGCACGCGGGCGGCGAGGGTGTCGGCCCGTTCCGGATCGGCCACCATTTCGCGCCGCTTCTGCCCGGCCGGAGTGGCGGGACGGCCGCCGTAGGTCATCGGCAGAATCGCGCCATCGAGTTCGGGCAGCGCCACCATCATCGTCGCTTCGACCGGCATCAGGCCGCGATGATCGCTTTTCCACTGGTCGAGGGTCTGGAATTCGACGGCATGGGCGGCGACATAGGGCACATCGAGCCGCGACAGCACCGTCTCGGCGGAGCGGGCATCGTTATAAGCCGGGCCACCGACCAGCGAGAAGCCGGTCAGCGACAGCATCAGATCGATGGTCGGCACCCCATCCTTGAAGAAGAAGGAATCAATCGCCTCGCGCGGATCGAGTCCGCTGGCGAAGGCAGTAATCACCTTCAGCCCCTTGGCCTCAAGCGCGTTGATCACCCCGTCATAATGGGCCGAATTGCCGGCCAGGACATAAGAGCGCAACACCAGCACGCCAACCGTACCGGCCGTCCCCCCGGTATTCGGCAAATCGGACAGTTTGCTGACGATGCGGTTCTTGGCCAGGGGATGATAGAGGCCGACGTCGGGATATTCGATCGGATCCTGCACCTTGACCACATGGGCCAGGGTCTTGCGCGGGCCGGAGGCGTAACGCTCGATCAACAGGCGAACCATGTTGGCGACGTTCTCGTCAGAGCCGGCCAGCCAATATTGCAGGCAGAGGAAATAGGCGCGGACGTCCTGGGCGGTGCCGGGAATGAAGCGCATCAGCTTGGGCAGCTGGCGCAGCATCTTCATCTGCCCCTGGCCGCTGGTGCCTTCCTTCTTGTCGCTGCTGCCCTTCAGCTTCTTCAGCAAAGCCATGATGCCCTTGGCTTCGCCGTTCATCGAGAACCGGCCAAGCTTGGTCAGCTTCATCACTTCGCTGGCGGACAGGCAGCACAGCATCGCGTCGCAGGCCTCGCGACGCGCGGTCAGCGCCGGCAGCACCGCCCGGATATGCTCATCCAGGAACAACATGCAGGCGATAACGATATCCGCCTGCTCGATATCGGCGATGCAGGCGGACAGCGCCCCTGCGTCATTGCAATATTCGTCGGCCGAGTGGATATCCAGTTCGAGGCCGGGCACGTCACGCCGCAGCACCTCGCGCGCCCGGTCCACCGCCGCCGCGAGATGGCTGTCCATCGTCACGATGACAACGCGGATCGGAGTCGCTTCAGCGCCCGACATTGGCTTTTGCATCATAAAGCGCCTCAACGGTAATTTGGGCCAGACCACGCTCGCGAGCGAACCGTTCGGTGTTGCGGCGAGCCTTGCCGCGGACAAAGAACGGCACCTTGAGCAATTCCTTCTCCGCCTCGGGAGTCCAGGACGGCGTCCCGCCTCCTGCCGCCGGGGCGGTCGGGGCCGGAGCAACCGGAGCCGGGGCAGCGGACTCCCCGATCGCCGTTGCGGCGGCCAGAGCCGGTTCCGGCACCGCCGCAGCGGCAATCGGATCCGGAACTGACGCCACCGGTTCGTTGGTTCGCTCGGTCGCAGCACCGCCCAGATGCGAGGGGGCCGCTTCGGCGTGGAACTCGAAATCGTGGCGGAACATTGCCAGCAGATGTTCTTCGAGCCCCATCATCAACGGATGAATCCAGGTGTCGAACAACACGTTGGCGCCCTCGAACCCCATCTGCGGGGCGGAACGGGCCGGAAAATCCTGCACATGGACCGGAGCCGAGATCACCGCACAGGGCACGCCGAGCCGTTTGGCGACATGGCGCTCCATCTGGGTGCCCAGCACCAGATCGGGGGTCAACTCGGTCACCCGGGCTTCGACCTCCAGGTAATCGTCGGTGATCAGCGCCTCAATCCCGTAGAGCTTGGCCGCGTCCCGCACGTCGCGCGCCCGTTCCCGGGAATAGGAGCCCAGCCCGACCACGTCGAAGCCGAATTCCTTGGCGGCGACCCGGGCGGCGGCGATGGCGTGAGTAGCATCGCCGAACACGAACACCCGCTTGCCGGTCAGATAGTTCGAATCGACCGACCGTGAGTACCAGGGCAGGCGGGTGGCCGGGGAATTCAGCAGCGGAGCCGGATCAAGCCCGGTCAGAGCGGCCACTTCGCGGATGAAATCGAGGGTCGCCCCGACCCCGAGCGGGATCGTGGTCACCATCGGCTGACCGAAACTGCGCTTCAGCCATTCCGCCGCCGGCAACGCCACCTCGGGATAGAGCACGACGTTGAAATCGGCCTCACCCAGCCGGGCGAGATCGGCCGGGCTGGCCCCGAGCGGGGCACAGACATGGACGTCGATTCCGAGCCGGTCGAGCAGACGGGTTACTTCAACGATATCGTCGCGATTGCGGAAGCCAAGCGAGGTGGCGCCGAGCAGATTGCAGCGCGGCCGCTGTCCAGGCGCACGCGGCGGCCGGGTGGTGCCGGGCGGCGGCACCTGCGGCCCGGCCATCCCCCGAACCAACTGATAGAAGGTCTCGCCCGCGCCCCAGTTTTCCTTGCGGAGGAAGGCCGACAATTCGACCGGGATCACCGGAATCGGCAGACCCATCGCCCGGGCCAGCCCCCCGGTATCATCCTGCAACAACTCGGCGGTGCAGCTCGATCCCACCACCAGCGCCTGAGGCTGGAAGCGGGCGATCGCATCGCGGGCGGCGGTTTTGAACAATTCGCTGGTATTGCCGGCGAGGTCACGCGCCTGGAAGCTGGTGTAGGTCACCGGCGGCCGCTTGCGTCCACGCTCGATCATGGTGAACAGCAGATCGGCGTAGGAATCGCCCTGGGGGGCGTGCAGCACGAAGTGGACACCGGTCATCGCGGCGACAACTCGCATCGCGCCGATGTGGGACGGCCCCTCGTAGGTCCAGAGGGTCAGTTGCATGGCGCAAGCTCCACGAGCCGTGACCGACGCAGCAACGGTCTGGCGAACAGTTCCGCCAGATCGCCCGCCTGATCATAGCCTTGGATCGGGGTAAAAAGAAGTTCGATCGACCATTTGGTGGCGATCCCTTCGGATTCGAACGGGTTGGCCAGCCCGAGGCCGCAGACCACCAGATCAGGCCGGTCGGCGCGACAGCGGTCCAACTGGCGTTCGAGATCCTGCCCTTCCGACAGCCGGGTGCCGGCCGGCAGCAGGGCCAGCTCGGGGGCGAGATGCTGACGATGCAGATAGGGCGTTCCGACTTCAATCAGCCGCATCCCCAATTCGCGGGCCAGGAAGCGGGCCAGCGGAATCTCAATCTGGGAATCCGGGAAGAAGAAGATGCTCTTGCCTTCGAGTTCGGGCCGCAACCGAGCCAAAGCGGTGGTGGCTCGCGCCGCCGCCGGACCGGTCACCGCCGCGAAGCGCTCGGCGGGAACCTCGAAGGCGGTGGCCGCGGCCTGCAACCAAGCGGTGGTCCCTTCTGCCCCGAACGGGAAGGGCGCGATCAGCACCGTCGCGCCGCGCTGTTCGAGGGCGCGGGCGGTATTGGCGAGGAAGGGATGGGCCAGCAACACCACGGTGCCCGGGCCAACGGGGGGGAAATCGTCGGCACTGCGGGGCGGGAAGAAGCGGACCCGGTCAATCCCGAGCCCGGAGAACAGGCGTTCCAACTGGCCTTCGACCACTTCGGCCAGCGAACCGGCGACCAGCAGCGAGCGTTCCGCTCCCGCCGGCAGCGCGGGCAGATGCGGCACCAGGGCGGCCAGACAGGCGTCCTCGCCCTGGGAGAAGGTGGTTTCCAGCCCACTGCCGGAGAAGGAGACGATCCGCACCCGGCCATTCACCGACCGCATCAGCCGCTCGGCGGCGAGGTCGAGGTCGAGCTTGATCACCTCGGACGGACAGGAGCCGACCAGGAACAGCATGCGGATATCGGGACGACGCTCCAACAGCCGGGTGACGATCCGGTCAAGCTCAGCATTGGCATCGGCCCGACCGGCAAGATCGCGCTCTTCAATGATCGCGGTGGCGAAGCGCGGTTCGGCGAAGATCATCACCCCCGCCGCCGATTGAATCAGGTGGGCACAGGTCCGCGACCCGACCACCAGGAAAAAGGCATCCTGAATCTTGCGGTGCAGCCAGACGATCGGCGCGAGGCCACAGAAGACCTCGCGCTGACCGCGCTCCCGCAAGGGAACGACGTCCTCACATCCCATCACGAAGACACCCGCTTCTTGGGCGGCCTGAGGCCGCCGTCATTGCGACGATCCGGCGGCGAGGGCCGCCGCTTCCGCCTCGGCCTGCAACCGGGCGGCGCGCAGTTTCAACAGGAATTGGCCCGCATTGACGACGTAGGTGGCGTAAGCCGCCAACGCGACGTACATCTGCTGTTCGACCGACAGCGAACCGGTCAACAGACCCCACAAATAGAGGGTGTGCAGCGCCAGAACCAGGAAGCTGAACACATCCTCCCAGAAGAAGGCCCGGGCGAACAGATAGCAGCCGAACACCACTTTTTCCCAGATCGCTCCGGTAATCATGATGGTGTAGAGGATCAGGGTCTTGGCCACGATCGAAACGGTCGCGGCGGTCTCGCCGGCCCCGGTGACCAGATAGCGGACCACCAGGACCAAACTGACCAGAAAGATCAGAAACTGAATGGGAGCCAGAATGCCCTGGACCAAAGTCCACACCGTCTCGTCGCGGCGACGCCGCTCCTCAGGGGTGTAAAGTGGCGGGCGTTTCACGGGTGACGGCGACGACTGGCGGACAGAGCTTCGGCCCGCCATGGTCGCCCAAGGGCATTTGTCCATGGAATCGACCAAGTTGTAGACGAAATTGAGTCCTGACATCTTGCCGACGTTCCCCCCAGCCGCAAGCATGACCCGGGATGCTATACGGTCGGTTTAGGGGTGTCAACCAAGCGTTCCCATCGGCCTTTCCGCCTTTTTCCGGGCTTTCCCGGGCCTTCCCAGCCGAAGGGGAGGGGCTGCAATTCGCCTTGCCAGCAAGGGACGTCCCCCCTTAAATAAGCCGCCCGGCCGCCTCGGGGGAACAAGAGGCGACCGAACGGCAGCGCGGGGGGATCCGGTGGCGCCCCGCCCGACCGATGCCAAGGCGCCGCCAGAGGCTGGAGGGAGAAAACAGGGCATGGATCTGCAACAGGCACGCGCGACCGTCGCGCCGGCGTTGGAACTGCTGAAGCCGATCACCTGGTTCCCGCCCATGTGGGCCTTTGCCTGCGGCGTGGTGTCGTCGGGCCAGTCGGTGCTCGACCATGCCGGTTTCGTGATTGCCGGGATCGCCCTCGCCGGCCCGCTGGTCTGTGGCACCAGTCAGGCGGTCAATGACTGGTTCGACCGCCATGTCGATGCGATCAACGAGCCCAACCGTCCGATCCCGTCCGGGCGCCTGCCCGGCCGCACCGGCCTTTATATTGCCATCGCCTGGACCCTGCTGTCGGCCTGGGTGGCCTCCGAACTGGGGGTGGTGGTGTTCGTCGCCGCCCTGCTCGGTCTGGCCCTGGCCTGGGCCTACAGCGCCCCGCCGTGGCGGCTGAAGCAGAATGGCTGGCACGGCAATCTCGCCTGTGCCGCCTGTTACGAGGGGCTGCCCTGGATCACCGGCGCCGCCGTGATGAGCGGCGGCCTGCCCGACTGGAGAGTGTTCCTGCTTGCCGCGCTCTATAGCGCCGGTGCCCATGGGATCATGACCCTCAACGATTTCAAGTCGGTTGACGGTGACCGCCAGATGGGGGTCAATTCGCTGCCGGTGCTACTCGGGCCGGACCAGGCCGGGGTGCTGGCCTGCAAGGTGATGGCGGTGCCGCAGGCGATCGTGATCCTGCTGCTGCTGCTGTGGGGTCACCCGGTCGGCGCCACCCTGGTGACGCTGCTGCTGGCGGTGCAGGGCGTGCTGATGGTCAAACTGCTGAAGCGCCCGGCCGAACTGGCTCCCTGGTACAATGCCACCGGCATTACCCTTTATGTGCTGGGGATGATGGTCAGCGCGGTTTCGCTGCATGCTGGAGTGACCCCGTGACCTCTTCCGCCCCCCTCGGTTGGCTGGGCATCATCCGTCTTGGACTGATCCAGGCCTCGTTGGGGGCGATCGTGGTTCTCGCCACCTCGACCGTCAATCGGGTGATGGTGGTCGAGCTAAATCTGGCGGCGCTGATCTCAGGCACCCTGGTTGCCTGGCATTATGCGGTGCAGATCCTCCGCCCCCGGATGGGCTATGGCTCGGATCAGGGGGGCCGCCGCGCCCCCTGGATCTTTGGCGGTCAGACGGTGCTGGCCCTGGGCGGTCTGACCACCGCTCTGGCGGTGCCGCTGATCCCGACGTCGCTGCCGCTCGGCCTCGCCGTCTCGTTCATCGGCTTCACCCTGGTCGGAATCGGCGCCGGCACTGCCGGAACCACCCTGCTGGTGCTGATGGCCAAACGGGTTACCCCCCATCTCCGGCCTGCCGCCGCCACCATCGTCTGGGTGATGATGATTGCCGGGATGGCCGGCACCGCCGGAACGGTCAGCCAGGTGCTCGACCCCTTTTCCGCCCCCCGCCTGATCGAAGTGACCGGCACGGTCGGGGGCATTGCCCTGCTGGTGACGGCGCTGGCCCTGCTCGGAATCGAAGGACCGGCTGCGACTGCCGCCGCCCCCGCCGCCGCTCAGGCCCCCGCCCCGTTCCTCACCGCCTTGGCCGAAGTGTGGGCCGAACCGCAGGCCCGCCGCCTGACGTTGTTTATTTTCGTTTCCATGCTGGCCTACAATGCCCAAGAATTGATTCTGGAGCCGTTCGCCGGGGTGGTGTTCGGCCGCACGGTCGGCGGAACCGCTAAAATCACCGGAATGCAGCATGCCGGCGCCCTGCTCGGCATGATCCTCGCTGGCAGCCTGTGCACTTGGCTGGCACGGCGCTGGCCGGGAACGATGCGGGCCTGGACCATTGGCGGCTGCCTCGGCTCCGGGGTGATGCTGCTGACCTTGGCGTTTGCCGGCTTTGCCGCCCCGGACTGGCCGCTTGACCTGACCGTATTCATCCTCGGCATCGCCAATGGCGCCTTTGCGGTGGCTGCCATTAGCGCGATGATGACGATGGTCAGCCACGGCACCCAGTCGCGCGAAGGCACCCGGATGGGGATCTGGGGCGCCGCTCAGGCGATCGCCTTCGCGATCGGCGGTCTGGTCGCCACCGGGGCAAGCGATCTGGCCCGCTGGCTGCTCGGCAGCCCGGCCGCCGCTTATGCCGCCGTTTTTGCCTTTGAGGCCCTGCTGTTCGCCGCCGCCGCTCTGTTGGCCGTGCGGGTCTTTCAGGGCACCGAATCCGCTCCCTACCCGGGGGACACAACCCAAACTTAGCGGCACCGCCGCCTACTCGTTATCGGGGGAATGACGATGACCGAAACTGAATTGTTCGATGCCGTCGTGGTTGGCGGTGGTCCGGCCGGCGCGACCGCAGCCACCCATCTTGCCCGGCGGGGCTTCTCGGTGCTGCTGCTCGACCGCGCCGGCCGAATCAAACCCTGTGGCGGCGCGGTTCCTCCCCGGCTGATGGCGGAGTTCGAAGTCCCCGACAGCCAGTTGGTCGCCCGGATCACCAAAGCCCGGATGATCAGCCCGTCCAACCGCTTCGTCGATATTCCGATCGAGGGCGGCTATGTCGGGATGGTCAATCGCTCGACCTTTGACGAATGGCTGCGTGAACGGGCCCGCGAGGCCGGCGCCACCCGCCGCACCGGGACCTTCGAGACCTTCGGCCGCGACGAAGCCGGCATCGCCCTGCTGACCTACAAGAACGCCGATGGGGTCGAGGTCAAGGTCAAGGCCCGCGCGGTGATCGGGGCCGATGGGGCTCAGTCGGCGGTTGGCCATCAGACGGTGCCGGGCGCCGACAAGCTGAAATATGTCTTCGCCTATCATGAATTCGTCCGCACCCCGGCCCAGGCCCCGACCGGCTATGAAGCCGAACGCTGTGACGTTTATTACCAGGGGCCGCTCTCGCCCGATTTCTACGCCTGGGTGTTCCCGCATGGCGATACGATCAGCATCGGCACCGGCACGGCGGTCAAAGGCTTCTCGATGCGGCAGGCGGTGACCGACCTGCGGAAGACGATCGGCCTCGATCAGGCGGAAACGCTGCGTCAGGAAGGCGCGCCGATCCCGATGGAGCCGCTCAAGGTGTGGGATAACGGCCGCGATGTGCTGCTGGCCGGCGATGCCGCCGGGGTGGTCGCCCCCGCTTCGGGCGAAGGGATTTATTACGCGATGGTCGGCGGCCGGCTGGCCGGCGAGGCGGTGGGTGATTTCCTGATCAACGGCAACCCGAAGGCTTTGGCCGAGGCGCGCAAGCGGTTCATTAAGGCCCATGGCGCGGTGTTCCAGATCCTCGGCATCATGCAGCGTTTCTGGTACCGCAATGACGACCGCCGCGAGCGGTTTGTCAGCATCTGCGCGGATAAGGATGTCCAGCAGCTGACCTTCGATGCTTATATGAACAAGGCGCTGGTGAAAGCCAAACCGCTGGCCCACCTGCGGATCTTTGCCAAAAATATCGGCCATCTCGCCGGCATGCTGAAGCCCTGAACGGAAAAGATCGGAGAGCCTCGTGACCTTCGTGCAGCGTGACACCCTCCCCTCCGGGACCGACACCCGACCGCATGCGGTGGTGATCGGGGCCGGCTATGGCGGTCTCGCCGCCGCGATCCGGCTTGGGGCGCGGGGCTACCGCGTCACCGTGCTGGAACGGCTTGATGCTGCCGGAGGGCGTGGCTACGTCTTCCGCCAGGACGGGTTTACCTTTGATGCTGGTCCGACCATCATCACCGCCCCGTTCCTGTTTGAGGATCTGTGGAAACTGTGCGGCAAGCAATTGTCGGACGACATCGACCTGCGTCTAATGGATCCGTTTTATCAGATCCGCTTCAACGATGGCCGCGTGTTCAATTACTGCGGCGATCGGGATCGGGTGCGGGCCGAGGTGGCGAAGTTCAGCCCGCGCGACGTGGCCGGCTATGATCGCTTCATGAAGGCCAGCGAGGGAATCTACCGGGTCGGGTTCGAGCAATTGTCGGCGATGCCCTTCTCCAGCGTAACCGACATGCTGAAGGTGGCCCCGGCGATGGTCCGCCACCGCTCCTACCGCAGCGTTGCTCAGTTTGCGGCGGAATATCTCTCTGACGAGGCGCTGCGGATCGTCTTCAACTTCCATCCTCTGCTGATCGGCGGCAATCCCTATTCGGTGACCTCGGTCTACAGCCTGATTTCCTTCCTGGAGCAGCAGTGGGGGGTCCATTTTGCGATGGGCGGGACCGGCTCGCTGGTCAAGGGACTGGTCGGGCTGATCGAGGGCCAGGGAAACCAGATCCGCTACAAGACTCCGGTGAAACGGATCCTGGTCGAAAAAGGGCGGGCGATCGGGGTCCGACTGGAATCCGGCGAGGAAATGCGCGCCGATGTGGTGGTCTCCAACGCGGATTCGGCCACCACCTACAACACCCTGCTGGCCGAGGAGCCCCGCTTCCGCTGGACGGATTCGCGGCTGGAGAAATCGACCAGCTCGATGAGCCTGTTCGTCTGGTACTTCGGCACCAAGCGCCGCTATGACGAGGTCGCCCACCATACGATCCTGCTCGGGCCGCGTTATCGCGGTCTGCTGCATGACATCTTCGACAAGAAGATCCTGGCCGACGATTTCAGCCTCTATCTCTACCGCCCGACCGCCACCGACCCGTCGATGGCCCCGGCCGGCTGTGATTCTTTCTATGTGCTGTCGCCGGTTCCCAACCTGCAAGGGAATGTGGACTGGAGCAAGGAGGCTGAACCCTACCGCCAGCGCATCGCCGCTTATCTCTCCAGCACCGTATTGCCGGATCTCGAAGCCAATGTGGTCAGCTCGCGCATGACCACCCCGCTTGATTTCCGCGACCGCCTGCAATCCTTCCGGGGCGCCGCCTTCGGCTTGCAACCGATCCTGCTGCAAAGCGCCTGGT
>Ga0209373_10001845_pt1 | contig 23280 bp, 14 predicted proteins | sample Higcelweek5metaG_FD_187173 | JGI IMG/M metagenome (GOLD analysis project Ga0209373, IMG submission 187173) | Freshwater pond sediment microbial communities from the University of Edinburgh, under environmental carbon perturbations - High... | ecosystem: Environmental > Aquatic > Freshwater >... | reverse complement strand
TGGATACAATTCGTGATAGAATTTTTTGTAATCTTCATCCGTTAAATCTACCGGTTGTTTTGTCCAAGCTGGATTTGGATTATTGATGATGTTATCTACTTCAAGGTATTCAGTTTTGTAATCTTCTGGAGCATCTTCTGGTTTAGGTAAAGCTTCTTGTTTGGTTCCAAATTTAATCGGAACAGGCATAAATTTGTTATACTTTGTTAACAGTTCACGTATTTTGAATTCTTCTAAAAATTCTAAAGAATCTTCTGCAATATGTAAGATGATTTCAGAACCTCTTTCCGTTTTGTCATGAGGTACTAATGAAAATTCTGGACTTCCGTCACATGTCCAATGTGCAGCAGGTTCGTCTTTATATGATTTTGTGATGATTTCCACTTTTGAAGCCACCATAAAAGCTGAGTAGAATCCTAATCCAAAATGACCAATTACACCTGAATCTTTGGCTGAATCTTTATATTTTTCTAAAAATTCTTCTGCTCCAGAAAAAGCAATTTGGTTGATGTATTTTTCTACTTCATCAGCCGTCATTCCTAAACCTTGGTCAATGATGTGAAGTTTTTTGCCTTCTTTGTCAATCTTTACTTCGATGATTGGATTGCCATATTCTACTTTAGCTTCGCCAATACTGGTTAAATGTTTTAATTTTAAAGTAGCGTCTGTTGCATTTGAAACTAATTCACGAAGAAAAATTTCGTGGTCGCTGTACAAAAACTTTTTAATTAAGGGAAAGATGTTTTCTACTGAAACATTAATTTTTCCTGATGCCATATTTTAAAATTTTAGTTAAACAATTGAATGTTAACTCTATTTCAAAATAAGTACCAGTTTTAAATTTCTGACAAATTGTCTGATGGTCGAATTGGGTTATAATTAACGTTTGCCGAGATTATAAGGGTTATCTTTGTATGTATAATCTTCTGTAAAACAATTTATTATGAAAATGGTAGTTATTTTTGGTTTGTTTTTTTTGATTGTTTCATGTAAAACAAATCCCGTTACAAAATTAGACAATAAGACAGAGGTAGGTTTAAAAGGAAATTGGGAATTGACTAGTGTTTCTCATCCAAATTCATCTTACATTAAAATTAATTCCTTTGGTATAGCAGATTCGCAATGCTTTGAAGCGAGCACATGGCGCTTTATTTCCAATAACAATCAAGGAGAAATGACTTTGAAAAAATCAGGTTGCCCAATGTTTTCGAGCGATATTACATGGTATATAAATCAAGAAGGAAATCTTGTTTTGAAGTTTATAGGCGAAGATGTAAAGGCTAAAACAGTAAAAGAAGGTTATGTTTTAAAGGTGGCTAATTTAACAGAAAATTCCTTTCAGCTACTTGATAAATTTGAAGTTGCAGGAAAAATCACCACTTTAGTTTATCAATTTAATAGATTAAATTAAAAAAAGAAAATTATGAAAAAAAAGTATATCTCATTAAGCTTGGTTACAGCTCTATTATTATCTACAACACTTGTAAGTTGTGATGCAATAAAAAACGCTAATAATACACAAAAAGGAGTTGCAATTGGAACAACTTCTGGCGCTGTTATTGGAGGAATTTTAGGTAATAATTTAGGAAAAGGTGGCAATACACCTTTAGGAGCAGTAATTGGTGGAGTAGTAGGAGGAACAATTGGAGGTTTGATTGGAAATAAAATGGACAAGCAAGCTCGTGAAATTGAAAATGCTTTGCCAGGAACTCAAGTACAAAGAGTAGGAGAAGGAATTCATTTGGTTTTAGGAGAAAATTCAGTAAATTTTCAATTTAATAAGTCTACTTTGACGATTACTGCAAAACAAAATTTAGATAAATTAGTGCCTGTTTTTAAAGAATATGCCGATACAGATATTAAAATCTACGGATATACGGATAGCAAAGGTTCTGAAAGCTATAATTTAAATTTATCTTCTGAAAGAGCTGCAGCTGTAAAATCATATCTTTCTGGAAAAGGATTGAGCTCATCACGTTTTTCTGTTTTAGGTATGGGAGAAGCTGAACCTATTGAAACAAATGATACAGATGCGGGTAGAAGTTTAAATAGACGTGTTGAATTTGCAATTGTGGCTAATCAAAAAATGATAGACGATGCCGCCAAAGAATCTGAAAAATAATTATAGAATGTTTACAATATATTTAAAACTGCTCTTTTGAGCAGTTTTTTTATTTCTAAAAAAGCTGCTTCATCTATTTTTTAGTATTAAACACATATTGATTTTTCTCAAAAAAAAATCCTAACTCAAAAGATGAATTAGGATTAGCTTTATGAATATCGACTGCTACTAATATTCGTTAAATTTATAAATGATACCTCCCGTAAGATTATAAGTAATTCCTGTAAAAGAATTTATATTATCTTGGTAAGAAAAGCTACCATCAAAATTATAATGTTGTGAAATATTAAAAACAGTTGATGCGTCAACTGCAAAATATAATCCATCAGTAATTTTGAATCTTGGGGTTAAACCCATTACAACATTTATAAGATTGTCATTTCCTGCGTTATAAGTTGATTTTACTAATGAATAACCACCACCAGCATGAGCAATTAAATTAAAAAAATCATAGCTACTTGCTCTTGTTATTGCTGCAGAAAGATTTATTGTTCCTTGAATTGAAATTCGGGTTACGTCAATTCCTGTTTCATCGGTAAAAAGGATATTCTTTGTTCTAAATTTATCAGAAGCAAAATCTAATTTCACACCATATGTTTCATCAAAATCATACGTAATTCCACCTCCAAAGTGCGAAATTTCATTAATGCTTGGTTGAAAAACGCCAGATAATCCATAGTTAGCTTCAATTCCAAACTGAGCTTGTGAGGTTACTGGTAAAAAAGACACAATAATAATTAATGCAAAAAATAGGGTATTTTTTTTCATTGTTAAGTTTTGTTAAATTTGGGATGCGAAAGGTATAATTATTTTGATAATTTCAAAAAAAAAATTTAGTTTAATTTTAATCTCTATTATTTTATAGTTTCCTTTGTTGCTTTAAAGATCACCTAATGCTCAAAGTACACAAAATTCAATTTTCTTATCAAAATGCTGCTATACTTAAGGGTATTAGTTTTTCTCTTGAGAAAGGAAAAAATCTTGCCATAATTGGAGAAAGTGGATGTGGAAAGAGTACTTTGTTAAAATTAATTTACGGTTTGCATGATTTAGATGCCGGTCAAATATTTTGGAATGATATTGAAGTTTTAGGACCAAAATATCATTTGATTCCAGGTATGCCTTTTATGAAATATTTGGCGCAAGATTTTGATTTAATGCCATTTATTACGGTTGCAGAAAATGTAGGGAAGTATCTTTCGAACTTTTTTCCAGAGGATAAGCAAGTTCGAATTGCAGAACTTTTGGAAATTGTAGAAATGACTGAATATGCTGATGTAAAAGCAAAGTTATTAAGTGGTGGTCAAATGCAACGAGTAGCATTGGCAAGAGTTTTAGCATTAGAACCAGAAGTTTTATTACTTGATGAACCGTTTAGTCATATTGATAACTTTAGAAAAAATAGCCTTCGTAGAAACCTGTTTGCGTATTTAAAAGAAAAAAACATCACATGTATTGTTGCCACGCATGACAGCACCGATGTTTTAGCTTTTGCCGATGAGGTAGCCATTATGAAACAAGGAAAAATTATAGAAAGTGGTATTCCAGAATTTATTTATAATCATCCCAAAAGTCATTATATAGCTTCTTTGTTTGGCGATGTAAATGAGATAGTTTTGCAAGATGAAAAACATTTGGTTTATCCACATCAATTAAAAGTGGTTATTAATTCGGATTTAAAAGTAGAAATCATCAATTCATATTTTAGAGGAAGTCACTACTTAATTGAAGCAAAATATGGAAACCAAACGGTGTTTTTTGAAAATGAAGTGGCTATTGAAAAAGCAGAAATGGTTTTTCTTAAAATAAAATAGACCTCTAAATTTTAATTCAAAGGTCTATCTTCTATATCCTAATTCTTTAAATATTTTTCTAAGAATTGATCTTGTTCCCAAAGCAAGTGTAAAATATTATCTTTTGCTGAATAACCATGAGATTCTTTTGGTAAAATAACCATTCTTACAGGTGCTCCTAGATTTTTCAAAGCCTGAAAATAGCGTTCAGTTTGTAAAGTGAACGTTCCTGGGTTATTATCAGCTTCACCATGAGTCAATAACAATGGTGTTTTCATTTTATCGGCATTCATAAAAGGTGACATGTTGTTGTAAATTTCTGGAACATCCCAATAATTTCGTTGTTCACTTTGAAATCCAAAAGGAGTTAAGGTTCGGTTGTAAGCACCACTTCTTGCAATTCCACAAGCAAATAAATCAGAATGTGTTAATAAATTTGCTGTCATAAATGCACCATACGAGTGACCACCAATAGCTACTTTTTTGCGATTAATGTAGCCTAATTTATCTACTGCATCAATTGCTGCTTCAGCATTTGAAACTAATTGCGGAATAAAGGTGTCATTTGGTTCAGTGGTTCCTTCTCCAATAATTGGGAAAGCTGCATCGTCTAAAACTGCATATCCTTTGGTCACCCAATATACGAATGAACCATAATTTGGAAATGTAAATTCGTTAGGATTTTTATCGCTTTGTCCTGCCGAATTTTTGTCTTTGTATTCTGCTGGATAGGCCCAAATTAATAACGGTAATTTCTCTTTTTTAGTTTTATCATATCCCACAGGTAAATAAAGTGTTCCAGAAAGTTCAACGCCATCTTTACGTTTATATTTGATTACTTCTTTATGAACGTTTTTAATACTTTCAAACGGATTTTTGAAGGCTGTGATTGGTGTTAATTTATTTTTAGATTTAATGTTTCTTAAATAATAGTTCGGATATTCATTTTTAGATTGAATCATTACTAAAACTTCACCTTTTTTGAAATCTTCGATAGACAATAAATCTTCTTTTTTATCTTTCATCGTTGAGGTATATAATCTCGTTTTTTTCAAAGTAGAGAAATCATATTCATCAATAAAAGGGAATTGTCCATCTTTTGTAAATCCATCTCCAATTAAGTAACCTTTGTTGTTTTCAATTGCTATAACAAATTTTCCAAATTCATTTTTTTTCATTTCGAAATTTCCAGGATCAGAATAAATATCTTGTGAATTTCTATCTTCAATAATTTTTGGAACAATAGAAAGGTTTGATGGATTAAATAAATAGGCTTTTGTATTTCTTGTATCATACCAAGAATCTGCAACAATAGCAATGTTGTCATTTGCCCACATTATTCCTGCATAGCGTTGTTTTGTTTTAACTAATGAGGTTGGATTTGATGAAAAAGGTGCTTCCCATAAAAATACTTCATCTCTAAAATCTACTTGTTTTGCTTGATCTCCACCATCTAAAGCTTCTACATAAAATAAAGTTGCAGGTTTGTCGGATCTCCAACCCATATTTCTTTTTCCTGTTCGTACAGATGAAAAACCTTTTGGCATGATTTCAGTTAAAGGCACTTCGTTAACTTGTTTTATTTCTTTTCCATTCAAATCATAAACAACAGATTTTTGAGGAAAACGACTTAGTGGAACAATATAAGAATATGGTTTTTGAATAGTAGTTAGCATTAAGTAATTTCCATCTGGCGAGAAACTTTCACCAATATAAATATCAGCTGATTTGAACAAAGTTGCATTTCCAGAAATAGTAATTTTATATAGCTCAGAAGTTACTAAAGCGTCAAAATTTGCTTCATCAGTTTTGTTTTTTAATAAATCTTGATAGGTTCTGTTTTGCGATTTTGAACCATCACTCACTGATACAATAGGACCCTTAGGTAAATCTTTTTTGCTGTCGATTAGAGCAGGACGATTTTTTGGCAATATTTTCACTAACAAAGTCTCGTTGTCTTTCATCCAATTGAATGGACTTCCTAAATTAGCATTCAAATTATCAGCTGTAATTTTTTTGGCTGTAGCCGAAATCACGTCAATAATCCATAATTCTACACCTGTTAATGTTGTGTTTGTAAATGCGATTTTCTTCTCGTTAGGCGACCAAGAAACATTCGTGATTAATGCGTTTTTTGGTAATCCGCTCACTTGAATTTCGGCTTTGTCTTTAATTTTTCTAATTTTCAGGTTATTGATGTAAGTTACTGTGCTTGAAATATTGGTAATTGGATTGATACGTAATCCACCCAAACGCATCTCTTCTTGACTTAAATCCTCGAGTGTTTTGTATGTATTTCTGTAGCTTAGTAACATATATTCTTTTTTAGAATCCATGCTTACTGATGGCGCTCTTTCATAATCAGCTAAAGCTAAAATTTCAGCAGAAGGTTTTTGATAGGTTAAATTTTCTTGTGCTAAAGCCGAAAATCCAACGAATAAAAAAAGCAATAAATTAATTTTTTTCATCATAATTGTTTTAGGATAGTTTTTAGATACTAAAATACAGTTATTCGTTACAATGAAAAAATAGGGGAGTGTTAATTATTTTGTAAATTTAAAAGCTATTTGTTTTTCAGTAAGATAGAACTCAATTTGATTGTGGAGAAAAATAAAAAGGTAGCACAAAAGGTAACAATAAATGCTTTAAAAATAAGTTCAAAGTATTCTAAATTTGATGCATCAGTTAATAGGAATATTAAAAAATTTATCATTGTAAATGTTGAAATCATTATGACAAAGATTCCATAAAATTTAAAATCATCGAAAACAATCCAGTTGATGTTGTATTTGAAATAGAATTTTAATTCTTGTATATAATAGTAGAATAGTAATATTGAAAATATATAACTTACTATTATAGATATAATATCATTATTTAAAGAAAATAAAGTAGTACTTTCTATAGATGAGAAAAGCCAAAAAAATAATAATTGTATTGTACAAGCAATTATAAAGAGTTTTGATTTATGAGATAATAAAAAATCTATCTCAACTTTTTTATTTAAGAAATGCATTTTGAATGATTATTTAAGGTAAATTGGGATTATAAAGAGAATTTGGGTGGAAATTAAAAACTATGCCCCAATAAAATAACAACCACCCATTTCTCTTATTTGTCAAAGTTATATTCTAAAGAAATAAATTAGTGTAGTACATTATTCTTAAAATTTGTAGTATAAATTCTATTTTTGTAGTACTTAACAGGTTAAAGGTTTATAATTTCTTTTATATTTTCACTTTTATTTAGATCAATAAATTTGATCATTTTTGTAGTTGAAAATTGTTTTAAAATTAGTCTACTATGAGTTGCAAATATGAAGTTTCTACTTTGATTCATCCTAAGAATAGCATCGTATAAACTTTCAAAATCATATATAATGTAGATTAAAGTTTTGTTTTTGTCATTTAGGTCATCGACTTCTTTTAAATTTTTTAGACATTTTAAAATAACATTTTCTTTTGCAATACATTTTTCAATACTTATGTATGAGTACTGCTTTTTATCAAAAATTAATAGTTGCTTCATTTGTTACACAAATTTTAAATCTATTGCTATTATTAATTCCTTGTAGATTTCATTTTTATTCTGACTAATGTCAATACAAGTTATATATGGAATTTTTTTATATAATTTAATTAGCTCTATATTTTCAGAGCAAACTACCATAGGGATTTGAAGAAGATATAAATCTATAAAAGCTACAATATCTTCCTCTTGGTAGACAATAAAAATAATTCCATTGTTTTTTTTTAATTGGGAAGCACTGTTTTCATTGTTTTTGGCAAATTTGTGAAACCTGATATCTTTTTCAATTTTTTTCTTAGTGTATCTAAAAAAATAATTTTTCTTATCATAAATTAATATTTGCTTCATTTTAGAAAATCTTTAGTAATTAATTTAATTAAAATAAAAAAGAGGAGCTGTCAAGAACAATTGTACCCCTACAACAATGTTAATGACATTATGCTCCTCTTCAAAAACAAACAATTACAAACTCGTTATAATAAATTCACTTCTTCTATTTTTTTGATGTTGTTCTTCAGTACAATTAGATTCGTTAGTAGGTTCACAACCACAATCGTTTACCAATTGCGATTCTCCGTAACCTCTACCTGTTAATCTATCAGCTGCAATTCCGTTTTTAATTAACCATGCAATGGTAGATTTTGCTCTTCTATCAGACAAAGCTTCATTGTATTTTGCCGTTTGACGGCAATCGGTATGCGAACGAACATCAATTTTCATGTTTGGATATTCCTTCATTACTTCTAACACTTTAGCCAATTCCACAGCTGCATCAGGGCGAATGTTTGATTTGTCTAAATCGAAGTAAATAATATCAATGCCTAATGCTGTTCTTAAATCATCACCTGGTTTCAATGGTTTTTCAGTTAACTCTAAAGCTACTTTAGAATCAGTTGTTCCAGATTCTTTTGGAATAATAACTGTGATTTCATTAGTGTTATAGGTCGGTTTTTCGGCTCTAATTTTAAGTTTTGTATCACATTCTACTATACCAAAGTCGTATTTCCCTTGTGCATCAGAAGTTAATTCTTTCAGTTTGTTTTCTGTCGAATCGTATAAAACTACTCTTGCATTAGCAATAGGTTCTTGCGAATTTTCATCCACTACAATTCCGGTTAAGAGTTGTTCACAATCTTTTGGAATAGGTAAAATTTCAGTGAATTTATAAATATCATCATAGCCTAAATTGTCTTCTTTTCGGTTAGAAGAAACAAATCCATTTTTGCTTTTCGTGTCGATTAAAAAGGCAAAATCATCCATTTTACTATTCACAGGTTCGCCAACGTTTTTAATACTTCCAACATTTCCATCTTCTTTCAATTGGGTTACAAAAACATCTAATCCACCTAGTCCTGGATGACCATCTGAAGCAAAATACAATTCGTTGTTATCAGTAATAAAAGGAAACGTTTCTCTTGCTTCGGTATTAATTTTGTTACCTAAATTCTCAGGTGTTCCATAACTGCCATCAGCGTTGATGCTCACTTTGAAAATATCAGATTGCTCACCGCCAATTGTTCCTGGCATATTTGAAGCAAAGTATAATGTTTTTTCATCAGGACTTAAAGCCGGATGTGCCACACTATATTCGTTACTGTTGAATGGTAATTCAGTAACGTTTGTCCATTTATCACCTTCTTTAGTAGCTTTGTATAATTTTAATAAAATGGTTTTTTCTTTATCTTTTCCTTTTTTACCATTATTGAAATTATTTCGGGTAAAATACATGGTATTTCCATCTTGAGTGAACACAGGTGTTGACTCATGGTACCTAGAACTTACGCTTTTAGAGAATTTCTCTGGCGACTCAAAGTTTCCGTTATCGGTTACTTTTGCACCATATAAATTAGTATAGGATTGATTGGTCCAACTGTGTTTTTTACTACTGATACTTCCTGTGTCTCTTGCCGAAGCAAATACTAGTTCATCTTTATAAAACGCAGTTCCATAATCTGAAAATTCTGAGTTAATTCCAGCATTTTCGATTTTGTATCTACCTGAATTTTTCTTAATTTCTGCCAAATAATCTTTTTGAGATTTAGCAATTTTCGCACGATTATCTGTTCCGTTTTTCTGATAGAATTTCTCCATCATTTGATCTGCTTTTTTGTAATCGCCTACAGCTTTTAGTGTTTGAGCATATCTAAAATACAATTCAGGTTCAACCTCTTGATTCATTGCAAAAAGTTCGGTGTACCATTTATTAGCCTCTTCTAATTTTGATTGAAAGTAATATGCATTTCCTAACTTTTGAAAAACTTCGGCAGATTTATGTCCTTTTGCTGCTACTTTTTCATAGGTTTTAATGGCATCCACATAAGCAAATTTATCATAATTCTTATCTGCTTTGTTTATTTTTACCTCTTGTGCATTTACTAAAAAACCTTTTAGTAAAATTGCAACTATAACTACTATTCTTGTTCTCATGTCTTAATTTTTAGAAAAATCTTGGTGAAACAACTTTTTCTGTTTTGCCTTTAAACTCATAGCGCAAGAAAATTTCATGCGAACCAGAGTTGTAGTTAGCCAATTTTGTAGTTTCTGCATCATAAGCATAACCTATCATCCAATTTTGATTGATTTGAAAACCAGCTAATCCACTCACGGCAGCATCCCATCTATATGCGGCTCCTAAAATAAATTTCTCATTAAACATAAAGTTGGCTGTTAAATCCAATTGCAAGGGAGCACCACTTACTACTTTTGATAAGAAAGCTGGCTTAAACTTGATGTTTTCGCTAAGATCAAAGACATAGCCTCCAATAAAATAGTAGTGCATTCTTTCTTTAGCTGTTGCAGCTACATTATCATCATAATGCTCTGTTTCTAAAAAATTTGGAACCGATAATCCGGCATATAATTTGTCTGAATGGAAGTAAATACCGGCTCCAATATTAGGAGAAAATTTATTGTCAATATTGTTTTGAAACTGCGGATCAGTTGGATCATAAATATTTAGTTTTGTATAATCCACATTTAATAAGTTAGCAGTTCCTTTTATCCCAAACGACAATTTATAGGTTTCTGAAGTTTGGATAGTGTAGGAGATATCCGCAGAAATCGCATTTTCATCAGAAGGACCAATGCGGTCATTAACAAACGATATCCCTAATCCAAAATTAGAATTATTAATAGGCGTGTTTATCGAAGCTACATTAGTAACAGGAGCACCATCTAAACCGACCCATTGAGTTCTATGCATTCCAAAAATACTCATAACACCTCTACTACCCGCATAGGCTGGATTGACATTGATAGTGTTGTACATATAATTGGTGTATTGAGAATCTTGCTGAGCAAAAGTCTGGTTAACATTTCCTAATGTTGCTATAAATAGCAACATTAGGAAAGTTAATGTATTATTGTTTTTAATTAACTGTTTCATATTTATTCATTAATTATTTTGAATATACAGATAGCCTGCTTTTTCAATGTTTTGTTTACCGTTAACTCCATCATAACTATATTCATATTTTAAAATATAGAAATAAGTTCCAGTTGGTAATAATTCATTTCTTGAAATGGTTGAGCGACCATCAGAATATCCTTCAAAAACTTTGCTTACGTTGTCATAACCAGTCGTTTCATATACTTTTACTCCCCAACGATTGTAGATCTCTACTGAGTTGTTTGGATAGCAATCAATACCTTCTAAGTAGAAAATATCATTTTTAGTATCCCCATTTGGTGTAACTGCATTGAAAACTTCAATATGGCAAGCTAACGTAATAGTCTGAACATAAGTTGATGAGTTATTACAATCATCTGTTGCAGTCCATGTTCTAATTAATTCATATCTACTCGAACAATCACCATCAACTCTTTGCTCATCTAATGTAATAGTTACGTTTCCACAATTATCTGTTGCTGTTACTGTTGGAGCTGCTGGAATATTATCACAATCTGCAAAACCATCTACTGGTAAATCACCTGTGAATACTGGAGCAGTTGTGTCTTGAACATCAATCATCTGAATATGAATTGCTTCATTTCCACAAGCATCCGTTGCAGTCCATGTTCTTGTTAAGGTATAATTACTTGGACAAGAACCATTTGTTCTTTGCTCATCATAAACTACTGTTGCTGTACTACAGTTATCAGTAGCAGTTAATGTTGGTGCTGTTGGAATTGCATCTGTACATTCTAGAACTAAATCAGAAGGTAATGCTTCAACAAATATTGGATCTGTATCATCAACAACAGTAATAGTTTGAACTAAATTTGTTGTATTTCCTGCACAATCAGTTAAGGTATAAGTTCTTGTTACAATATACGCATTACCTGAACATCCTGTTCCACCATTGTTCGTGTCAGCTACTGTTACAGTAACTGCTCCTAAACAATTATCAGCTTCATCTGTAATTGCTGTAATATCGGCAACTGGTACATCTGCAATACATTGGAATGTTAAATTAGCAGGTGTTGTTCCTGTTGGTGCAATATTATCATCAATTGTGTAAGTATAGACCCAATCATGTGTATTTCCTTCACAATCTGTAAATGTATACGTGTATGTTACATCTCCCTCACAAGCAGGTGTAGCTGAAACTACTGGTGCAGATGGGGTTAATGTATTTCCACAATTATCAGTTACCGCTGGAACTGTTGGAGCTACAATATCTGCAGCACAAGCAACTGTTGACCCTTGGTTAGCTGGCATTGTAAAGTCTGCTCTTTCAATTGTGTAAGTGTAAACCCAATCGTGAGTATTTCCTTCACAATCTGTAAATGTGTATGTGTATGTTACATCTCCCTCACAAGCAGGTGTAGCTGAAACTACTGGTGCAGATGGGGTTAATGTATTTCCACAATTATCAGTTACCGCTGGAACTGTTGGCGCTACAATATCTGCAGCACAAGCAACTGTTGAACCTTGGTTAGCTGGCATAGTGAAGTCTAATCTTTCAATTGTGTATGTGTAAACCCAATCGTGAGTATTTCCTTCACAATCTGTAAATGTGTATGTGTAAGTTACATCTCCCTCACAAGCAGGTGTAGCTGAAACTACTGGTGCAGATGGGGTTAATGTATTTCCACAATTATCAGTTACCGCTGGAACTGTTGGTGCTACAATATCTGCAGCACAAGCAACTATTGCCCCTTGGTTAGCTGGCATTGTAAAGTCGGCTCTTTCAATTGTGTAAGTGTACACCCAATCGTGTGTATTGCCTTCACAATCAGTAAATGTGTATGTATAAGTTACATCACCTTCACAAGTTGGCATTGCAGATACTACAGGAGCACTTGGCGTTAATGTAGTACCACAATTATCTGTTACTGTTGGTACAGTTGGAGCTACTACATCTGCTGGACATGCAACGGTTGATGAAGCATTAGCTGGCATTGTAAAGTCGGCTCTTTCAATTGTGTAAGTGTACACCCAATCGTGTGTATTGCCTTCACAATCAGTAAATGTGTATGTATAAGTTACATCACCTTCACAAGTTGGCATTGCAGATACTACAGGAGCACTTGGCGTTAAAGTAGTACCACAATTATCTGTTACTGTTGGAACTGTTGGAGCTACTACATCTGCTGGACATGCAACTGTTGAAGAAGCATTAGCTGGCATGGTAAAGTCGGCTCTTTCAATTGTATATGTTTGTGTACAATTTTGTGTGTTTAATATAGTATCTTCATCTGCATCTCTAACATCATTGTTATTAGGATCTGCATATTCTGTTACTGTATATGTTCTTATAACATTTCCTTCACACACAGGACTCGCTGCATTTGAAGCTGTAATCTGAATTACACCACAAGGATTATCCCCAATAAGTCCATCTACATTTCCTAAAGCTTCGAATTGCGCTTCCGTTAATGTTGCTGCAGTTGGAATATTAGCATAACAAGCCACTGTTGTTAGTGCAAAAGTTGGGCAAGTAACAGTGAATGTACAACAAACTGCTGCTGCACCTGAAAAATTAAGAGTGTTACAAGCATTCACATCTTGTATATCTACATTGTAATTTGTACTTGTTGAAATAGGAGCAGATGTCCAAGTGTAAGAATTATTTCCATTACTTACCCAAGTGCCAGTCGCACCAGTACCAGTTACAGTAAATGGAGCTTGACCAATAACTGTAGCAACTAAGCTATAGTTTAAACCATCTACAGCACAAGTTGTAGTAACTGTACCTGTAATAGAGGTTGTTAATGTAACAGTTGCATTATTTGAAGTATTACCTTCTATATCTTCTCCATTATATTGAATTGGTGTTGGATTTAATGTTGTACTTGTTAAAGGCACAAAGTAAATTACACCAGTAGTTGCGTCAACATTCCATGAACCTTCACCTGGAATAGTCATATTGGTTACATCACCTTGAGCATCAGTAACTACTCCAGTAGCACCTACAGGCACAACTAAACTAACGGTTGAAGCAACTAAAACATCACCTGTAGTATCATTAGTCAATACGTTTACAGGTACTGATAGTGCTCCTTGATTGTAACATTGTGAATCATTTGTAGCTATAGGGAGAAGATCTGGGTCTCTTTGAGTAGTTTCACAAACACAATTGTTATCTGTAGAAATTACTGCTACAAAGTTACCTAATCCACAAGCACTTGCTCCAGATAATGTATAATTTTCTGAAACTAAAGAACCAGCAGAAATAGGTCCTGTCATAGTATGAGTTCCTAAAATAGTTCCCGTTGGATTACCCATAGCATCTGCACAATAAAAACTCACTTGAACAGGGTTAGCAGGAGAACTATTAGTTTGGTTAATTGCACTTGTATTAGCAATAGTAATTGTTCCTGTATAAGTTCCAGCATTATGAGTTGCTGTAAGAGCTGTTATATCTAAAATAGGGTTCGAAACGGTGTAGTCAAAAGTTTTGCTTCCTGTTTGTACAGTAAAATTAGTACAAACTCCACCTGGAGCAGAAGGGCAAGTTACTGAAGAAACTTTATCTACGGTTTGCAATAATAATGAATAATCACCACAAGCTACAACACCTGTTTTTTGAATAGTGAAATCAAAATCAAATTTATCTCCAGATACTGAGCCAGAAGGGATACTTAATTCAATATAATCTTGACCTGCAACATTTGTAAATGTTCCTAAATAAGTAGGACAAGTATAAGCCACAGCACTTGATGTATCTGGGTCGTTACATACAAACGAACCTACTACATATTCATAACCTTCAGGAATAATAATTTGTGTTGAAGCTGTTGAGCCTATTGGTAAAGGTGAAACAGCAGTTTGTGTTACACCAAAAACTACAGGACTATTACAATTACTAAAAGAACCTGATTTCGGTGTTATATTGCTATCAATAAGATAATTAACAAAAACACCATCTATATTAATATCTAATGATGGAGAACTTGTACCATTCCCTGTTGCAGGAGCACCACATGAACGGTTAGCTCTTGCAAAAATATTAATATTTGAACCTGCCACAAAATCACAATTAGTGTTTAATGAGAAACGAAATCCAATTAAACGTGAATTAGCATCGCCTAAATCTGTTAAAGTTCCAGGTAAACCTTGTACAGGAAAGTTTGGATGTGTGGTTAAATCTACAGTGGTTTGTGTGCCAGCTGTTGTAAAAGCAACTGCCGCCCAGTTGCCTGAACCTACCGGATATTCTGCTTCTAAAGAGCCAGCATAAGCCATACCAGCTGGTAAATCTATAATAAATTTATTTGCTATAGTATTACCTGCACCTGCCGAGTTCATACGATACTCAAAAGGAATTGCTGTACACAAATCTGCTGGAGCAGTAGGTTGTGTTACTGTAATAATTTGTACTTGTGCTGTTTGTGGAATAAAAGGTAAATTTACTGAACTTGGTGTACAAGAATATGCATCTGGATTTGAAGGATAACCTGCACAATCCCAACCAGAAAGTACGGTTAAGCTATCTGCTGTACACGTTGTATAGGTAAACTCAATACGTATGTCTCTTGTTTCAGATGGTGCTAAAGTAGAAATTACTTGATACCAATTACCATTTGAATAGGAATCTCCTATTAATGATGTTCCTGTTACAACATCAATTACATTGGTAATTGTTACATTTGGGTTGTTTTGAATTGCAATCCAAATATTGTTAGCTGCGCTTGCTCCTGTAGAAGCTACACGAATTGTAAAGCTCTCTGTAGGTTTTGATGCTTGTATAGTTCCAGATTGATTGCTTAAAGACGTAGATGGTTTTGCATTATAACTACGAACATAAGCAACCGAATTCATTGTTGTTTGAGGAAAATCAACTAAACTTGGTATGGTTGGAACAGCTGGTGCATTTGAATTACTATAATAAAATTGTCTTAATTTTACAGACAAAGAAGGAATAGTGTTATCACCACTCATTGCTGCACAGTTTGCAATTATAGGTACATTAAAACCCATTGATGTAGAACTATTTGTACCTTGATCAAATAATCTCCAAGTACCATCATTAGTAAAAGTAATTACTTGACCACTAATTGTCGGACTCGGTAAACTTACAGAACTCCCTGCCCCACCATCAATCATGCCAGAAATTGAAGTTGTTCTTGAAGTATCATATGAAAACCCTACTGGTAAAGTAAATTGGATTTCATCAAAATATGCTACAGGTCTAAATTCATTTGGAAAAGGTTCGTTTTCAGTACCAATAGATTGATTATATGATCCTGATAAATTACCACCTAAACATCCAGATCCTAGAGAAGTTTGTGGAAATAATTGAACTCCAATACTTCTAAAAGGTATAATATACAATTCAACTCCTGAACCACCACAACCCATTGAATTGTTTGATACATCTTTATTGTATAGTTGTGTGTTCGTAAATAAAAGTGTCTCGTTGTTTCCTGGTGTAGAACTTCCTGCATATTTAATATTCATATTTAATTGATAGGTGTCCCCTGGCTCAAACATAAAACCTGCAGGTAATATACTTCCAATTAAAGTTCCTAAATTATAATTATGCGTTTCTAATGTAGCTGTTATATTACTTGTTGTAGGTACTGGCAATGGACAAACATAAGTATTGCCTGTACTTGCATCAGTTATGGTTACAGATGAAGTATTTAATATAGTTACATGTGGTAAAGTTAAACTTGATCTTCCAAAACTAGCTTCAACCCAAAGATTGTCAAAACTACCTCCCGCTAATTGAGTTCCATTTTGTTGTATTCTAGCTTCATCATTTCTTAATAGTCTTTTTAAAGATTTACTAGGAATAGAAGCTGGTACTACATGAGTTGTCATTGTATTATCAGTCCAACCTAAAGTTGTACGTTGTGCTGTTGCAATTTCGCTGGCGACACCACCACCTGTCAAGGATAAATCACAAGGGCAATGATTATTTATTTTGAATATACCACATTCTTTAATTACTTCATATGAAGGACATGTTGTACTATATTGGACAAAAGTATAAGGCATTTCTATTGCAGTTGCAGGGCAGCTTGTTATAAAATCTAAATAAAACTTTTGTGAAATTGTACTTGCATTTGTATTTTGAAAATTAATTATAACATCATTTCCTGTTTGCACTGCTGTAACAGGTTGCATAACCCCAGAATTTAATTGATAAAATCCATTTAAACTAGCTAAATTCAAACCAGCTGGCAATGTAAAACGTAATTCTATTCTTTGATCAGCTGCCAAGCCAGGAAATACATTTTCAATAACATTATAATTGAACACAGTTGTAAATGTAGTCCCGTTGACAATATCTGAAGGATTATTAGTAATTGTACTATCTCCCGAAGTTGTCATATATCTCAAAGTTGAAATAGGTGTTGTATTGTAATTAAACAAATTTGCTCCACATTGGTTTGTATAATTAATACGTGCATTTGGGGTTACATCATAGGCAGAATCTGTTGCACATGTTTGATTGAAAAGAGTTCCTGTGTTATCCCACAAAAGTTGATACGTAATAACTAAAGATGCTCCTAATGGTAAGTCATCAAACTGGCCATCTCCATCAGCATCGGTTAAACCTCCTATTCCATCAGGATCTGATGCTAATTGTGATAAATCTAAAGTCCAACCTTGACCAGTTGTTCTTGGGTTAAAATTTATAGATACTCCATTAATAGTGAAATTAGTCAAATAACTACCACCGCCAGCTTGAATAGCATTTGTGGCAGCGCCCCATGCACCAGTGCCTAAAAGAGCATTTATATTAAATGCAGTTCCTGCTCCTGATGTGTTTTCAGATCCATTATTTGTATAAGTATAACGCCAAGTATCCCCAATACAAAAATCACCAGCAGATACACGAGTGAAAGCTAAACCAATATTTGGAACACCAGTGCCCATTGTTACATTTCCACTACCAATAACAGTTTGACACCAAGAAGCAGGCGATGCATCACAACCCCAGCCCGCACTATAATTTGATAAAGCACCACAGGCATTTACTACATAGGTTTCAGTAAAAGTTAGTGTTTCACCAAAACAAAAATCGCCACCAGGTAAATTGGCAGCAGATACTGTATAATAAGAAGTAGTTCCAATAGTTGATGTTGGAGCAATAGTTACACCACCTAATGTTATACCAGTTTGTTGTATACCATTTGCAGGATTGTCTATAGAAAAATGTACTTCTGTAGCGCATCCATTTCCTCCATTAGAAATAGTAAAGTTTCTTGTATAGGTTTGACCTATAATAGCATTAGTTTGTGTAGCAGGTTGCGTTAAACTGAATACCGGATAAAAAAGTTGGTAGGCTGATGAATTTGCCGTACTTGCAGAATTACCTGGTATAGTACCTGTTACAACATCATTAAAAATTGTCCCAGCGATAGATGCTGAACGCGAAGGGCACGTAGCTCTTCTGTCAATTGTAAATTCAATATACTGACCCGGAGTCAAAGCACTTGTACCTATTAAAAAATTAGGAGCATTAGCACCACCACCATTGTCTGTAATAGTAAGAGCTGCTGTTCCACCAGTTTTTGTAATTGTACCAGCGATGTATTCTACACCAGCTGGTAATTGTACGGTTACGTTTGCTCCGGCTGCAGAAGCAGCGGCAACATCTAAACGTACTTTTAACAAAGATGTCCCGTTACAAACCGATAGGTTTCTTGGGTTCTGCGTAGGCGCTGTAGCATGATCAGGAAACGTAATCAAAAACGACTGGGCATTTGTGTTTAAGCCAGTAATTATGATTAGTAAGAAGAACAGTCTTTGCGTCCATTGCAAAAAATAATTGTTTTTCATAATAAATAATTAGAGTTAGAAATTTAATTAACTGTTTAATTTTGGCGGCTAATTTTTAAGCGCAAAGCCGAGCGCTGATTTTTGTTTAATAAATATGAGTGAAATTAAATGGTGCGATTTTTACTTATTAATAACAAATAGTATAAATCGTAGAATAAGTAGGTGGGGTTCTTTTGTAGGTTTGGGGTAATTAAAAAAGTGTAAATACTAAAAAATAAACTATGTAATAATGTTATATACATTTTTAATAAACCGACACATAATGTCAGTGTATTAAAGGCACAAGTATTTATAAATTTATTTTGGTGGGGTAGTACCATTTTACTTTTACTTTGATAATGATACAAATGTAAAGTATTGATTAATTGTTACTTGTAGTATGTTATCCTTAAAAAATGTAGCACAAGTTCTACGCAAAAAAAAACACGCAACAAGGCGTGTTTTTACATTTTAAATAAATTTTATTTTATTCTTTTTCTTTGGTGTAATAAAGTTGAAAAATTTGAATTAAACCAGAGAGTGTATCGATTGATAATTTTTCAAAAATCCTGTTTTTATAGGTGCTAACAGTGGTTTTTTTAATACTCAATGATTTGCAAATGTCAATGTTACTTTTCCCTTCTACTAAAAATTTAGCAATTTCAATTTCTCTGTTGGATAATTGCTCTAATGGATTGGATGGTTTTTTTAAAATATAACTATCCATTATTTTATCCTGAATATTTTTACTGGTATACTTTCCAGATGTCATTACAGTTTTAATGGCATGTTTTATTTCTTCTTCTGAACTTAATTTGTTTAAATAGCCATTGGCTCCAGCGCTTAAATATCTTACGGCATATATGTCTTCATCATAACCCGAAAAAATCAAAATTTTTAAATCTGGTTGTATTTTTTTCAAGGTAGGTAATAAGTTTAAACTACTTCCATCTGGAAAGTTAATATCTAAGATAAGAAGATCAATAGGAGTTGAGTTTAAAACTTTTATTATTTCAGAAAAACTTTCAATTTGGTATACTGTTGCGCCATTATATAAATCTTTTAAAATAAATGACATGCCTTGTGTAACTACACTGTGGTCATCTGCTGATATGAAATTATATTTTTTTGTTGTATTCATGTAGATCGAAAGGGTGTTAATTAATTTTTTTAAGACAGGTCTAATAGTAGATTAAATTGTACTATTGTGCCTTCATTTTTTTTGCTTGTTACATTAATTTTTCCATCAAATAATTCTATTAGTTCTTTGCATAAATTGAGTCCTAAGCCTGCACCAAGATTTTTGACATTGGCAGAAATTTCTCCTTGATAATAACTTTCAAAAATATGTTGTAAATCTTCTTCATTAATGCCAATGCCATTGTCTTTAATTTCGATTGATAGGTTGAGTCTGTTATTTATAGTTTTTTCAGTTTTTAAGTCAATTTTAATAATGCCTTTTTTAGTAAATTTATTAGCGTTTCCAACAATGTTATAAAAAAGTTGATGGATTTTAACTACATCTGAATGTATTTGAAAGTTCTCTGTAATTGTATTTTTTATTTCAAGTTTATTGTTATTATTCTCAACAAAGCTGGTTAGTGATTTCAATATTTCATCTAGCTCATCTTTTAGTTTAAACTCACTTTTATTCAATTCTAATTTCTTATTCTCATTTTTTGAATAGTCTAAAACTTGATTAGCTAAAAGCGATAAAGAATTTGTGGTGAATTGAATCGATTTTAACGATTCTTGTAAACTTTCATCTTTAATTTGTTTACTGATGTTTCTACTATAAATAGATAAAATATTAAGAGGGGATCTAATTTCATGACTAATCATTCCAACAATTCTATTTTTAAAACTTAAGTTTTGTTGTATTTTTTCTTGCGCCAATAACAATCGTTTTTCATAGTCAAAGGCTAAACGAGTTAATAAAATTAGAATTCCAGAGATAATAACCATAAATAATACCAGACCAATTACGGCATAATTTCGAATTAATTTATTGGTTTTGTATTGGTCTTGAAATTTAAGTTTAGTGTCATTAGAAAATGAAGCTAGGGCCTTGTTGTACTTTTCTAACAATAAACCACTATAATTTAAAAGCTGATTGTTTCGATTTAAAAAATTAGAATCTTTACCTTTTAAATCCGATAAATTGTTTTTGTAGTTTGAAAATTCGTTCTGATAATAATTATTGGTGTTTTTAAAAGCATTGGCTAGTTGTTCTTCAATATTTCCAGTAGTTACTTTTTTGCCATATTTCATGGTTACAACTACATTTACCTTTTCTTTTTGTACATCAACTTTTCCAGCAATTGCATTACCTAATCTTGTAAACAACCCTTTTCGTTCTACACTATCAACCATCATATACGATTCAACAGTAATGCTATTCAATACATCTTCATAATTAAAGCGATTTAATTTTAGCAAGTCTTTTTCTAGTTGAGGACTAGGTAAAATCTGAACGTTGATTAATGAATCAATCGCATTGTTTAATTGTTTAATGGATAAAGTATCTGAATCTGTACTTTTTAAGTATAATAAAAACGAGTCACTATTGTTGGATGTCTTCGCTAAACTATCAATGTTTTTGTTTAGATTGTATAGTGCTGTGTTGTAATTTGTTAAATATTTATTGTCTTTTGTTTGAATGTAATTTTGTAAATTATATTGTATAGCAATATAGTCACCTTTAGTAAGGTCACTAAAATGTTTCGCTTGATCAGATATTTCTAATTCCGTTTCTAAATCGTCTAGCTTTGATTCATTAAAAATTTCATTATACAAAATTACAAGTAATAAAAGTTGTAAAAATATAATACTTGCCAATAAAGCAAAATGAACAGCCTTCCTATTCTTGAAGTTTAGTGTTCTAAAATCAAGTTGTTTTAAAATATTTTTTATCAAAATAATTTTCCTTAAATTATGTACATATTAAAAATTCCAGATTAGTAGGTAGAGGGGGGCTATCTGTGTAAATTTAATAAAAAAATATCAATGAAAAATGAAATTATGTAATATTAGCATACATCTTGTCAAAAAAATATTTAATCTAAATTGATGGTTTTGGACTACAATATTAGGTAAACTTCCCTGAATAATTTGTAGTACAAATTTATAAGCAAATGTAGAACAAGAACTACAGATTAAGGGCTTGTTTTTAAGAAAAAACTAAAGCTTTGTTTTAATTATTAGGTTTAATTTAATGTTTTGGTAAAATATGCATATTAATTATCAGTTTGTAGTTATTTTAAATAATAAACAAATATTTATAATTTAATAAAAAAAGCGTAAGGCTTTAATTTTTATTAGATTGAATGGTTTTTTTGAAACTAAAATTTGCTCCACAAAATTCAAATTTGTAGAGCAAATAAAAATTGAACTATACTACTTCTAAAATGTTTAAAACATTATATTCTTCATTTTTTAAAGAATACTGAACGGCATTAACTTCTTGATAAAATGAAATCATGAACAGAAATAATTTTACGCCACTACCAGACGGAACACTACTAGGTAGTAATGTTTGTGAAGCCATTGTTAAATCAATTGGTAAGTTAATAATAGGACTATAAGCTATTTCAGATTCCGATGTGGCAAAATCCAAATGCAACACAGCGCTTTGTAAGCTTATGTGAGTAGCACCTTGTGGATAGTTTAATTGTTCTAATGGAATAAAATTACTTATCGCAATTTCTCCTGTAGAAGTGTTTAGTGTATAGGGTGCAAAAAACACTCCTTTTAAAGGAGCATTAGCATTGAAGTCAAAACCTTTCAATTGCAATTTTCCATCAGGAGTTGAAATCCCAATTGCAACATTTCGCTCCCCTCTTGCAGAAGTAGTATCCATATTTTTAATACGCGACATAGTTTGTAACAATCTGCTAGATAGTTTACTATCCTTGGCTTTAAATACTAAAGATCCCATTGCTAAACGCAAAACTTTTCCAGAGCTACCGCTATGGGCAAATTCATTATTGTTTTCTCTGGTTCTCACAAAGTTTGCATCATTAGCTATACGCTCTTTAGCAATACCACCTTTTTTTCGAACAAAATTTTTACCGTCTTTTTTGTAGAATGTCAAGTCTTCTACTGTACCTTCAATTTTAATAATTCCTGATGCTTTTGCCATAATACATAAATTTATATGGTGAATGAATCTCCTTTATGGTTAAAAGGTTAATCAAATAACACAAATGTTGTACGGCATAGTATAGGACCACTTCCGTTAAGTAAATAAAAGGATGTTTTTAGCCGAAAAAGACTTTTTTTGCAATGTTTTTTGCAAAATTTTAATTGGGTTGAGTTAAATTTTTGTGAAAGCAAAATATCAAAGAATTACTTCCGTTATCAAAATTATAAAGCCGACTTAAAGCTTACATAAAGTCGACTAAAAGCCGATGTAACCCCAATGCATACGTGTCTATTTGTTTAATAGACAAACGGTATTTGTTATTAAAAAAATTAAACAAAATTAATAGATGCAAATGAATAGGTTATGTGTGTATACAAAAGATATACAGTTGGTTACAGGTAAAAGTGAAAGATATTGCAGAACCATTATAGCAAATATCAAAAAAAATCTCAAAAAAGAAAAACATCAATGTGTTACAATTGAAGAGTTTTGTGACTACCAAGGATTAAAAATCGAGGATGTCAGAAATGTTCTA